>ENA-OQHY01000852-OQHY01000852.1-human-gut-metagenome-genome-assembly--contig:-NODE-852-length-15366-cov-3.608176_pt1 | contig 15366 bp, 14 predicted proteins | sample MGYA00242570_ERZ504733 | MGnify/ENA primary metagenome ERZ504733 (study PRJEB26092, sample SAMD00036219) | human gut metagenome | host: Homo sapiens | study: EMG produced TPA metagenomics assembly of...
GCATTAAAAAAGCAGGCAGAGCGGGAGATTTTTCTTCTGCCTCATGTTTTATCATGGAAAGAAGGGATCGATTATGTTAAATGAGATCATAAAAACATGCAGAAGAATTAAATACAGCAGCATTGTATTACCGCCAGAGCGGGAATATGGATGGTGTGCGGGAACTTGCCAAAGCACATGCAGTTTCCAAAAAACAGACAGAGGAATTTATTCAGGGCAGCCGCTACCGGCTGGTTGATATACCGATTGAGGAAAGAAAGTTTGCGAATGCGTCTGAAAAACTGCGTGCAGAAGTGTTTGCCTTAAAGGATGCAGGCTTTGCAGACATCATAGGACAGTATCTTGTAAATCTTGCCAAAACGGATTCTGCTTTAGATGCACAGGTGTTAAAAAAACATAAGATGCTTCAGAGATGTTTGGATTACGTGACGCAAAAAGCCTATAACATTGCACTGGAGGAAGCGAAAAAAAAGGGAGAGAACGGTATTCGGGCCAATACTGGCCTGGCACTCTCCGACGACCAGGTTTTTCCCTGGGTACTTGAATATTATGCGAAAGATGATGAAAAAGAAATAGCAGAAAAAGAGCAGGAAGAAAAGAAAAAGATTCAAAAGGAATGGGATTCGGTAAATAAGAGAACGAAAACAATACCGAAAAACCAGGGGACAAAAAAAGATTCCGAGGTGCATCCCAAAGAAGCAGCGGAGCAGGAAGAAAAGCATATCAGCAAGAAAAAATCAAAAGATTCCGGGCAGATGTCCTTGTTTGACATGATGCAGCCGAAAGAGAGTTAAAGGAGAAGGATATGATCGCATATAAAGGATTTCAAAAGGATTTGAAATGTCGGGGCTTTCAGTTTCAGGAGTATGGCATAAATGAAACGGAAAAAGCAAACTGTAGACAAAATGGATTTCATTGTGCAGAAAACCCACTGGATTGTCTCTGCTATTATCCGAATTGGAAAAATTCCGCGTATTACATAGTAGATGCATCAGGGGATTTGGATGAAGATGGAGAAGATTCAAAAATCTCCTGCACAAAGATGCGCCTGTTAAAGAAAATTGAATTGAGAAGCCTGTTATTACATGGAGCTGCTTACATGGCGAAATATCCAAACCGGAAATGGAACTCCCATGTTGCAAAAGAAAGCGGGACCAGTTGCAACGGATTTTGTATTGTACGTGGAAAAGCCCCCAAAGCCAAAGGACAAAAGGGCGATTTACTGTTACTTTTAAAGGAGCAGCCTGGCAACAGCCAGATCCTGGAAATTGGGGTCATCTGTATCGATGGTCGGAAATATCCGGAGGAAGCATGGATTGATGTGACTGGAAAGCTGGTGGAGTTATGAGAAAAAAGGGGTTGATGGAATTAAAACCATTAAAAGTGATGAACAGACATATCGCCGATGCAAAGAAAACGGAAATATCTTTGAGTACACTGGAGAATCAAAGGGGTGAACCCGGAAAATATCGGATGTATTGTCGGGCAGCAGTAGAAAAAGGAATTTTAAAAGTGTATCTGTTTGCCGTAACGGATATTGAGGAGAATATAAACTTTCCAAGGTACCGTCTGTTTATCAGCAGAAAAGAGAGACGGTTTATAACCTATGATGAAAAATTAAAAAAATGGAGAAAGGCACTTCTTGAAAGTATCTTATGGGATGTAAGGATTAATCTTGGCAACATCTATGTAAATGACTGTGATACAAAGGTCATCCAAAAATATTTAAAGACAATGCAGCCTGCAATCCGGGCACTGGAAGAGTTTCAGGCGAATATCCGTAAAGAACAAAGGATACGTCATGATAAAAAACTTACAGATTCATGGGACCAGGTGATGAAAACTATATCTGGACTGCCTAAGAACTGGATCGGATGGGTTTCAAAATATGGAATTACGGAACACTATATCTTCTACAAGTATCAGAAAAATGGTGCTACAGAAGGATACTGTACATATTGCAAAAAACATGTTCCTATCCGCTCACCCAAATATAACCAGAAAGGACAGTGCAATGTGTGTGGACAACCGATTACTTTTCGTTCTGTGGGAAAGTCTGGAAGATTTTGTACAAAGTGGTACAGAGTCTATCTTATCCAAAGGAGACGCAAGACTTCTGGTTTTGTGCTCCGGATCTTTCATGCCAGAACGTGGTATAAAAGGGGCGGCTATACAGATTGCGAAACTACCTGCCATGAAGAGCAGAGAAGAATCTTCTCTGCAAATGGAAAGGAAATTTCCAATTTCGTTTATGATCTGTTCAAACAACGGGAAATGCGTTGGATTTCGTGTAGAAGTTCTTGGTATTATACTTGCTGTGACAGTCAATATAAAGGAATGGTTTATCCATATACCCTGTCGGATCTGTCCAGGCATGAATTAAAAGAAACAGGTCTGCGTGAGTACGCTCTTGGTCAGAAAAAGATAGATCCTGGAAAATATCTTTACCTGTGGAAGACATACCCGGTACTGGAACAGATTGTAAAAGCGGGGCTTTTCCAGTTAGTTGATGATGTACTGGACCACAGGGCAGCAGATGCAATAAAAAGGAAAGGCAGAAAACCAACAGAATTCCTGTCCGTAGATAAGAAAGAGTTTCGAAGACTCCGAGATATGAATGGCGGGGTAAAAGAACTTAAATGGCTGCAACTTGAAAAGAGTACAGGAAAAACAATCGGGGATGAAGAAATATGCTGGATGGTAAAAGAAGGATTTGAACCAAACGACCTGAAGTTTGTTCTGGATCAGATGAGCATCTGCCAGATTCGACATTATCTTGTGAAACAATCAGAAAAATCCGGGGATGATATCAGCCATGTGCTGCAGGTGTGGAACGATTATCTTTCTATGGCAAAAAGACTGGGAATGGATATACATGATTCCATTATTTACCGTACCAGAGATCTTCAACTGCGCCATAAAGAGGCGGTTTTGAAGATAGAAGAAATGAAACGCGGAATCCGACGCAGGGAGCTGGAAGAAAAGTATGTCGGATTTCAGAAACATCTCATTGATTTGAAAGAAAAATATGAGTTCAGTGACGGTGAATATCAGGTTATTGCGCCAAAGAGTATCGATGACATCCTATATGAAGGTGATACGCTTCATCACTGTGTAAATAAGACGGATACTTATTTTGACCGGATCGTTTCAAAGGAAAGCTATATCCTGTTTTTGCGGGAAAAAGAGAATCCGAAAGTACCGTTTTATACACTGGAAGTTGAACCAGATGGAACCATCCGGCAAAAACGTGCGGAATTTAACCGTCAAAATAAGGACATTGATAAGGTGACTTCTTTTTTAACATTGTGGCAGAAGGAAATTCAGAAGCGATTAACCAAAAAAGATCGTAAGAGCACAGAAGAAAGCAGGAAGCTCAGGCAGCAGAACTATCAGGAGATACGTGATAAGCATGTAGTTGTCCATGGCGGAGCATTTGCTGGGGAACTTCTGGCTGATCTTTTAGAGAAAGACTTAATGGACCTACCAGTGGAATCGGCAGAAAACGGAGAAAGCCCTACTGAAATAGCGGCGTAAATAAAAGGATAAAGTGGATGCGGCAGGGAGTTCCCCTGCTGCATTTGAGCAGAAAAGAGAAAATGACATTATATACAGCAGAAAATGAAGGAGAGGACGGAAATGAATAAAAAAGAATTGCGTAACATGAAATTGCTGGAAGCTACGGATGAACTGATAAAACTTGCAAAAGAAGATGTGCCGGTAAGAGATGAAGGATACTATACGGAGCAGCTGATTTATCAGAGGGGGCTATATTTACGTGCAGAAGTAGAAAACAATATTTTAAAAGTAGCATTTTATCTGGCAGAATATCTTTCCACGGACTGTCGGAAACCTGTATATACATTATACGTTGATAAAAAGAACGATGTTTTTAAAGGGTATGATTACCAGACAAAGAAATGGTCAGAAAGTATGCTGGATAAGACCATTTTTTCAAAATGGTTATATCAGGAAAATTCTTATATGAAAGAGGCGGATACAGCGTTGATCCAAAAGTATCTTGAAAGTGAATATGACGATGCTTTTTATGCACTGTATGTATATCAATGTGACCAGAGACACCGGAGGCTGGGAATGAAATATGAAAAAATTCTGACAAACTGGGATCAGTGTATGGATAGACTCCCAGAAGTTCCGAAAGACTGGCTGAGATGGCAGAAAAAAGTTGGAATTACCCAGAATTTTATCTTTTATCATTACAGCCGCAGGAAAGATCAGACAGGATATTGTAGTTGGTGTGAAAGCGAAGTTCCAATCAGCCATCCTCACCATAATGTAGTGGGGAATTGCCCAAAATGCAGACATCAGATTCAATATAAAGCATTAGGCCGGGCCAAAAATATAGAAACCCAAAAAGAGACTGCATACCTGCTTCAGACCTGTGGAAATAATGTGTTTGTTTTGAGAGAATTCCAGCTTCAGATGCTCATAGTAAGCAGCTCATATAAAAAACCAGTATATTCTTTCTTTGAGCGCCGGAGAATCCTGTATGATGAAGAATTAAATACGAAAGAATATTATTTCGGCCGTCATCATTGGACAAAAGAAAACCGATGGATCCAGGGTAAATTACAGGTTCCACTGTATCCAGGTTACGGTGGCTATATGACATATGAAAAATATAATATGGGAAATATTTATGGAAAATCACTGTATGGCATTAAAAACAGGACATTCCGTAGGACAGGATTCTACGAATATGCAAAAGTCAAAAGGTTTTTAGATCCGGTAAGTTTTTTTGAAATGGTTAAAGAAAGACCTTATCTGGAACGGCTCATTAAAGCAGGACTTTATCATCTGGCAGAGGACATTATGGATAATAAAGCACAGATCTATTGTGAAGATTCCGGAGACCTTGGAAAAGCACTGGGAATTGATAGATTCCGCTTAAAAAGGCTGCGTACAAACAATGGGGGAGAGATTTTTCTTCAATGGCTATTACTTGAAAAAGCCCAAAACAAATTGATCCGTGACGATGTGATTTCGTGGATGTGCCGGGAAAAGCTTAAACCAGCGGATCTTATGTTCATTATGGATCGTATGGCCCCTTTACAGATCAAAAATTATCTGGAAAAGCAGGCAGCAGAAAGTGGGGAATCCGTGAAAGACCTGATCAAAACATGGAAGGATTATCTCAATATGGCAATTCGGGTCGGAGTGAATGTGCAGGATTCTGTTATCTACCGTGCACGAAAGCTCATGCAGAGACATAATGAAATGATAAAAGAGATAGAAGCAAAAGATTTGATTTTAAGAGCCGGAGAGCTGGAAAAGAAGTATCCGGGTCTGAATCGTATATGCAGGGATTTGAAAAAATATGAATATGCGGACAAAGAGTATCAGATCGTTGTGCCGGAAAAAGTGGATGACATTTTGTATGAAGCAAAACTGATGCATCACTGCGTAAATAATACAGAAACCTATTATGAACGAATGAGCCAGCAGGAATCCTATATCCTGTTTTTGAGAAAGGCAGAACAACCAACGGAGGCGTACTATACGCTTGAAGTGGAACCGGATGGGACCATAAGGCAGACACGTACTTTTTATAACCAGCAGAATGAAGATATTGAGCTTGCAAGGGGGTTTCTTATAAAATGGCAGAAACAATTAAAAAAGAAACTGGCAAAAGAAGATTATAAACTGGCTGTAAAAAGTCAGAGTCTTAGGAAAAAAGAGATTGACGAGCTCCGCAGCAAAGGCGTTCGTGTAAACGGTGTTGGGTATTGCAACAAATTGCTTGCTGAAATTCTGGAGGAAGATTTAATGGAGGCTGGGAATCGAGAACTGGAAGAACAGGCCGCATAATAGCAGATTGATATATCACAAAAGTAACTTTAACAGTAAAATGAAATTCCTGTGAAAATTTGGGGATATTTACAGAAACAGCTCTGAAATTCTCTTTTATTTAAGTATAAGGGATTTTATGGAATTCCTTAAATATACTCGAAACGGAGGATGAGCTTTGGAGGAAAAATTAAAGTTGCTTTGGCTGATATTGATCTTTGTTGATTTTGGGCTTATGTTTGTTTCATTTCCAATCTTGATTTATGTGATTTTTTGTATGACATGAATACAAAAAGCCTTCTGTAAGTGCCCTTTTCCGGTGAAAAGGCCGGAGGGGCATTTGCATGTATGCAACAGTTTATGCATGTATTCGCAGGAATACGAGTAAAATACTACCCAGCTGCTACTGTTTAAAGCCTGTAGTGAAATTGACATTAAATATCTGGAATGATACGATAAAATTGAACATTTTGCAAGGCAGATTGCATAAAATTTTATTCTGATACGAGGTCAGAATTTTATACTTTATACCGCGTCTGCGGATCAACCGATAAAGACACAAAAAGAGTAAAATGGACTCTTGGAGTGTCTTTTTTTGTTTGGCAAAATGTTTTGACATGTATCAGATCCAATCACGCCAAAAGGAGGAAAGAAGTTTTTATGCCACGTAAAATCAGATCAAACTATAGGGAGAAATTCAAATTTGTATATAATGGAAAGACTTTTGAAAGTAAACGTCAATGCTGCAAAGTTTATGGAATATGTTACCGTAGTGTAATGTCGTACCAGAATCAATATAAATGCAATACTGAAGAAGCAATTACACATTTTATTGAATTGAAAAAAAATAAAGAGATCATATTCCGAAATCGAAAATGGGCCAGCATTAAGACCTGCTGCGAATTTTATGATTTAAACGAAGATTCTGTCAAGACCGATATGTGGAATCGAAAATGCACACCACAGGAAGCGATTGAACGGGCAATAGAATGGAAAAAGGCACATGAAATCACATATCATGGTGTGAAATACCCATCACTGCCTCAATGTTGTGAAGACCTGGAGATAAATCCTATATCAGTACGTTTGTATATGGAAAAAAATGGGGTTTCTTCTACACGTGCGATTACACATTATATCAAATCTAAAGAGAAAAGAGCCTTTGAATTCCGTGGAAAAGAATACAAAAATTTTACGGAATGTTGTCTTGCGTATGGATTAAAGCCAAAGTCAGTAAGTTCAGCAGTATTTAAAGCGAAACGTCCTCACGCGGATGTTATGGAAGAAATTATCTCTCATATGGAAGGTTGTATGCCAAAAGAAGTAACGAAAAAAGAAGAAATTCCTGAAAATCAGGTGATGTCTAAAGAAAGGCATCGTGCGAAAGAGGCTTTTTTTTATGAGGGAAATAAATATATCTCACTTGGACAATGTTGTGAATTCTATGGAATTAATGAATCTAGTGTACGCAGTAGAGCTTGGCGAAAAAAGTGTACATGGGAAGAAGCTGTGAAATATTATATTCAAAAAAAGGAAACAGAAACACCGAAAATGCAATTCTTTTATAAAGGGAAAAAGTATAAAAGTGTTTCAGCATGTTGTGCTGAATACGGCGTTAATGCTTCCAGTGTGCGTAACCGTGCCAAAACAACAGAATGCAGCATTGAAGAATCTTTGGATCATTTCATAAAGAAAGCCAGAATGGAAATACAGCCGTCGGTATTTATTTTTAGAGACAAAACCTATAGGTCTTTGGAAGAATGCTGTCTGGAATATGGAGTCAACGCTGACAGTGTATCTTCAAGAAAATATAGATTGAATTGTACTATGGAAGAATCATTGGAGCATTTTATTGAAAATAAAGATATGATTGCCGAAAGAATACAAAAATTTACATTTAAAGGAATAGAATATCGAAGTCTCCGGGCATGTTGTCAAAAATATGGTATTGATGATATATGTGTGAGACAAAGAGCACGAGATAAGAATTGTTCTCTTGAAGAATCGTTTACACATTTTATGACGAGAAAAAGGAAAAAAATGTTAAGTAACCCGGAATTTGAATATCATGGAACTGTTTATCCATCGCTTAAAGTATGCTGTGAGGAATTAGGAATAAATAAAAGCAGTGTAATAAGTCGAATCCATAGGGCAGGATGCAGTTTACAGGAAGCAGTGGAGTATTATGTCAGCCAACAGGAACATAGAACATTGGATTAACCTATAAGCCAGCAGCAGCCTTTTTTAGAATTTATATAATAGAGAGGAGGAAGGTCAATATCATCTGCCTGCAGATATTGACCGGTTATATATGTTGCGAAAAAAAACACAGCCGGAAGCAAACAACGATAAAATTCTTATATCCGTTAAAGAAGCCTGTGAGCTTACAGGACTTTCTGAGAAAACAATGAGATCATTGATGAATGAAAACTGTTTCATGGTACGGATTGGGCGCAGAACACTGATTGATAAGAAAAAATTTCAAAAATGGATAGATCGGCAGTCTTGAAAGCTTTTTTTTGTTGTGCTAAAATATATATCCAGTGCCATGCATTATCATCAGAAAGGATGGTGGTGTTATGGGCAAAAACTTAAAGGGTAAAGAATTAGGAAAAGGATTATATCAAAGAAAAGATGGACGATATGAGGCAGAATTTTCGTTCGCGGTACAGGAAAAACGTTTTCAATTTATGGTACAAATTTACAACATCTAAAAAAGAAAGAAATGCCTACCTTGCTAATGTTTCCCCCGGAATTGCAGGATATGATCCTAGAATTTCTGTTTCAAAGTGGTATGAAAAATGGATGCTTATTTATGTGGTGCATTCTGTTAAAGCAACCACTTTAAGTAACTATGTAAATGGTTTTGAGCGAGTAAGAGAATATATTGGTTACATGAGGTTAATAGAGGTCCGTCCGACACATATTCTTGACATGATAAAGGGACTCGAAGAAGAAGGATATGCACGTACAACGGTAATACAATCATTAAGTGTAGTCCGTCAGCTTTTCAAAAAGGCATATAGTGGAAAAATGATACCCATAGATCCCGTAGCCGATATTAAACTGCCTAAAGAAGAACCGGGTGAAATACCTGATGAGAAGATAATGCAGGAACAAGAAGATGAAAAATGTCTTAGTATATATGACACTCATCGTTTCCTTGAGAGCTGCAAGAATACCCGGTATTATGAACTCTTTTTTATTCTTCTTCATACAGGATTACGTATAGGGGAAGCACTTGCCCTAGAATGGTGTGATCTTGACTTTAAGCATGAAAAGCTTCGTGTATATAAAACCTTAAACAGAGTTACAAAATATTATGATTCGAAAGGAAATGAACTTCCTGAAAGGTATTCTACTATTCAGATTACAACACCAAAGAAAAGTGCCAGCAATAGAAAGGTTCCATTAACGGATGCAGTGATTGCTGCTTTTATGAGCTGGAAGGAAAAACAGGATCGTGATAAAGAAAAACTGGGGAAAAACTGGGGAAAACCAAATATACTTTTAAAAAAATATCCCGGTCTGATTTTTACAACATCTTCAGGAAGAAGTTATCTTCCATCATCAGCTCAAACAGAATGCAGGCGGATTGTTGGGATTGTTAATAAACATGAAATTGCTCTGGCAGAAAAAGAGAACAGAGATCCGAATTTAATGGATGTTCATCCTCATATTTTCCGTCATACTTTTGTAACAAGATGCATTCAATCGGGAATGGATGCCGCTACAGTAAAGAAAATAGCTGGACACTCTGATGAAAAAATGACTAATTATTATACACACATTGAAGAAGAACATATAGATGACGAATACGAACTGTATATTCAAAAATACGGAACAGAAACCTGATTTTGCAAATGGAGATAAAATTTTAAAGAGAGGTTTAAATACTTGAGTATAGACAAAAACACTAACGAGGGAAAAAACTATCGTAATAATGTGGTCAAATCAACATTTGGGACTTCTAAAAGCCGCATAAACACTGGGTTTCCGGAGGATATTAGTGTATTATCACCGATGATGAAAGAATACGTAAAGACCAAAGAAGAGTACAGCGACTGTATCCTTTTTTACCGTCTGGGCGATTTTTATGAAATGTTCTTTGAGGATGCACTGACTGCATCCAGGGAACTGGAAATTACACTTACAGGAAAAGACTGCGGACTGGAAGAGAGAGCGCCCATGTGTGGCGTTCCTTTTCATGCTGCGGAAACTTATATCAACCGGCTGATCGAAAAGGGCTATAAGGTTGCCATCTGCGAACAGGTAGAAGATCCGAAAAAAGCCAAGGGTCTTGTTAAACGAGAGGTTGTCCGCATTGTCACACCGGGAACTACTCTGGATACCATGTCACTGGACGAGTCCAAAAACAATTATCTGATGTCCATTGTCTCCATTGGAGATCATTTTGGCTGTGCAATTGCAGATATCACAACCGGTGACTGTTTTCTCACAGAACTGGATAAACCACAGAAGCTTCTGGATGAGATCAATAAATTCACACCTGCCGAGATCATCTGCAACGACGCCTTTCTTTTAAGCGGTGTGAATGTAGCGGATCTGAAGGGGCGTCTTGGGATCTGTGTATTTGCTCTGGATCCCTGGTACTTTGACGACCAGCTGTGCCAGAAAACCCTGAAAGAGCATTTTCACGTCGGAAATCTGGAAGGTCTCGGGATCGGAGATTATGACAGCGGGATCATTGCTTCCGGTGCACTGTTCCTGTATCTGAAGGAAACACAGAAAACAGCACTTTCCCATATGGCAAGCATCCGCCCTTACTCTGCTGAAAAATATATGCTCATCGACAGCTCCAGCCGTCGTAACCTGGAGCTTGTGGAAACCATGCGCGAAAAGCAGAAAAGAGGTTCTCTTCTCTGGGTTCTGGATAAAACCAAAACTGCCATGGGTGCAAGAACCCTTCGTTCTTATGTGGAGCAGCCTCTGATCGATGCAGAGGAAATCGAAAAAAGACTTGGTGCCCTGGAAGAACTGAACGCAAAACCTATGGATCGTGATGAGATCCGGGAATACTTAAATCCGATCTACGATCTGGAACGTCTGATAAGCCGTATCAGCTACAAATCTGCCAACCCAAGAGATCTGGTTTCCTTTGCCTCTTCCCTGGAAATGCTGCCTTATATAAAGCAGATCCTTGCAGAATTTAACTCTCCGCTGCTTACGCAGATCAATGAAGACATGGATCCACTGTCAGACATTACCACTCTGATCCGTAATTCCATTGCTGATGATCCGCCCCTTGCCCAGAAGGACGGTGGTATCATTCGGGAAGGTTATAATGAAGATGTGGATAAATTCCGCCGCTCCCGGACAGATGGAAAGAAGTGGTTATCTGAGTTGGAAGCAAGAGAGCGGGAACGCACCGGTATTAAGAGCCTGAAGATCAAATATAACCGTGTATTCGGCTATTCCCTGGAAGTTACCAACACCTTCAAGGATCTCGTGCCGGAGGACTATATCCGCAAACAGACCCTTACCAACGCAGAGCGTTACATCACCCAGGAGCTGAAGGATCTGGAGGATCTGATCCTTGGAGCGGAAGATAAGCTTTATGCATTGGAATTTGAACTGTTTTCAGATATCCGTGATCAGGTTGGAGCTGAGGTTGTCCGTATCCAGCGTACTGCAAAGGCAGTAGCTGCTCTGGATGTTTTTGCTTCCCTTGCACTGGTTGCACAGAGGAATAACTTTGTCCGGCCCAAGATCAATGAGACCGGCCTCATTGATATCCGAAATGGCCGCCATCCGGTTGTGGAACAGATGATCGAAAACGATATGTTCATTCCAAATGATACGTATCTTGACAACCACAAAAAACGTATCTCCATTATCACAGGACCGAACATGGCCGGAAAATCCACATACATGCGCCAGACAGCATTGATCGTACTGATGGCACAGATTGGAAGCTTTGTTCCTGCTGACAGTGCCAATATCGGAGTCGTTGACCGTATCTTTACACGTGTAGGTGCTTCTGATGATCTTGCCAGCGGCCAGAGTACTTTTATGGTGGAAATGACAGAAGTTGCCAATATTCTTCGAAATGCCACGTCCAAAAGTCTTCTGATCCTGGATGAGATCGGACGCGGAACCAGTACTTTTGACGGACTTTCCATTGCATGGGCAGTGATTGAACACATCAGCAACACCAAGCTCTGCGGAGCAAAGACTTTATTTGCAACCCATTATCATGAGCTTACAGAGCTGGAAGGAAAGCTTTCCGGCGTAAATAATTACTGTATTGCAGTTAAGGAAAAGGGTGATGACATCGTATTCCTTCGTAAATCGTAAAAGGCGGTGCAGACAAAAGTTACGGTATCCAGGTAGCCAAACTTGCCGGTGTGCCGGATTCCGTTATCCAGCGGGCAAAGGAACTGGTAGAAGAGCTCAGTGATGCGGACATTACTGCAGCTGTAAAAGATCTGACTGCTCCTAAAAAAAAGCAGAAGATTTCTTATGATCAGGTAGATATGGCACAGATGTCCCTGTTCGATACAGTGCAGGATAATGATATCATTGATGAGATCAAATGCCTGGAAATCGGTAATCTGACACCAATGGAAGCTCTGAACATTCTCTATAACCTGCAGAACAAAATAAAGAACCGGTGGTGATCATTTGAGAAAAATTGCAGTTTTAGACCAGAATACCATTGATAAGATCGCAGCAGGAGAGGTTGTGGAACGACCTTCCTCCGTTGTAAAAGAGCTTGTGGAAAATGCTATTGATGCAGGGGCAACAGCTATCACTGTTGAAATCACAGACGGTGGAAAAAAACTGATCCGCATCACAGACAATGGTTCCGGAATGGAAGCAGAGCAGGTTCCTCTTGCATTTCTCCGTCATGCCACAAGCAAAATTGAAAAGTAGAGGATCTTGTCCATATCGCCTCTCTTGGTTTCCGAGGCGAGGCTCTTTCCAGTATTGCAGCTGTAGCCCAGGTGGAGCTGATAACCAAAACTCCATCTGCTATCAGCGGCACCCGCTATGTGATCGAAGGCGGCCAGGAACAGTCTTTTAGAAGAAATGGGGGCTCCAGAGGAACTACCTTCCTGATCCGGAATTCTATTTTATAACACACCGGCAAGAAGTAAATTTCTGAAATCAGATACAACAGAAGCAGGTTATATCAACACCCTGATGGAACAGCTGGCACTTTCCCATCCGGAGATTTCATTTAAATATATCCAGAATCGCCAGGTCAAACTTTCAAGTTCCGGAAACTACAGTGTTAAAGATGTGATCTACAGTGTTTACGGACGTGATATTGCCAGGGCTCTTCTTGAAGTTTCCTACGAAAATGACTTCATGAAGATTGAAGGCTTTGTGGGAAAACCGGAAATATCCAGAGGAAACCGTACTTTCGAGAATTATTATATTAATGGAAGATATGTAAAAAACAAGATTATTACCAAGGCTATTGAAGATGGATATAAAGGTTTTGTAATGCAGCATAAATTTCCGTTTGTTTCTCTCCGGATCGAGATGGATGGAAATGATCTTGATGTGAATGTACACCCAGCTAAAAGGGAAGTACGTTTTGCCAGAGAAACAGAAGTTTACACAGCGATCTATGAAACAGTCCGGAAGGCAGTTACTCACAGAGAACTGATCCCACAGGTATCTGTTGGAAAAGAAACACCCGTATCCCGCGCTGAGCAGGTAAAACCTGGCAACGTACCGGAACCCTTTGAAGTAAAAAGACGGCAGGAAATGTATGGAAGCAGACAGGCTGCAGTTTCGTCCTACAACAGCACACCGGCTGTTGCAGCTGCCAGTACAGCATTTTCGCAAAAAGCAGCAGAAGATTCCGTGCGGGAAAGCTCCTTTTATAATTCCAAACCTTTTACAAAAGAAGAGGAGGAAATGTTTTCCGGGACCTTAAAAGAAAAAAACATCTGCGAAAACACAGCGACACAGAATACGCCAAATACATCGGATAACACTAGTGTTTTCAATACGAAGACTTCCATATTCAAAGCATCCGATGAATCCAGCGGAGTCTCATCCCAGGAACCGTGTAATGATTCTGTTCCTGTATCTCCCCCGGCAGACCCCGTCCCCACTGAACAGCCCAAACAGCTGGAACTTTTTGAGGAACGGCTTCTTGCACCGGAATCCAGAAGCCGCCACAAGCTGATCGGACAGCTGTTTGACACTTACTGGCTGGTACAGTTTGAGGATAAATTTTTTTATTATCGACCAGCATGCGGCACATGAAAAAGTATATTATGAGCGGTTTGTGAAATTATTTAAATCCCAGGAAATCCGGTCTCAGTATTTAAGCCCGCCACTGATCGTTTCTCTCAGCCTGGAGGAAGAAAGTCTTCTGAAGGCAAACGAAAACTATTTCCGGGATTTCGGCTTCGAAGATCGAGCCATTCGGCGGTCGGGAATACAGTATCAGCTCAGTGCCTTCCCTGCTTCTTGGAATGACCGAGGAAGAAGTATTTCTGGAAATGCTGGATCATCTCGCGCAGACGGCACAAAAGATGCTTTTGAGCTGTTTACTGCAAGACTTGCCACTATGGCCTGCAAAGCAGCAGTAAAAGGAAATCATGCCATGTCACCTCAGGAGGCGGATAAACTGATCGATGAGCTCCTGACCCTGGAAAATCCTTATAACTGCCCTCATGGAAGACCAACCATCATTTCCATGACAAAGACAGAAATCGAAAAGAAATTTAAACGTATCGTATAATACGGGAGGACATTATGAAGAAACCTCTTATTGTTCTTACCGGACCTACTGCTGTTGGAAAAACAAAGCTTTCTATTGCTCTGGCAAAAGCAGTAAACGGTGAGATCATATCTGCAGACTCCATGCAGGTATACCGCTATATGGATGTTGGTTCTGCCAAGATCACTCCGGATGAAATGGACGGTGTCCCTCACCATCTGGTAGATGTGCTGGATCCTACAGAAGATTTTAATATCGTGCTTTTTCAGCAGCTGGCAAAAAATCAATGGAAGAGATCTACTCAAAAGGAGGATTCCCATCCTGGTGGGCGGCACCGGATTTTATATTCAGGCGATCACCAGGGATATTGATTTTACCCAGTCAGAGCAGGATGACAGCTATCGCAAAGAACTGGAAGCATTAGCTGCAGAAAAAAGGCAGCTCTTTTCTCCACGATATGCTTGCATCTGTTGATCCAAAATCAGCAGAAGACATTCACGAAAATAATGTTAAACGAGTAATCCGCGCACTGGAATTCTACAAACAGAACGGTACCCGGATCTCCGAACATAATGAAGAGCAGAAAGAACATGTAAGCCCATATAATCTGGCTTATTTTGTTCTGAATGCCCCACGCCCCTCTTCTCTATGAGAGAATTGATGCAAGAGTAGATGAAATGCTGAAAAACGGCCTGGTAGAAGAAGTAAAAGACCTTCAGCGGATGGGCTGTCACAGAGAAATGGTATCCATGCAGGGCCTGGGTTATAAAGAAATCCTGTCCTGGCTGGGAGCGAGTATCCTTATGAAGAAGCCATCCGTATCCTGAAGCGCGACACCAGACACTTCGCCA
>ENA-OQHY01000853-OQHY01000853.1-human-gut-metagenome-genome-assembly--contig:-NODE-853-length-15360-cov-4.011816_pt1 | contig 15360 bp, 19 predicted proteins | sample MGYA00242570_ERZ504733 | MGnify/ENA primary metagenome ERZ504733 (study PRJEB26092, sample SAMD00036219) | human gut metagenome | host: Homo sapiens | study: EMG produced TPA metagenomics assembly of...
ACGATGACCGGCATCCCAGCATGAAGCTGAACAGGATTATTTCTATTGCTTTGGCTGCGGGGCTACCGGGGATGTGATCGATTTTGTGGCGCGGCTGTTCGGCTGAGCAGCTACGAGGCCGCAAAGAAGCTGGCCTATGACTTTGGCATCGACCCGGACAAGCCCCCGGCAGCGATGGCTTTGAAAAAGCCCTATCCGCTGGCGCGGGCTTTCCGCAACGATGAGATACACTGCCAGCGGGTGCTCTGCGATTATCTGCATCTGCTGGAACGCTGGAAGGTCGAATATGCCCCGCAATCGCCGGAGGATGAACTGGATGACCGCTTTGTGGAAGCCTGTCATATGATCGAGTATGTAAATGATTTGTTGGACGTTCTCATGTTTGCGGAACTGAAGCAGCGTGTGAAAGCGGTGGATATGCTGCTGAAGGACGGCACTATCACCGCGCTGGAGCAGCGGCTCAGACGTCTGGAAAAGGAGGTGCAGCACCGTGGCGAAGAACGAGCAATCGCGTGAGGCCAACCAGCCCATCTGGTTTGACGGCAAGAGTATCAATGAAGCCTGTTTTGTGATGATTTTCTCGGCAGACACAAAATCATCTACACAAACGGGGCTTTTTTCACGCCTGATGGCCGCGTGACCGATGAGCTGCCACTGCGTGGAGAAATTTTTGAGGAACTGAAATGCTGTGCGGTCAGCAATATCCCCCGCAAAATCAGCAATATCGTGGAGCTGATGAAGCTGGCGGCGCTGGTAGAGGATTTCCCGCCGGAGGTGACCGCATTCATCTGGCAAACGGCACGTTGTTTCTGGATGGCTCCTTTACGGAGGGAAAACCGGACATCGTGCGTTGCCGCCTGCCGGTGGCCTATAATCCCGATGCGCCCACGCCGACCCGCTGGCTGGCTTTTCTGGATGGGCTTCTTTACCCGGAGGACATTCCCACTTTGCAGGAATATATCGGCTACTGCCTGATCCCCAGCAACAAGGGACAGCGCATGATGGTCATTAAGGGCAATGGCGGCGAGGGTAAGAGCCAGATCGGCGCGGTGCTGTCCGCCCTGTTCGGCAGCAACATGAAGGACGGCAGCATCGGCAAAATTTCCGAGAACCGTTTTGCCCGCGCTGATCTGGAACACATTCTGCTGTGTGTCGATGATGATATGCGGATGGAGGCCCTGCGGCAGACCAACTATGTCAAATCCATCGTCACCGCACAGGGTAAAATGGATTTGGAGCGTAAAGGCAAGCAGAGCTATCAGGGATGGATGTGCGCCCGGCTGCTGGCATTCAGCAATGGCGACTTGCAGGCTCTCTTTGACCGCAGTGATGGCTTTTATCGGCGGCAGTTGGTGCTGACCGCCAAAGAGAAACCTGCCGACCGTGTGGATGATCCCGACCTGGCAGAGAAGATGAAGGCCGAGGTGGAGGGCATTCTGCTGTGGGCTTTTGCGGGATTGCAGCGGTTGGTAGCGAACAACTTCAAGTTCACCGAGAGCCAGCGCACCAAAGAGAACCGGGAGGCCGTCAAGCGGGACAACAATAACGTGTTTGATTTTCTGGAATCCGAGGGCTATATCCGGCTGAAAGCGGATGCGTCCATCAGTCAAAGGATTGCTACGACATTTACCGGATGTGGTGCGAGGAAAATAGCCTGACTGCACTCAAACGCCGCAGCTTCAGCGATGCGCTGGTGGCAGCCTGCGGTAAGTACAATCTGGAACACTGCAACACGATTACCAATTCGGCAGGACGCCGGGTATGGGGCTTTATGGGGATCGAGGCAGTGGCAAGGCCGCATATAAACGAGTTTACGGAGCTTCACAGTGTACGTACGTACCGGAAGACTGGCGGGATTGATTTCCGATCTGGTCGCCGGTACGTATGTACGCAGCGATTGACCCTGTTACCTCATATATTGTAGAGGCGCTTCATTTGGATAAAGTGGTCGTGCCCATTTTGGGTACACCTATTTTGATGTGTAAAAGTGGTTATGGATATTTTGTCCACCACCAGAACCGTGAAATTCTTCGCGCTTTTGTGCTGTGAAGTAGGTGTGGTCATTTTGACCACACCTGAAGCGGTCAGTAAAAGCGGTGATTTTGCAGGCATATTTTAGAGCAATCTCAAAACAGCGAAATGTTTCTCTTTTATCCGTATACAGTTCGCCGGATGGCGGCTCACGGAACGACGTACAGATTGCAGCATTTTGTGACAATACAGCCCGAACAGTGAAAAGTCCCGCATTTCTGTGAAGTCGAATATTCCGCCGTTGACCAACGATACGCAGGGAATCATTTCTATCGCAAAACAGCATTTGCACAAATTTCACCATTGACCAAAGCCGGTGCGCTCCCCAGCGTAGCCGGTTCTTTTTATGACGCAACCGAAAATCATGTTTTATCTATCAAGTGACAAAGGGCTTCACTTGCGAAAATGGAGGAATATATTTTATGAAGTCAAGTATCCGAAACGAAATCAAGGCGCAGATCATCCGCGCCGGTTACACCATGCAGGAAGTCGTTGACCAGCTGCACGATGAGTATGGGTGGAGCGACAGCGTATCCAATCTTTCCGGAAAATTGCAGCGGGAATCGCTGCGGTATCGGGAGGCCGTGGAGTTGGCTGACGTGCTGGGATATGACATTGTCTGGCAGAAACGGAGGGATTGAGTATGGAAAAAGCACAATACGCGATTATGCGATTTGCCAAATATAAGGGGCCTGAAATCGGCAATATCGAGGCCCATAACGAGCGCACAAAGGAAAAGTACGCCAGTAATCCCGATGTGGATACCAGCCGAAGCAAGTACAACTTCCATCTGGTCAAACCGCCCGGCAAGTACCGGGCCGAGTCAGAGAGGCAAATTGCCGCTGCCGGATGCCGTACCCGGAAAGACAGTATCCGTATGATCGAGACGCTGTTCACAGCCAGCCCGGAGTTCTTTAAGGGAAAGAAACGGGCGGAAATTCGGGTATTTTTCGAGGAAGCTCTGCACTTTTTGGAACAGCATCAGCCCAAAGAGACAATTATATCCGCCGTGGTGCATATGGACGAGAAAACGCCCCATATGCACCTTTGTTTTGTCCCTTTGACGGAGGATGCAGCTCAGCGCCAAAGACATCATGGGCAATAAAAAGAAGCTGACCTGGTGGCAGGATGAGTTTTGGAAACACATGGTCAAGAAGTTTCCAGATTTGGAGCGTGGCGAGAGCGCCAGCCTGACCGGGCGCGACCATATCCCGCCCCGCGTATTTAAGGAGATGACCAGACTGACCAAACAGAAAAGCAAACTGGAGGATCTGCTCACTGGAATCAATCCCTTTAACGCCAAAAGCCGGGCGGAGGAAATCTGCAAGATTCTGGATACCTATATTCCCAGCGTGGAGAAGATGGACACACTGCTGCGGAAATATGGCGTAGCTTCACGAAAACAGCATCCGAAAACAAAAAGTTGAAAACGAAAAATGCCGAACTGGAAGAATCTCTTGCATCGGCGCAGAAGGTCAGCACCCTAAAGCAGATCGAAGACCTCAAGCTGCGGCGCGACTATGACAGTGCCGTGGCGATTTTGGAACAGATACCGGCAGAAGTTTTGAACATCTATGCGCAGAGCAGCCATAGAGGAAAGGAGCGGCCTATTGAGCAAAGTTTATGATGATCCGAAATATAATGCGGCATTTGACCGCTGTGTTGATGTGATGGCGCGGCTGTTGCAGAAGTACGGGCCACAGCTGTTGGGGCAGATGCAGGAGACTGAGAAGGATGGCCGTACACAGTCTGCGGCATCAGGAAAGCAACCCGTTCCTGTGTATCAGGAATTTGACAAAGCCGCTTGATATAAATTAAATTTACACGTTGCGTATTTGTTTGGCGTATGCTATAATAAATACGCAACGTGTATTTTTGCTTTATGGGGTAAATGAAATGGACTGCAAAACCAAAATAAAAGAATTGCGGGAAAGCACTGGCATGAATCGCAAGGAATTTTGTAAATATTTTCAGATTCCCTATCGGACTGTGACAGAATGGGAACTGGATAACCGCCATGCGCCGGAATATGTACTCCGTTTGTTGGAGTACTACATTCAGAATGAAGGTCTGGCGAAGAAGAAAAGTAACGGATGAATGTTTAGAGCTGGAAGAAAGGGGCGGCCTGCATGAAGAAAACTAAAACAAAATGTTATCTCTACACACGGGTATCTACATCCATGCAGGTGGACGGATATAGTCTGGATGCTCAGCGAGACAAACTGCGGAAATACGCTGAATACGAAGATATGGTAGTGGCTGGTGAATATTCTGATGAAGGCTTTTCCGGCAAGAATATTCAGGGCAGGCACGAATTTCAGCGGATGCTGCAAGACATTCAGGACTGCAAAGACGGTGTGGAATATGTGCTGGTGTTCAAGCTGTCCCGGTTTGGCAGGAATGCCGCTGACGTTCTGAATTCCTTGCAGCTGATGCAGGATTTCGGTGTCAATCTGATTTGTGTGGAAGACGGCATTGACAGTTCCAAAGATTCCGGCAAGCTGATGATTTCTGTCCTTTCTGCGGTGGCAGAGATAGAGCGTGAAAATATTCGGACACAGACGATGGCCGGACGGGAGCAGAAAGCCCGTGAAGGAAAATGGAACGGTGGCTTTGCCCCTTATGGATACCGCCTTGAAAAAGGCGAACTGTTGATTGCTGAGGATGAAGTGGACGTGATCCGCACCATCTTTGACCGCTATATTCACACCAACGATGGTGTCAGTGGCGTGGCAAAATATCTGAACCGGCAGGGCTTTGTGAAGAAGTTAAGGCAGAACGGCACCATTCCCGGTTTTTCTGCCAGCTTTGTGAAGAGTATCATTGATAATCCGGTATATATGGGAAAAATCGCCTATGGCAGACGCCGGACAGAGAAGAAGATCGGCACACGGAATGAGATGCACGTAGTTGAGCAATCGGAGTTCCCTGTGTACGAGGGGAAGCATGAGGCTATCATTTCAGAAGAAGATTGGAACCTCGCGCAGGAAAAACGGAAAATCAATGCTTACCGGCGTGAGAAAGTCAATGACCCTACCCACGCACATATCTTGTCCGGTATTCTGAAATGCCCCTGCTGCGGCAAAAGCCTGTACGGGAATATTGCGAAAGCCCACAGCAAGGACAAAAAGACCCGCTATTACTATTACTGCAAGAATACGGTGACGCCAACAGGCCACGAGTGTACCTTCCGGCTGAATATTGAGCAGATGGAAATGAACCGCATGGTAGCGTCAATCATCTCTGCTATGGTCAGTGACCCACGGTTTGCGGATGCAATCAAGGCGAAAATCGGCTCCGCTGTCGATACGAACGATTTGGAGAAGCAGCTGGAAGCATTACAGGCGCAGCTTCGGCAGACATTAGGCACAAAGGCCCGACTGGAACGGCAGATGGACGGTTTAGATGTGAATGACCCGTATTATGACCGGAAAATTTCTGATTTGCAGCGCCGATATGACGAGCAATATGGCGCAATAGATGAGATTGAAGTCCAGATTGACGATGTGCAAAGCCAGATACGGAGTATCCGGCAGGAGAAGATTTCGGGTGATAATATCTACCGCCTGTTGCTGGCATTCGATCAGGTCTATGAAGCAGCCTCCGAAGTGGAGCGGAAGGAGTTCATGCGGGCGTTTATTGAGCGGATTGAGTTATTCCCGGAAAAGCAGCCGGATGGCAACTGGATTAGGAAGATTATCTTCAACTTCCCTGTCCCGGTGAATGGAACAGAAGTGAAAGAATTGCCCTTGGAAAATGAAACAATAGTCGAATGCGTGCTCTTGATGTCAAAAGTCCAGTAATATAGTGCGGTGATTCGTTTAATATCGTTTGGACATCATTTCACAGTCTGAGCCGTTCTTGTCCTTGGAAACAGGTCGAGGGCGGTTTTCGAGAATTTGAGCAATATCTAAATCGTAGCCACAGGGGTAGTGGATAATTGAGTTTCTGGATTAGATGTTTGGGCTAACAGCGAATCCACTAACTCAGGTATCTGGGGGTATCCAGTGTAGGATTTAGATGTCATCCCCCTATAACGCAAAACGCCGCCAGCGTAGCATGTGAAATCATCACACGGTACGCTGCGGCTATGCTTTTATTGTTTATACAGCTTTCGGCGTGAGCCACTTTTCTGAGGAAGACGTCCGTTGCGTTTCACATAAAGAAACATCTGGCTAACAAAAAAGAATAAAGCTGATTTTTATGCCCTCATTATTCTCTATAAATAGCACTGCACCGCAGCTCTTGACGTTTCTCATCCAGAGAATACCGGATCGTAATCACACCATTTTCTGTCTCTACTTCTACCTGTTTTGCATGTTCAAACAACCTGCGCAGGCGGCGGTACTCGTCCCGCTGCGCATCCGTGTAGTGAGACGGCATATCCGAGGTAAGGAACACATTGCCCAGCAGGGCGTTGACTGTGGCAAGGGTGCGTTTTTGTTCTGCCGTCAGCTTGCAGTTTTCCTTCCGGAGGAAGAACACATCCGGGTCGCTGCCATAGGCACGGCCATTGAGCTGACGCCGGAACACCGTGTTGTTCAGCGCCTGCTTTGTGGACACCCGCTCCCGGTGGAACAGGCGCATATACCACACATCGTCCCAGTCCAGCCCTACGTCACAGCTGACACGGCAGTAGTCCACCAGCCCGAAGGCAGGCATCACCGGCACGCCGCAGCCGAGGATGACTTTTTGTCCGCACCAACTACGCAGCAGCTCCATGGCACGACGCATCCGGGCGGCACGACTCTCGTGGGCGTTGCCAAAGGGGGCAGCGCCATACAGAAAATCCAGCTTGACAAGGTCGAAGCCCCAGTCGTTCAGCACCCGGTCAAACACCCGGCGCAGATAGTCCAGCACGGCTGGGTTGTCGATATCCAGCGCATAGAAACTGCTCCAGTTGCTGCCGCAGCACCACGGTTTGCCGTCCACGTTCAGCAGCCAGTCCGGGTGCTGCCGGAAAAGGGCAGAGTCCTTTTCGCACACAAAGGGTGCAAGCCAGAGCCCAGCCTGAAATCCGGCGGCGTGAATTTCCTCCACCATGCCTTTCAGCCGTGGGGGAATTTCTGTGCATCCGTTTCCAGCCAGTCACCCACCTTCGGCTCCCAGCCGTCGTCGATCTGGAACAGGTCTCCCGGGCAAAGCAGGCTGCGACATCCGGTCAGGTCCTCCCGGATGGTGTCCTCGGTAATGTCCTGATAGCGGTTGTACCAGCTGGAATAGCCTGCCAGCTTCTTCTCCGTCCGGGGCTTGATGCCCATGGCCCGAAACCAACCGTCAAACACTTCGGTCTCGCCGCCCTCGGCAAAAAACAGGTCGAACAGGGCAACGCTGCCGCCGGGATGCTCCACCCCGGCGCAGTCCCGCTCCAGCGTCAGCAGGGCTTTGCGGCTGTCGTACCGGAGGATGGTGTAGCCCGGGGTTTCGTCCAGCGATGCCACCAGCTGGAACTGCCCGCCCTTGCGGAAATAGCAGTAGGAAAAGCCGTGGCTCTGACCGTTATGATGCCCGTAAGGTACAAAGTGATAATCGCCGTAGCGGTCAAAGGCGTATTTCTTGCGCAGAAAGCCGGGGATGTGGTCGGTGCCGCGCAGCTTGCCGTTCCGGCTTAGCTCCGGGCTGTATGTCCATGTCTGGTAGCCGTTCATGAACAGGCGCTCGTCTGCTTCCATCGTCCACGGCAGCTCGGCACGCACGGCTTTCAGCGTCCCGGCAGGCAGGTCTGCCGTCAGATGCAGCGCACCGCCATTCTCCGTGACCGTGCAGTTGCCTGTCTGTACACCGCCGGAAGTTTCCGCGTACCAGTGCAGTGTTTCAGTCATGGTGCGCTTCCTCCCCGTGGAGCTGTGCGCTGATCTCGGCAGCGCGGGCATCGGTCAGAATGAACTTGCGGCGGAACAGCACCAGCGCACCTGCCAGCACCAGCATGGGCAGAACGGTCATCATCAGGCGCAGACCCAGCAGAGTACCGGCGCTCTGCACTGCCACCGGGCCGGTCTCCTCTGTGTTGCCCACAAGACCGATGAGGTCCAGCCCGATGCCGGTCAGGAATACCGCCACGCCGGAGGCTGCCTTGACCACAAAGGTCTGCATGGAAAAAATAACGCTCTCCTCCCGGCGTCCGGTCTTGAGCTGACCGTAATCCACGCTGTTGGAAAGGAACAGGGTGGTCAGCACGCTCAGCATACCGTTGCAGGCAAACACTACCACGCCCGGGATGCACAGCAGGGCAAGGCTATGGGAAAGCCCGGTCAGGCAGAACACCAGCAGCGTGCCGTAGCCGCACAGCGCCAGCACAAGGCTGAGCTGGAACACCTGCGTGCTGCTGAGCTTTTTGCGCAGCAAGGGGTAAAGCACCATCATGCCAAGGATCTGTGCCGCACCGCCCACGGTGGAAAACAGGGTGTAGGTGGCTTTCCAGCCTGCACCGCCAAGGTCGTATTTGAAGAAATAGATGATGAAGTTGGAGGTAAGGTACAGTGCCGAGTTGATCAGCACGATGCTGCCCACCACTACCATAGCCTGATCGTTGCGGAACAGGGCGGAGAACATCTCCTTTACGGTGGCGGTCTTCATCTCACTGGGGGTGGTTTCTTTCATGGAAATGCAGCACACCAGCTCTGTCACTGCAAAAATTACCGCTACGATCAATGCCACCCAGCGGAAGCCAGCGCGCTCGCTGTCGCCGCCAAGGGCTCCCACCAGCAGCATGGTGAACATGGCAATGAGTGCCGAACCAACGCCTGCACAGGTACGCCCCACCATGGAAAGATTCTCCCGGTCTTTTGGGGTGCGGGTCACGGCGGGGATCATGGACCAGTATGGAATATCCATCATGGTATAGGTGACGCCCCACAGGATGTACACCACGCTGAAATAGACCATCAGCGCTGCTTCGTCCAGCACAGGGGCGGCAAATAGGGCGTAGAGCACCAGCGCATTGAGCAGCGTGCCGGAAAAGATCCACGGACGGAAACGCCCCCAGCGAGTGCGGGTCTTTGCCACCAGAACCCCCATAAAGGGGTCGTTGAAGGCATCGAAGAAGCGGGCAGCCATGAGCACCAGTCCACAAAGCTTGCCGAAAGTCCCAGCACATCCTGATAATAATACATGACGTAGGAAGCCGACAGGGCATACACCATATCCTTGCCCACGGCACCAATGCCGAACGCGGTTTTCTGTTTCAGGGTCAGTTCCATACAGCATCCTCCTTTTCAATGGTGAACCGCAGCACAACGGGCTGGATCTGCGGTGCAGAAACGGTCAGCACGGCTTCTCCGGCAGTGCCCACGGTGCGCAGATAGGTGCCGGTCATGCCGCCTTCTGCCACGGCGGTCTGCGGACCACAAGGGCGGCGCTGCCCTCCACCGCAAACTGCACCGGGAACTGTGCGTAGGGGCTGGGGTGCCGTTCTCGTCCAGAATGCGCACCCGCACAGCCGCCATATCGTAAGTGTCTTTTTCCCGAAGAACCGTCCGGCTGACTTTGACTTCCAAGTGCAGCTTTGCACTGGGGCAGAGGGTCACGCTGCGCACTACGTTGCCGTCCTGTACGGCATCGAACCGCCATCGGGTAGCTTCGCCGCCCCAGTTGCCCACATATTTGCCGTAAAGGGCCACGCCATCCTCAAAGCTCATTTTGTAGCGCAGCATACACCAGCCGAATTTGACCTTGTAGACCAGCGGCAGCCCTGCCAAGCCATATTCCCGGCGGCCAGCAGGCAGTCCCGCACAGCGGCTGCCTTGGCGGGAGAAAAGTGCTCCTGCGTTTCCAGCAGCTCGCCAATGGTATCGTCCATCACAAAGGGCGGATGAGGCAGCGCCGTCCACTCGCTTTGGCGCAGGGCGGTGACGAACACATCGTTTTTGTAGAGCTTGACCTGCTGGGCATTGCTGAAAACGTAGGCCGTGCCCAGCTGCCCGGCGGGGTTATCTCCGATGTCCATGGAGGAGCTGACCGCCAGCACCGGGTCAGTATCGCCCTGACTGGCATAGACCGCTGCCGCCAGCTTCGGGTTGCGGAAGCTGTCCAGCACGCCATGGTAGCAGATGCGGTCCCCGGAGCCAAAGTCCTTGTGGGTCTGGTAGTCGAACATGCACCAGCCAAAGCACCCGGCGTGCTCCCCGCTGGCATAGGCGGCGTTCTGTACCCGGACGTGCCGCAAGGCGTGCTCCTGCCGGTGCGGGCCATCGTCAAAGGGCTTGGTGGGGTACATGTGGCCGTTGCACTCCGAGATGAGCAGCGCCTTGCCCATATCGGGGGTCACGTCCTTTTTAGGCTTAGCACCGGGCGTTGTGCCGTTGTGAGAAAAATCGTTGTAGGCATAGACATCCTCCAGCAGATGGCTTTTTTCCAGATACCGCACGCCGGAGGTAGCACGGCTGGGGTCCAGCTGATGGGTGATTTTGTTGGTGCGGGTATAGAAGGCATCGTCGTCCACGCTCTCGTTGATACGCACGCCCCACAGGATGATGCTGGGATGGCTGCGGTTTTGCAGGATCATCTCCTGCAGCATCTCGCAGGCGGCGTCCTTCCAGTTGTCGTCCCCGATGTGCTGCCAGCCCGGCAGCTCGGTGAACACCAGCAGACCCCGCCGGTCGCACTCGTCCAGAAAATACTGGCTTTGGGGGTAGTGGCTGGTGCGCACGGCGGTGCAATGCAGCTCCTCCTGCAAAATGCGGGCATCCTCCCGCTGCAGGCTTTCCGGTGCGGCGTAACCGATGTAAGGGTAGCTCTGGTGTCGGTTCAGCCCCCGCAGAAAGGTCTTTTTGCCGTTGAGATAGAAGCCATCCGCCCGGAACTCTGCGGTGCGGAAGCCAAACGTCACCTGTTTGCGGTCGATGGGCTGTCCGGCTGCGTTCAAAAGCTCTGCAATGGCATGATGCAAAACCGGGTGCTCTGTATCCCACGGCTGTGCTTCCGGCACAGAAAGCTGCATCTTCCGGTTTCTGCCACAGGTGCAGTCTGCTCTGCCAGCAAAGTGCCCTCAGCGGTCTCCAGCCGGATGCGGACAGCCGCGGCTGCGGGCGTAAGCTCTGCTGTCCACTGCACCACAGCCTCCTGCAGGGTGGGCGTGTAGACGAACAGATCAGTCAGACGGCTTTCTGCCGTAGCTTCCAGCCAGACCTCCCGGTACAACCCGCCGTAGGTCAGGTAATCAATGACAAACCAAAGGGTGGAATCGTTGGGTCTTCACGGGTGTCCAGCTGCACGGTCAGCAGGTTTTCACCCTCCCGGTCCACAAGGTCGGTGATCTCCACCGCAAAGCCGGTATAGCCACCCCGGTGCTGCCCGGCAACCCTGCCGTTGACCCGCACCACCGCCTGATGGGCAGCGCCGTCAAAGCGGACAAACAGTCGGGGCGCAGCCTGCACCGGCGGCACTCGGAACCGCTTCCTGTAGCCGCAGACCATCTCGTAATCAGCGGGGGTGGCATAGTGCAGCGGCACCTCCCGGCAGGTATGGGGCAAGCGGACGGCTTGTTGTTTTGGCACCGGCAGCCCCTTGCCAAAGGCCTCTGTCCAGTGTCGTGTGAACTCCCAATCCTCACAAAAGCTGTGTTTCATCGCGACAGCACTCCTTCCAGTAAAATCGAGATCATTTCTTCCAGCACAGCCACATACTGCACCCCGCTTTCTGCCAGACTGCGGTCTGCCAGAAAACTCTCGATGGATGCGGTGATCATCTGCCGCAGCACCGGCAGGGATACCGGACGCATGACCCCCTCAGCCACAGCCTGCTCCAGCAGCGCCATGGTGGGCTCCCACCCGTTTTCCAACTGGCTGCGCACCCGCGCCGCCACCACCGGGTATTTTTCGTCCAGCTCCTTCATCTGCCGCAGATCCAGCGCGGCATATTCTGCCGGCATGGCAATAATGACCGCCCGCAGCTTTTCCTGCAAAGTACCACCGCCCGCCAGAATTTCCTGCTTGCAGCGGTGGATCTCTGCAAAGGCGTGGTCTACCATATCCAGCAAAAGCGCCTCCTTGGAGGGGTAAACGGTGTAGATGGTCTTTTTGCTGATGTGCAGCGGCTCTGCCACCTGCTGCATGGTGAAATGCAGCCCCTGTTGACGGAATAACTGCATCGCCTGCGTGCGCACCAGCGCACCGAGCTTTTCCTGCATGAGCGTCCTCCTTGTGGAAACTGTATTTGCCTTTCTAGTTTCCATTCTAGTACGGAAACCGAGTTAAATCAAGCAGTTTCCGCATTTTCTGCGTTCTGACGAAGAACCCGAGAAGAATCACAGCAGAATGCCATATCTTAAAACGCAGCAGCCGGAATGGTATCCGTAAACATAATCTTGGCGAGACCACCGATTCCCGCTTTGCCCACGCTCTGCACAAGGGACTGTATTTCGACTACATGATGGCAAACCCGCCCGTCTGATTTTCAGGTGGGCATTTTACTTTGCCAGGATTTTGAGAACTACAATAAACTGCCCCCGAAACAGCACGGTCTAGCGCGCTGCTTCGGGGGCAGTCTGTTGTTTATTCAATTATAAAGTTACTGCTTTGCACTTTCCGGGGCGACCTCAAAGTCGATCTTGCCCAGATTGACGTCCGCACGCACAATGGTGATCATCATGGTATCGCCCAGATTCCAGTTCTTGCCGGAAACGGGATCAGAAAGGCGCACGCCCTCGGTAAGCATGGTGCCGGTGGCGGTCAGGCTGGAAGCAGGTACAAAGCCTTCCACGCCGTTTTCCAACTCGATGAACAGGCCGCGCTGGGTCACGCCGGAGATGCGGCCCTCGTAGCATTCGCCCAGATGGCGGCGGGCATACTCGGCCTTGTAGCAGTCCTCGGCCTTGCGCTCGATCTGCATGGCGATGACTTCGCGCTCGCTGGCCTGCTTGCTGACGTCCTCGGCAAACTCGCTGTAACGCAGGATCATGGTGTCCTTATCGGTACCCTTGAGCTGAGCCGTCATGATGCGGTGGATAGCCAAGTCCGGGTAGCGGCGGATGGGGCTGGTGAAGTGGGCATAGTCCTGCAGCACCAGACCGTAGTGTCCCTTGGGTTTTTCCTCGTACACAGCCTTGGACATGCAGCGCAGCATACCAACATTGATGATCTGCTCGTAGGCAGTGCCGCGCACACCCTCCAGAATGGCGCTCAGCTCCTTGGGGGTGGGCACATCCTTGGCAAAGTGGTCATTGACGCCGCAGGCTGCAGCAGGCCGTGCAGACGCTCCAGCTTTTCGGCGTTGGGCTCCTCGTGCACACGGTACACAAAGGGATCTGCTTTACGCGGGCAAAGTGGGCAGCGCACTGGTTTGCCAGTAGCATGAACTCCTCGATCATGGCCTCGCTCTCGCCGGAGGTGCGCTTTTTCACGTCGATGCAGTGGCCATCCTCGTCCAGGATCAGCTTCACCTCGCCGCTCTCGATATCCATGCAGCCGCGCTCCTTGCGCAGGCGGGCACGGTGGCCATACAGCTCCTTCATAGCAGGCAGCTGCGCCAGTACTTCATGGTACTTGCCGGTCAGTTCGTCATCGGTGCTGCCGGCCAGCAGGGCGTTGATCTCGGAGTACACGCCCTTGACGCGGCTGCGGATGACCGACTTGACAAAGCGGTAGTCGGTCAGGTTGCCTTCCTTGTCCAGGCGCATCAGGCAGGAGAACGCCAGGCGCAGCACGCCCTCGTTCAGGCTGCAGATGCCATTGGACAGCTGCTTGGGCAGCATGGGCACCACCTGATCGGCGTAGTAGACGCTGGTAGCGCGGTTAAAGGCCTCGTTGTCCAGCTCGGAGCCGGGCTTGACGTAGTTGGAAACATCCGCAATGTGCACGCCCAGCTCAAAGCCGCCGTCCGGAGTCTTGGTCAGGCTGATGGCATCGTCGATGTCCTTGGTCTCGGCGCTGTCGATGGTAAAGATGGGCAGGGCGCGCAGATCCATGCGGCCCTCGCAGTCCGCAGCAGACACCTCGGCGTTGTCCAGCTTTTTGGCCTCGTCCCGCACCTTGTCCGGGAAGCGGTTGCGGATATCCTGCGCGTAGAGCAGTGCCTTTGCGCAGCGCTTTGCCTCGTCGCAGCTGCCAAAGCGCATGGCAACGCCTACACGGTGATCCTCCTGACGGCTGCCGCGCAGCAGAATCTCCACTGCCACCTTGTCGCCGTCCTTGGCGCTGCCTTCGCAGTCCCGCATGACCTGCATGGAGATGGCGGGGCAATCGTCAGGCACAAACTTCAGGCGGCCCTCCATGCGGTGCATGTGCCACCAGAGAATTTTTCTCTTCCAGAACAGCAAGGATCTCGCCTCATCGCTGCCCTCTACCCGGGGATGTGCAAACTTTTCCACCAGCACCTTGTCGCCGGGCATTGCGCCGCGGGTGAACCGGCCGGGGATAAAGATATCGCTGGTGCCGTCCTCCAGCATGACAAAGGCAAAGTTCTTGCCCAGCTTTACCACCTTGCACAGCAGTGCCTTGTCGGCACGGCCGCTGCGCACGGTGAAGAACACGCCCTGGCGCTGGCAGATGACAGCCTCGTGCACCAGCTGGTCCACAGCCTCCATCACCTTGCGGTCTGCGCCGCGATCCCCGCCGAACTTATTTTTCAGATCTTTTACGGTGCACGGCTGATTCTGGATCGCGTGCTCAATTTTATCGCGCATTGCCATAAAATATTTTCTCCTTCACTTCCGTGGCCGTGCATCTCCTGCGGAGCACAGCCCTGCCTTGGGACGGGCACTTTCCCCTGTCCCCTCTTTGCGGCAGCCCGCAGAACCGGCTGCCCACACTTCTGCGCAGAAAAACAGCCCCGTCCGTTCACGGGGCTGCAACGCCTTCTCAGCCTGCCAGACGCCTGCAAACAGGCAGGCCAGAATAGCAACCACAAAGAACACCACGCCTGCAATGCGGGTGACCTTAGCCAGCATCTGATCTGCCGGGGTCAGACGTGCATTATTGGCACCGCCCACACTGCCGTTGATGGCACCGGACAGGCCCTGACCGTGGGTGTGCTGCATGAGGGTGAGGAAAACGATGACCAACGAAGCCACCAGCAGAATGGCACCGCCAACAATTTCGATAACAGACATGAATCGTAACGCTCCTTTTATTTGTAAATACGGAAAACTACGCAAAAATACAACTATATAGTAGCATAACAAAGCCAAAATTGCAAGTAGAATCCGCGCATTTAACCCGCTGCTTCCAGCGCGTTGCAGACCTGCGCAAAGATGGTTGCACCGGAGTACGCCGTGTGCACCGCACCGTCCTGCAATACCACAATGGTGTAGTGGGGCTTTTCTGCCGGCCAGAACCCCGCAAACCACAGGTTGCAGCGCTCGGTGCCTCCGGGGTGAACTGCCCGGTCTGGGCG
>ENA-OQHY01000854-OQHY01000854.1-human-gut-metagenome-genome-assembly--contig:-NODE-854-length-15355-cov-3.140137_pt1 | contig 15355 bp, 19 predicted proteins | sample MGYA00242570_ERZ504733 | MGnify/ENA primary metagenome ERZ504733 (study PRJEB26092, sample SAMD00036219) | human gut metagenome | host: Homo sapiens | study: EMG produced TPA metagenomics assembly of...
TGCAACAGCCGCGCAGCCGATAAAAATCTGCTGGTTCTGCGCATGCGCCTGTACGGCGGCGTCCATCTCCAGGGCGGTGGTGACATCAATACGCTGCACAAATGGCGGTGTCGGTAACGAGACCGGGCCGCTCACCAGCGTGACCTTTGCACCGCGTTTTGCCGCCGCGGCAGCAATGGCAAAGCCCATTTTACCGGAGCTATGGTTGGTAATGTAACGCACCGGGTCCAGCGGCTCGCGCGTTGGACCCGCGGTAATCATGATGTTGAGATGTTGCAGATCGTTGACAGGTGAAAAATGGCCGGCGGCCAGCTCAACGATGGTCAGCGGGTCAAGCATACGACCAGGACCCACATCACCACACGCCTGGCTACCGCTGTCCGGCCCCCAGATGAGCAGGCCGCGTGAGGCCAGCGTCGTCAGATTATGTTGGGTGGCGGCGTTGCGGTACATCTGCTGATTCATCGCGGGGACGACGGCAACAGGTGCGGGCGTGGCCAGGCAAATGGTCGAGACCAGATCGTTTGCCATGCCGGCTGCTACGCGGGCAATTAAATCTGCTGTGGCGGGGGCAAGGATAACCAGGTCTGCCCATTTTCCCAGCTCAATATGGCCCATCGCGGCTTCGGCGGCCGGATCAAGGAGGCTGTCAGAGACGGGTACCCTGAAACGGCCTGCAGCTCAGAGGCGTGATAAAGGCTTTGCCGCCTTCCGTTATCGCGACCCGCACATCCGCCCCGCGCTCGCGCAAACGACGCACCAGCTCCGGCGCTTTATAGGCAGCGATACCGCCGCTCACGCCAAGAACGATTTTTTTACCGGCCAGGCTCATCATGATTCTTTCCTGTTGGGTTTCACCAGAGAGCGGGCATTTTATCACAATCCCAAAAAGGGGGTGATTTTGTCCTTCGGCCAGTTTGCGAGGCGTTACGCAGGAATGAAAAGTGGGCGTCGAGCGCCGGGGGCGGCTGTGGCAGCATGATGGCAAACCGAAGGAGACAGGCATGGAAGAGACTGAACTGCTGCTACCGCGTGAAAAAATGCTGCGCTATGGCGTCACGTTGTTAAAGGACGACGAGTTGCTGGCACTCTTTTTACGCACCGGAACGCCCGGCAAAACGGTATTTACGCTGGCAAAGGAGCTCATCGACCATTTTGGTTCGCTGTATGGCTTATTGACGGCGGATCTGACGGAATTCAGGCACGTCGAAGGAATTGGCGTGGCGAAGTTCGCCCAACTGAGGGGGATTGCTGAACTGGCCCGCCGTTTTTACGACGTCCGTATGGAAGAGGAAGATCCCATACTCACCCCGGATATGACACGCGTATTTCTCCAGAGCCAGCTATCAGATTTGGAGCGCGAGATCTTTATGGTGATCTTTCTTGATAACAGGAACCGGGTACTAAAACATAGCCGCCTTTTTTCCGGAACCCTGAGCCACGTTGAGGTTCATCCGCGAGAAATTGTGCGGGAAGCGATAAAAGTGAATGCAGCCGGCGTGATACTCGCGCATAATCACCCCTCTGGCTGTGCAGAACCAAGCAGAGCTGACAAAGAGATGACCGAACGCATTATCAAATGCTGTCAATTCATGGACATTCGTGTGCTCGACCATCTGATAATTGGTCGCGGCGAGTACATTTCTTTTGCAGAACATGGCTGGATTTAGGCTATTTCTCGCGATCCATCGGGATCTTTGTCTGTTCGGGACTTGAGCACACCGCCGAGTCAGCGTATACTACGCCACCTTTGAGAATCTCGGGTTTGGCATTTGGGCCTGGCAATCGAGAGTTCAATAGAACTATGCGATGACCGGGCTGTAAAGCCTGACGAGGCGCCGATACCCCATACGAAGCTCGAGCTAATTTGATTTTTGGAGAATAGACATGTCCCGAGTCTGCCAAGTTACTGGCAAGCGTCCGGTGACCGGTAACAACCGTTCCCACGCACTGAACGCGACTAAACGCCGTTTCCTGCCGAACCTGCACTCTCACCGTTTCTGGGTTGAGAGCGAGAAGCGTTTTGTCACCCTGCGCGTATCTGCTAAAGGTATGCGTGTAATCGATAAGAAAGGCATTGATACAGTTCTGTCCGAACTGCGTGCCCGTGGCGAAAAGTACTAAGTACTTAAAGAGGAAATAAATCATGGCTAAAGGTATTCGCGAGAAAATCAAGCTGGTTTCTTCTGCTGGTACAGGTCACTTCTACACCACCACGAAGAACAAACGTACTAAGCCGGAAAAACTGGAACTGAAAAAATTCGATCCAGTTGTACGCCAGCACGTACTGTACAAAGAAGCTAAAATCAAATAATTTTAGCCTCCTTGTATTGAAAAACCCCGCAACTGCGGGGTTTTTTGCATTCTGCATCTTACTCCGGAGGACCATGCCTGAATTACCTGAGGTAGAGACCAGCCGCCGCGGTATTGAGCCGCATCTGGTCGGCGCGACTATTCTTCATGCTATCGTTCGCAACGGTCGCCTGCGTTGGCCGGTGTCCGATGAAATCCATGCGTTAAGCGATAAACCGATTCTCAGCGTCCAGCGTCGCGCCAAATATCTGCTGCTGGAGCTGCCCGACGGCTGGATTATCATCCATCTCGGTATGTCTGGTAGTCTGCGCATCCTTACCGAAGAACTGCCCGCGGAAAAGCATGACCATGTCGATCTGGTGATGAGCAACGGTAAAGTGCTGCGTTACACCGACCCACGACGCTTTGGCGCATGGCTGTGGACCAAAGAGCTTGAAGGACACAGCGTTCTGGCGCATCTGGGGCCAGAGCCGCTCTCAGAGGCATTTAACGCGGAATACCTGAAAGCGAAGTGTGCAAAGAAGAAAACCCCGATCAAACCGTGCTGATGGACAATAAGCTGGTGGTGGGAGTAGGAATATTTATGCCAGCGAATCGCTGTTTGCCGCCGGGATCCATCCCGATCGGCTGGCCTCGTCGCTGTCATCCCAGGAGTGTGAACTGCTGGTCCGGGTGATTAAAGCGGTGCTGTTGCGTTCTATTGAGCAAGGGGGGACCACCCTGAAGGACTTCCTGCAGAGCGACGGTAAACCCGGCTATTTTGCTCAGGAGCTGCAGGTATATGGCCGTAAGGGTGAGCCGTGCAGGGTTTGTGGGACACCGATAATTGCAACGAAGCACGCCCAGCGCGCCACGTTCTATTGCCGTCAGTGCCAGAAATAGGGCTACTTTAATTTTTCCATCAACGCCTGATGGACGTTAGCCGGCAGGAAATGGGTCACGTCACCGTGATGACGCGCCACCTCTTTGACCAGCGAGGAAGAGATAAACGACCACTCTTTTGAGGGCATCAGGAACACGCTCTCCAGCTCTGGCATCAGGTGGCGGTTCATGTGCGCCAGCTGCATTTCGTATTCGAAGTCAGCCACCGCGCGTAACCCGCGGATCAAAATGTTAGCCTGCCGGGCACGGGCGAAGTTGGCCATCAGATCGCTGAAGCCCACCACCTCAACGTTTGGCAGATGTGAGATAGCGTCAGTGGCAAGTGCAACGCGCTCATTGAGATCGAACATGGGTTTCTTACTGGGGCTGGCGGCGATCGCCAGAATCACCTTATCAAACATGCATGCCGCACGGGTGATGATGTCAAGATGACCGTTGGTGATGGGATCAAAGGTACCCGGATAAATCGCTTTTGTGCTCATGGCTCACGTTTTCTCTGAGTAGCCGCGGCAGAGCGCCCACAGCTCGGTGTATTTGTTGAAGTATACTGGGCATTCACCACCGCCAGTAACCACCCCTGTTTACCGTCCAGCACGCCGCCTCGCAGCAACAGTGTTTTCAGAAATGCCCCCAGCGTGTGGGTGAAAATACCGGTCAGCGTGGCCTTCTTGCCGCGCAGGTGGCGCTCATGCGCCCATGCGGTGGCATAGTTAAGCTGTTTGCGCTGGAAGCTGGCGAAATCCCGGCAGGTCAGATGCAGCAGATCGCCCGTCAGAGGAATGACGGGGGCGCTGTCGCATGCCAGGGATTCATGGACCAGATTATCGTTGTACTGATATCGCTCACGCTCGTAGAGGCGCATTACGCGATCTGGATACCAGCCGCTGTGGCGCATAAAGCGGCCAAGAAAATAGTTGCGACGTGCAATGCTGTATACCGCGCCAGGCTGAGGTGCTGCCAGCACCGCCTGAATGGCCTGGCGGAGCTCAGGTGTGATGCGCTCGTCAGTGTCCAGCATCAGCACGTAATCACCAGTAGCATAGCGCTGCGCGCGCTGTCGCTGGATGCCGTAGCCTTGCCAGTCGGTATCGATAAAGACCTTTGCACCCGCGGCACGGGCGACATCCACCGTGTTGTCCTCGCTGCCGGAGTCGAGAAGGACAATTTCGTCAGCCCAGGCGACGGAGCCAGGCAGTCCGGAAGCAGGTCGGCGGCGTTTTTGGCGATCATCACGACCGACAGACGCGTTGACATTAGTGGCTCCGCTGAGGCAGATAAGGTTGCAGAAGTTGCAGCAGACGAGTGAGTGCGCCCTGGTTCTGATGCAGCACTTCGACAGCATGGCGACCATACCAGAGGCGGTAGTCTTCGTCGGTCAGAAGGGTTGAGACCTCTTTGACCACCGAGTCCGCGTCGGTCACGGTAATTAACCCGTCGGCTTGCTGCAATTTAGCGCAGATATCTTTGAAGTTAAACGTGTGTGGGCCCATCAGCACCGGAATGGCGTGTGCGGCCGGCTCAAGCGGATTATGGCCGCCGCGCTCCACAAGGCTGCCGCCGACAAAAGCCAGATCGGCAATGCCGTAAAGCAGCATCAGCTCGCCCATTGTATCGCCAATCACCACCTGAGTGCTGCCGGAGGGGATCTCACCGCTGCTGCGCAGGGTAAAGCTGAAGCCGCCTTTCTGCACCATCTCACGCGCATCTTTAAAACGTTCGGGGTGACGAGGGACAAGAATCAGCAGCAAATCGGGGAATTTTTCCAGCAGCTTACGATGGGCCTGCAGGATAATGGCTTCTTCGCCGTCATGGGTGCTGGTTGCAATCCACACCTGGCGACGCGGTGCCCACTGGCGACGTAGCGTAATCGCACGGGCGGCGAGTTCAGGCGTGACGGAGATATCGAACTTCAGGCTACCCGTCACCGCAAGCTGGTTGCGCTTTAGGCCCAGAGCGAGAAAGCGCGCCGCGTCTTCTTCATTCTGTGCGGCAATCAGCGTAATTCGGCTGAGCAGGCGGCGCATAAATTTACCTAGCTTGCCGTAACCTTTCGCCGAGCGCTCTGAAAGCGCGCGTTGGCAATCACCAGCGGAATTTTACGGGCATGCAGGGCGGAAATCATATTTGGCCACAGCTCGGTTTCCATGACGATCACCAGTTTCGGGCGAACGGTATTCAGGAAGCGATTCATGGCGCAAGGCAGGTCGTAAGGCAAATAGACGTGTTGAACGTCTTTACCGAACGCCGATAATGCGCGTTCAGACCCCGTCGGCGTCATGGTCGTGACCGTGATCGGTAGTGACGGATAGCGGTGACGAAGGGCGCGAACCAGCGGGATCGCCGCCAGCGTTTCGCCCACAGAAACGGAATGCAGCAAAATACCGTCCGGCACGACTTTATTGCGGCAGTAACCATAGCGTTCAGCCCAGCGTTTACGATACGCAGGCGCTTTACGGCTACGAAGCAACAGTCGCAGCCACACCAGTGGCTGGATGATGTAGAGCAGGGCGGTATACAACAATTCCAAGCGATTATCCGTTTTTTAGTTTCGGCGGGGAAATTCTAAGCATTTAAGCCGGGTAAAGCTATCTCTTATGCCAGATACCGTTTTAAACGGAAGTAGCGTCGGCCCAGGCGCCAGCGCAAACGGGGGCTTTTGGCACTTTTCCAGATAAGCTCCAGATACCCGTGTCGAAGAACTCTTTTATTATCATCGACTTCTTCTGCACATCCTTCATATTGTCGAAGGTATGAATGATCCCAAGCCCCTCTTTGGCGATTTGCCAGTGGCAGGCGGGATATCTTTCACTTTTTCCGGGTAACGCTGGTTGATGGCATCCAGCATTTGCAGAATTTTCATGTAATGGCGCGCGAGCGAATCAGCGTGTCATCATTGTCCGGCATATGAGAAACCGATGCGGAGTGAATGTAATAGTCGTAAAAACGTTCACTGGTGTACTGCACGCGGTCAGCTGCGAGCAAGACTTCGGTAGTCCACGGGATATCCTGATGGCGCAGGCCGGGCTCAAAACGAAAACCGTTCTGACGAATAAAGTCGTGGCGATAGATATTCAGCCAGGTCACATGCAGAAACTTGCGTGAGTCGAGCGCTTTTTTTAACCATGCCGCACCGGTCATGACGCCTGTCGAGGCCAACTTGTCTTCCGGGAAAATCGGCCGTGAAGGCTTCTTATTGTTTTCCCAGACGTAGTTTCCGTTGCAGGTGGCGACATCCAGATTCTGCGTGACGGCCATATCAAGCAAGCGCTGATACATGCCCGGCTTAAAGACATCATCAATATCCGGGAAAGAGAGATATTGGCCGGTAGCGACGGCCAGACCGGTATTGCGCGCAATGGATACACCCTGATTTTCCTGTTCGATAACCTGCATTTGCGGCAGTTTTTCACGCCAGGTTTCGACTATCTGCATCGAACTGTCCGTGGAGCCATCATTGACGATGATGACTTCCATACTGTCGATCTGTTGATTCGCAAGGCAGGTAAAGAACTGATCCAGGAAAGCTTCGCCGTTATAAACGGCAACCACTACGCTTAATAATGGCGCTGAATTTTGCATAAGAAACCTGATTATTATTGATTGTCTACCAACGCAACATATTGCTGGCAAATGGCATTTATCCCGAACGACGCGATCGTTGCGCTATCAACGACAGGCGGGGAGGTATAGAGATCGGCCAGTGTTTTCGCCAGTGATTCGTCATTCATCTCCGACAGCCCGCGCGCCAGCGTACCCGTGAGGATTTCAGCAGGCCCGCCAGGACAGTTCGTACTGACAGGCGGCGTCTGGCAGATGATGGATTCTACCAGTACGTTACCAAAACCTTCACAGTCAGAACTTAACACTAAAAGCCGTGCGCCTTTAATCCACGGATAAGGGTTGGACTCGAAGGGGCGGAAAATAATCTTGTCTTCGATCCCGAGTTCTTTCGCTAACTGTTTAAGCTGTTGAATTTTGGTGTCAGAACCGTTGCCCATCATCACCAGCGATGCGTCTATTTTGCTCTGTGCATAGGCACGCAGAAGGCGGTCGTGGCGTTTATGTTCATGAAAACGACCCACGTGAATAATGTAATCCTGCCCCTGCATCTCAAAAGGCGCATCCGCCAGACGCTGGATTTCAGGAATATCAAAGGGATTATGGATAACCGCTTTGCGACGAAGGTCGATGGACAGCGTCTCTGAGAGATCTTTCAGCACGGCGGCGGAGACGGCGACAACGTTTCGGTTTTCGTAGGTATGACGAATTTTGTAATGCTTAAACCAGCGTGAAAGGCCGTGGCGATGACGCAGGTAGGAGAATGAGAACATGCCATGCACGCAGAACCAGACCTTATCGCGATCCAGCGCACGACTGTGCGCCACGATACGATCGGTTTTATGCAGATGCGAGAATATGACGTCGAACTTCCCGCTGCGCTCAGCCTGCTCAATGGCATTGTCCAGCAGTTGCGCCCGGCGCGGGATCTCGGTGAGCTTTCTCCAGGGCTTTTTACACGTATCCTGAATGACCTGATAATCAATGCCTGCCGGGATGGCGTAGTCGCACACCTTTCGCAGGGAGAAAAGGGAGACCTGATGCCCCATTTCTATCAATCCGCTGGAGAGGGTGAGAACCGTTTTTTCGGCTCCTCCACCGGGCAAACCATCAATAATCATTAGGATGCGCATTTTTAATCCAGTAATTTTTGATAAAGCGAAATAAGCTGACTTGATAATTTTTCTGGAGTCGCTTCTTTTACGCGCTCACGCGCTGCCCGCCCCATATCGTTATTCTTATCCAAAGATGGAAGGGTCATGACTGCCTCCTTCAATCTGCTGATATCAAGTGCATCACAGTAAAAGCCATTCTGACCTTGCTCAATAAACTCTGCACCACCGCAACTCACTGAAGTAATGACGGGCAAACCGCAGGCCATCGCTTCAAGAATGACGTTTGGAAAAGGATCATACAGCGTTGGCAGCAGTAATCCATCGGATACCTGGTAAAATGGTAGTGTCTCTTTTTGCATCCCCAGGAAGCGAATTTGCCCCTCACAGCCCAATGAACGGGCGAGGTCACGGTAACGACTTTCTGCTTTATCCTGTCCAACCACAATCAGCCACGCGGGTGTGCCCGCAATAGCGCGGATAGCGCTGGCCAGTCCCTTACGTTCAAAACCTGACCCGACGAAACACAACACCACGGCATCGACAGGCAATCCGAGCTGCTGACGCAGTGCAGCGCGCTGTCCTTCGGTTGCCGGAACGAAGCGGCTGGAATCAATTGAATTATAAATCACATGTATCTTTTTTGCGTCAATATCAAAGTCTTCGATGATTTCGCGTTTGATCATCTCCGCGTTGCAGATAACGGCTTTCAATTCAGGAGCCTGATACATTTCACGTTCGGCGTGCATGACGTAGCGATGGTAGCGATCGTGCATCAGAAGTTGTGCACGCCAGGCAGGCAGAATGCGCGCACGCTGCAGCAGCCAACGCCGATGCACGCCATCCCCTGCGCGGTAAATATCGCAGCCAGGAATACGCTCGTGGCTCTGCACAATGTCAAACTGCTGCTGTTCCCACAGTGCACGCGCAGCATGTGCAAACCCGCGTTCGCGACTGATTCGGCCCCATTTACGCGGGTCGCAAATATGGATATGCCAGTCGTCCTGCTTCTCCCCCTGCCACTCACGCGTGATGACGTTGAGCTCCAGGTTTTGGTTGCTCAGTGCAGTAAGTGCCCGGGAAACGAAGCGTTCCGCCCCGCCATCAGGACGGTATTTTTGGCGAACAATCGCTAAACGATGGTGTTTCATTACAGGTATCTCCTGGCGGCGGAGACCACGACATCAACGGGAATGGCGTCGAGATAGCGTTCAGTTGTTTTGGTATCAATGGCGTCCGGGTCGGGAAGTGGGCCAAAATCGCCAGCCCAGATGACTTCACCGTTGACCTGCCATGGCGACCAGAACACCCGTTTTGACGGGCCGAAGAGAGCAATGCACGGCGTCTGAAGCGCGGCGGCCATGTGCATCGGAACGGAATCGACGCCAATAAAGAGGCGCGCATGATCGATAAGTGATGCCAGCTGGCGCAACGTGAGTTGACCGGCCAGTGAGACTACGCCCGTTTTTGGCGCCGCGGCGAGAATGCGGTCTATCATCGCCAGCTCTTTTTTATCCGGGCCTGCGGTGAGAACTACAGTGTGGCCATCCTGCTGGAGTGCGTGATGGTTTGCGCCATTTTGCCTTCGTCCCAGCATTTAAAGAACCAGCGTGACGTGGGCTGGATCACCACGTAGTTATCAGCCACACCCTGTTGTGTCAGTAGCTGCGCGCGCGATCCCAGTCCTCTGTGCGATAGGCCATAGTGACGGCTGGCTGAGCCGGGACGGGCAACGGTGAAAGAATAGAAAGATTTTGCTCAACGGTATGGAGAGACGGGTGATTGGCGACGGAAACCAAATCGGTATGACAAAAACGCCAGAACGCGTTTTTTCGCTTGTTAAACGCGAACCCAAGGCGTACTGGCGCGCCGGTGAAACGGGTGACAATGGCGCTGCGCCACTGATCGGCAAGGTTAATCACCAGATGATAACGCTGCGCTCTTAAGGCACAGAGTAACTGCCACTCTTTTTGCAGATGTTTCAGGGTGCCGAGCTGCTTCCATTTACGATCTATACCGTAGATGGTGCCGATCGCCGGATGCGCGGCGAGCATATCGCGTGTCTCTTCATAAAGAAGAACATCGATTTGCGCCGTGGGCCATTTTTGACGTAACGAATTAATGACCGGAGTTGTGAGTAACATGTCGCCATGATGTCGAAGTTTGATAAGTAAAATACGTAAATCAGGCGTGTCGAGTAGGTTAATCATCATCATCTTATCAGCGGTATACTGTCAGCAATTCTAATAGACCTGATGGCGACTTGCACTCTTTCTCCATAATGCCAGGAATTTCCCTGGAAGGGTTTACTCCTCCTTCGCAGAGTGCGTAACATAGCCCTCACTCTTACGTCTTACGGACTCATTATGAAAAAACCAGCGTTTATCATCACCATTGATACAGAAGGCGATAATCTCTGGCAAAACCACCGTGTTATCAAAACGGAAAACGCACGCTACCTGGCACGATTTCAGGCGCTATGCGAGCGTTTTGGTTTTAAGCCGGTCTGGCTGACCAACTATGAGATGGCGATCGAACCGGTTTTCATTGAGTTCGCAAAAGATGTGATTGCCCGCGGCCAGGGCGAGGTTGGCATGCATCTTCATGCGTGGAACAGCCCACCTGAACATGACCTCACCGGTGATGACTGGCGTTGGCAACCTTATCTGATTGAGTTTTCAGATGAAATTATGCGCGAGAAAGTGCTTTTTATGACGCACTTACTGGAAGAGACCTTCCAGACTAAAATGCTGAGCCACCGTGCCGGGCGTTGGGCATTTGATCGTCGCTACGCAAACTTGCTGATAGAGCTGGGTTATCAGGTTGACTGTTCCGTCACCCCGCGGGTGAACTGGCGAAATGCCAAAGGGGCACCGCAGGGTCACGGAGGAACGAATTATCAGCATTTCCCTGACCATGCCTACTTTATTGATACAGAGGATATTTCCCGCCCGGGAAAGAGCCCTTTGCTCGAAGTGCCGATGAGTATTCAGTATAAACACCCGGCCTGGCTGAATACCGTTAAACAGGGCTACGATCGGCTGCGTGGAAAATACCGTTCCCCGTCAGTTAACTGGCTGCGTCCGTCCGGTGGAAATGCGTCTGAGATGATTAAGGTCGCACAACAGTGCTTGTCGCAGGGCAATGATTATGTGGAGTTTATGCTCCATTCTTCAGAGTTTATGCCCGGCGGAAGTCCTACGTTCAAAGATGATGCGGCCATTGAAGGGTTGTACCAGGATTTGGAACAGTTGTTACATGGCTGTCGGACAAGACGGTGGGGATGACGCTGGCGGAGTTTTATCAACACCAGAAATAATAATGCCCGCCAGGCGGGCATTATTTATCATCGTTGTTTTGTCTGAGAGAAAGGTGTACTCAGAGCAAACAGGATCATAAAGAATATCAATGCCTCTGAACTCAATAATATGACGTCTGTCAGGCCATAGAGCAATAATAGAAGCATGGCAGTCAATAGCAGACCATTTTTGTTTCTGATGGCGTAGCCAATCATCGACACGAAGAAAAAGAGCAGTATTGCCAGGCCAGGTATTCCTTGTAATGAATACTTTTCAATGAATTCATTGTGTAGATGCACTTTGATGTAAACGAGAGCCGTTGCGAGATGCGGATGCCCATTTTGAATATATTTTTTGTCCATGTTTCTCTCTCTTCGACTGACTGACCTAACGGATGCGCCAGACCATTTTGAATACCGATAGTCCACATGGAAAAACGTGCGCCGAGAGAAGTGCGATCGTAACCTTTCTGATATTTATCGACTTCGATTTGCGTTTGCATAATCTTAGGTGAAATCAAAGGCTTGTAGCTTACGACTACAATACCCGCCACAATACATAAAAAGATCAGAGTCGATTTCAGATGAATTCTTCTGAATGATAAAGCGTCATGACGATAGCAAGAAGTAAATAGAGCCCCATTGCAGCACGCGTTCCGGTTAAAAGAATAACAAAGAACGATACCAAAATGGTAAAACCGGCCAGAACATAGAGCTTTACATTTTTCTGAAGATAAAGGCTGTACACAAAGGCAAGTGACAGCACGGAGTAAACATAGGCAGAGACCGTGGCTCGATTGATTGCCATTTCAACACGAGCCATACCTTGCGATGCCTGCCACAATCCATAACCGGTTGCGAGAGCAAATCCTGTCGCAGTCGCTAAAAGAAAATATTTTTTTAAAGTTTTCTTTGTCGATATAATCTTTAAAACGGTCAATATAGAAAACGAGAATACTCGCCAAAAGTAATTTTTTACTTGCACCGAGATAATCGCTGTACATGTTTAAGCCTTCGCTATGGTACTCGTAGACCATATACCAGACAAAATTCAGTAATCCAATAAGAAGTATGGGTAGTGCTATTGAGAATGGTTTTAGCGTAATTTTTTTATATTCAAACGCTAAACCGAGAATAGCGATATAAATTGCGATATAGAAAAACTCACGTTGCTTCCCTGAATTGACTAATGCAAGCATCAAAGAGATGAAGCTCAGAAAAAGTGTCAGTTGATAAAGTCGAAGTTTTATTTTTTCCATAATGCCTCAATAACCCTTTTCTTATAACTAAACCGAATATGAGTGTCCATAAAGAACGAAAGCGAATAAAGCTGGCTCACCCGATCTTTTACTAAATGTAAGTGTGGTGTCGAGAGATACTTTTTATGGTTACTGTATATATCAAACCAGTGACAATTGATGAGATGTTTAAAACTGCGCGGGAAGGTTTCTTCCATGCGAAGCGTGCAATCAACAAGTGAAGAGACTTTGCTGGCGTCAAGTTCGCTGGATAAGCTTCCATGACGTTTGATGTAATAATAATGCCCCTGACGCTGATAAAATATTTTATGCGCTTGCATAATCATTCCGGGGAACACAGCGAAATCTTCGTAACAGACCATCGAAGGTATAGGGTTAGCTTTATACAGGTCTTTGTGAATAAATTGGCCGATCAGATGTGCCTGAAAGTCTTTATGTCGCAAAAAACGGGAGATCGCGTCTTGTTGTGAGATTGCCACAGGGTCGAAACCTTGCCAGGTTGAGGTGATCTTTTGAATATCACGAATTTCACGTAAGCGCGTCAGTAGCATATCTGGACGCTGTGCTTGCAGAAAATCCACGGCATCCTGAATGCTGCCCGGTTTTAGTCGGTCATCGCTGTCCAGCATCGTAATATAGTCCCCTGATGCCAGCGTAACAGCACTGTTTCGGACCCGACCCACGTTACGGTAATCCACACATCGCGTTGTTGCATGAGGTAATTTTGGTAACCACGCTTCAATAATATCCTGTGTGCCATCATCTGAGCTGTCATTAAAGATGATGATCTCAACAGCATCGCCTGCACTACCAATCGCATTCTGCAGGCTTTCTAAAGTGGCATGAAGGGTATCTTCGGCATTATGCGCGGCAATAATGATGCTTAGAAAAGCCATAAAAATTAGTTTCCCTGGGCATCAGTGAGAGATGTGATTGTGTTAGCTTTTGGTAATTCGCGAATAAAATCTTTAAGCTCACGTAGTGATTCGTCTGTCACAGCGAAAAGTTCTTCCCGATCTTGGGAGAAATAGTAGCGTGTTTCAAATACATACGAGCAAATATGCGCATCATTCCCAATCAGCAATACCTTGCCAAGCGGACGTTGTTCATAATGGCAGCAAGGGCCAAACAGCAACACCACCGGGACGCCCACCGCATCGGCAATGTAGATATTCCCTGAATCTGACGCAATATAACAATCCATTTTGGATATCGCCCACGGCAGTTCTTCGAGCGATATTTTCCCAATGAGGTTGATAAAATTGGGAATTTCACCGTAAGCGCGGGTGATGTCATCCATCCACGCTGTTCGTTCGGTGCGCCAAAAACATAAAACATCGCAGGGCAGGTCGGCAAGATGATCGACAATACGTTTCCAGATTGCCGGGGGAACCGTCTTTGCTTTGTTACCGGCAGAAATACTGATACCAATTCGGATAACCCCGGGTTTATCGAGAATTTGCGGGTAAACCGCAGGCTTGAACAGGGGCTTTGTGGCGTGCTTGGGGGAGTCCTGCCAGGTGAGCGCGCGATCGGCGAGCTTGAGATAGTTAGTGACGGACAGCGTCTTTTTGCCATGCTCAACGGTACCATCAGCCGTGGCATAAAAATTCCGTGATACCACCTGCGCGTATAAGTGCTTAAAAATTGTTTGTTTTTTGCATTACAGGCTGAGGCGAAAAAGAGATTCACACTGTTGGGCTGCAGCAGATAGACATTGTCGTAGCGATTCATGATCCGGCAGGCGAAGCAGAGCTTACGCCACAGGTTGCGCTTTTGCTGCTCCACAAAAAAGATCTCTTCGATACTGTCGTCATGCTGAGCCAATGCGTTAACGCTGCGGCTGATCAGCACATCGCTTTTTTGCAGATACGCCAGTAGAGGCGTTGCATTGATAAAGTCACCGATTTTGGCTGTCTGAATGACAAGGTTTCTGCCCGTGTCTTTGCGAAACAGCTTCCGGATGAGTTTCACCGGAAAAAGTAAAATCAGCAGAAATACATAACTCATGGGTTAAATATCCCTGTTAGAAAGCCGATGGCTGCCCTGTAAAAACGAAAAAATCGCATCTGCGGTAATGTCTCTCATATGCTGCGTCGGACTGACCATTTGATGCTGGTTTTTACCGTACCCCCCGATCAGTCCCGGGTCGGTCGGACCGAAGAGGGTGATATTGGGGCGGTCCAGCGCTGCGGTTAAATGGCTTAATCCGGTATCCACGGATACGACGGCGTTGGCGCCTGCCAGTTGCGCGGCAACCTGAGCCAGCGTGAGTTTAGGTAACACTTCCACATTTGAAAAACCCGCGGCCAAACGCTCTGCGCGTTGCCTTTCGTGTTCTGCGCCCCACGGGAGTTTAATATGGATGCCGGTCGGTTGCATTAGCTCAATGAGTCTTCGCCAGTGTGATTCCGGCCAGTGCTTATCATCGCGCGTTGTGGCATGCAGAAAGACCAGATAGGGCGGCGTGTGCGTCTTCGCATCGCGCAAAAAATGCTGCGCAATAGCGTAATCACCCTGCGTGTCCGGTTTTGCATAGCCGAGGCTTTTCGCAAACAGCTCGCGGGTGCGCTCCACGGCGTGCTGCTGTTTCGCGATATGGTGGCGGCGATTATAGAACAGGCTCGCCAGCGGCTCGCGGGCGGTTTGCCAGTCCATACCGTGCTTTACGCCGTGCGCCAGACGCGTGACCAGCGCGGCGCTTTTGACCAGACCCTGTGCGTCAATGATGGCATCGTAACGCTGCGCTTGCACCGCATCACGGAAGGCTTGACGTTCAGCTTAATCGGTGCTGAGAACCACGCTTTACGCCAGCGGCGGATAGCAACCGGGATCACGCGGTCTACTGCTTCATGCCAGGTGGGGATCTGTGCGAAGCCCTCCTCCACCACCCAGTCAAAAACGAATGCCGGGAATGGCCTGCATGGCGTCGG
>ENA-OQHY01000855-OQHY01000855.1-human-gut-metagenome-genome-assembly--contig:-NODE-855-length-15317-cov-2.697828_pt1 | contig 15317 bp, 25 predicted proteins | sample MGYA00242570_ERZ504733 | MGnify/ENA primary metagenome ERZ504733 (study PRJEB26092, sample SAMD00036219) | human gut metagenome | host: Homo sapiens | study: EMG produced TPA metagenomics assembly of...
AAGCAGCTGCTTCTTACCCGGATTTTCCACACTGAGATTCCGAACTAAGATCAGAGACAGAATCACAAGAACCGCCATGATGACCCATGTGACTACCACGCATTCTGCAATTGGTATTCCACCAAACACCGGAATGGTAAAGGCTGTCTTACTGTTTAGTTCTTCTGCCAGTGTACTTGATAAATCTCCCGTTTTTCTCCCTCCTTTTCTCTTGGCGCTGATCGCATCTTTTTATAATTGGTATGACCACGCCTTGTAGTTGACTTTATTTTACTCCGCATTTCCAGAATGTCAATATTATTTTCGCCTGTTTTGCACAAAAAAGAATCTTTTTTTTATACAAAACGCACAATTAATTTAACTGATCTTCTTCCGGCTTCCAGCGCACAGATACTTCTCCATAAGAAAGCAGGGTTTCTGAACCATCCTGTTCTCTCACGAGCAGCCTTCCATCAGGAGCAATCGTCTTCGCATAAGCTTCCCGTGTACGCGTTCCGTCAGTGATCACGATCATATTTCCAGGAATGATATTATTTTCTGTATATTCTCTGGAAAGTTCCGGAGTTTCTGCTTCCATAAGAAGCTGGTTGACGATCTCAGCAACAAGAAGACTGCAGTTTATATGTTCTGCTTCCTTCCTGCCTCCAAACAATGCTCCTGCTGTTCCCTGAATCTCTTCCGGAAAACCGTCTTCCGGTGCATACAGATTCAGACCGATTCCCACAACAGCAAACTCAATATTTCCACTCTCAAAGTCTGTAACAGCCTCCGTCAGTATCCCACACACCTTCTTATCATGAAGATACAGGTCATTAACCCATTTAATCCCGAGGTCGATTCCACAGATCTTCTTCACAGCCCGGTAAACTGCAGTTGCCGCTGCTGTAGTGATCAGGAGTCCTTCCTTCAGCGTTCGCTCCGGTCTTAGAACGATACTCATATAAAGTCCTGCATTTTCAGGGGAATAAAAACTCCGGCCTCTCCGGCCTCTTCCATTTTTCTGCTGACGCGCCAGTATCAGTGCGCCATGCCCTGCTTCTCCTGAAAATGCAGCCTCCTTGGCTGCTCTGTTCGTAGAATCCAGTTCCCTGTATATCTTTACAGAAGCATCTGGATGATTGAGATAAAGCCGGATCCCTTCTTCAGATAACCGGCTGCCGCCGCGAAGCACATAGCCTTTGTTTGGTCCTGCTTCTATGGTGTATCCCTCTTCCCGAAGATTTCACAGCTTTCCAGATGGCCGCTCTTGTGCAGTTCAGTTCTGCTGCTGCCGCTTCTCCGGATATCAGTTCATTCTCGTGCTGCTCCAGAAGCTTCAGCATTCTTGCTTTTACAGTCATATCTTCACCGTCCATAATCTGCCTGAAATGGCAAAATTTATTCCCTTCTAAGAGACGAAAGCATTATAGCACTTAAACATCGCAATGTCTATTATCTTTTTTAGACATGCTCTCCATATTAATTTTGTATTTCAAATACGGTTATTATATGATTTTTCTCATTTTTGTCTGTTTTAATATCTTTTTTTAGAGATAATTTCTATGAAAATCTGCTGATTCAGGGTAAAATTTCCCGAATCACAATAATATGCAGATTCCCCATCGAGTAAATATTATTTATCATTTATAATTAGAAAGACTCTTCTCAAGAAATTCCCGGTACTCATCGCGCACACGATCCGGTGACGCGATCACTGCATCCGGTCCAAGACTGGCTATCCAGCCAAAAAACTGACCACTGACGTTTACACGAACCAGCGTTTTGAAATGTTCATGATCCTTCCTCTGTATCATAATGTCTCTTCCGAAACGGTCCAGCACAACTCCCACCAGACGGTTGTGTGCTTCAAGACATATGGTTTCCTCTCTGCCGCCAAACATCCCGAGGTTCTGGATGTCAGTTCTCCTGCATCAAAATTCTCAAAAAACTCTCTGCCATTACGTGCCGCTTCCTCTACCCTGATCTGCAGGATCTTATCCACCCGGTAATGCTTCACTTTCTCACATTTTCCGTCATAGGCAATCAGATAATAATTCTCATTCTGCCAGACAAGTCCCCACGGACTGACACAGTAACGATCACCATTCTTCTTCAGCCGAAGTTCCTTCTCCACTGTCCACTGACAGTACTGAAAAGAAATCTGCCGATCCTCGGTAAGTGCTCTGTGGATCTCATCAATATTATAATACACGCTCTCATTCATGGTCTTAACCCTGTTCTCCACAAAGACCTGTCTTCGAAGCTGCCTAGCCTCATACATGCTTGCAAGACTCTCCAGCTTCCCGATCAGCTGACGGGACTTACCACTGGTAATAAAGCGAGAGGACTGCACGGCATCTACCAGAAGCTTCAGTTCCGGAAGTTCAAATTCCCTGCTGGCCAGATAAAAGCCTGCCGGCTTCTCCCTCCGGTTCAGGATATCCATGCCGAAATTCCTCAGCGTCTCAATATCATCATATATTGTCTTACGCTCTGCGCTGATTCCCAGACTGTTCAGATAAATGATCAGTCCTTCACAGACATGGGATGTTCTTCATCGGTTCGTTCCAGAAAAACACGCATCAGATATAAAATTTTTATTTTCTGGTTAAAAACCCTGGGCATCTGCATTCCTCCTGTTCTATTTATCTGTCAGTGAAGCTACCACTGCAAAGTATAATACCATGAATGCAAGCACAACAGCAATAACATCTGCTCCTCTGAAATCGAAATTAAAAAGCATTGCCCCTCCGATCATAATCTCTATTGTAAGAACTGCCCCAAGCACCATGGCCATACCAGAGGAAAGCTTCTTCTTCCCTGAATGGCTGTCACCTGCCTCCACATATCTTCCCTCTGCCAGTGCTACCTTTCTGCTGCTCTCAGTATTCCACATAATATCCATCCTCCCTGTTAATATATCCGGCCCGTAATTTATCGAACATATTTTTCGAACATATTTTCTGTATATTGCTATTATAGCGCATACTTAGTACAATAAAACGGTATGAATTCAGTTTTTCCGAACATTTGTTTATTTTGCACAAAAATATAGTTCGTTTTATCTGGTTAAAAAGAAAAAAGCCTGCCGCAAACGACAGACCTTTCACACGTTTTTATCCTTCTGTGAATTTAATACTGTAAAATAAACTTTCACAATCACTTTGCGTTTTACACTCACATCATTCCTGCAAACACAGATGCACCTACAACCGTAAGCAGACCGGCTACTGCAATGGCCAGACTGCTCATGGCACCTTCTACAGGGCCAAGCTCCATGGCTTTGGCTGTTCCGATGGCATGGGCTGATGTTCCCAGTCCGAGGCCTCTTGCGATAGGTTCCTCGATCTTTGCGATCTTATAAACAACCTCCGCGATCATGTTTCCCAGAACTCCCGTGATAATGATAACCGCTACTGTAATAGTCACAATACCTCCAAGTTCCTCGGAAACTCCCATGCCAATGGCTGTTGTAATGGATTTCGGAAGCATGGTAACATATTCCTGATGGTTGAACCCAAACAGCCTGGCCATAAGCAAAATGCTACAAAGTCCTGCCAGCGTTCCGGAAATGATTCCGGCAGCCACCGCCTTAAGATTCTTTTTCAGCAGATGGATCTGCTCATAAAGAGGTACTGCCAGACATACCGTTGCCGGTGTCAGCAGATAACTGATATACTTGCCACCCTCATTATAATCATTATAATCAATATGAAATATTACAAGCACTCCGATAACACAGATGATCGAAATTAAAAGAGGATTAAAAATCGCCATTTTAAATTTCTTTTTCAGGATAAGGCCGATTTCGTAAGCGATCAGACTTAACATTGCTCCGAAAAATGCGGAGTTTTTTATAAATTCCATCATTTTTCATTTCCTCTCTTTCCCATTCGGATCACTCCCTGCGTTACTTTTCCTGTTACAACCATTACAATCACCGTGCTGATAAACGTCATGATAAGAACCGGTACACAAATCGGTTTCAGAGAACTCCAGGCTGTGATAAGCCCCGCACCTGCCGGTACAAACATCACCGGCATAGTCTCAACCAGAAAATCTGCCGCACCTTTGACCTGGTCCAGCTTCAGTATGCCAGTGAGCAGTGCACCAGCATAATGACCAGACCATAAACACTGGCCGGTACCGGAAGTGGGAGAAAGGTTTTCAGTAATTCTCCAATGACGGAAATCAACAGGATGATGCTGAACTGCTGCACGTACTTCATGTTGCATCCCTCCTGATTCACGTAAAGCGGATGTTCTGATTCCGCTTTTTTCATACTCATGAACGCAGTCTTTCGTGATTTGCGTTCAACCAGTCAAAAAGTGGTCTTACCACTTTTTGTTTTAAACGTTTTCTAATTATACGCTCCAAATTATAAATTACAAGGATTGTATTCCATAAAATACAAAAAAGTCCTACAGTACGATCTTCTCTACCTGATACTGTCCGTCCTCCACGGTCATCACAGCCATTGTGACTTTCCCTCCGAAACGCTTCGCCCACAGCTTCCCGGATTCAGCCACAACCGGTCATCTATTACCTTCTCAAAATATTTGTGTGTATGTCCGAAAATCACCACCTGGGTATCACCCAGATCCCAGCTACATCTTTTTTATTATGGACCATAAAAAATTTCACGCCGCCAATGGTAAAGCTTAAACTGGTACGAAGATTTTCTGCCCATTCTTTGTCATTATTTTCCCGAACTACATAAAGATTTCCCATAGAACGGAGTACATCCAGAATCTCATCTTTATTTACATCTCCGGCATGGAGAATATATTTGCATTCCTTTAAAATTTCCAGCACCTCCGGTCGCAGAAGACCGTGAGTGTCTGATATGATACCGATTTTTTCTTTCATATATTTATCTGCTCCAATTCTTTATCTGTTATTGCCTTTTACCATTTACTATTCTCGCCATAACCAATAATACTCTTCACACTTCTCAAAACTTATACATTAAAACAATTCTATCTTCCCATACTCTCCGTCAAATCCCGGTTTCCGTATAACTTCTCCCTTTCTCAATCTCCGGATTCCTTCCGTCAGAACATCTCCGCCAGCAACGCGGATATCTTCCAGCGGAACCTCTCTTAAAACCTGGAATTCCGCACCCAGCTTCTCAAGCAGCATTTCATACTGCCCCTGAACTTTTTTGCTTGCTGTAGAAAATCCTATACACGCTGAGACTACTTCCGGCAAAGGAACCAGGCTTTCATACGGGCGGCCGCTTTCCGGCATGGCAGCTGCTCCCTCATCGCGGTCAGATAACTGCATGATCCTGTGATCCACACCCATGGTCAGTTTTTTTCCACATACCGGGCAGATGCCATTATATTTCTCTGCTTCTTTCGGGCTTAAACATATACCGCACTTCCGATGTCCGTCAAAATGATATTTTCCTTCTTCCGGAAAAAATTCGATCGTACCCTCAAGTCCCTCACCTTTCTGCACTGCATTCCAAAGTCCCTGATAGGAAAGTTCTATATCCAAAAGATCTGCCTCCCGGCCAAGCTTGGACGGTGAATGAGCATCAGAATGGGACACCAGCTGATATCTGTCAAGAGCAGAAATCTGCCAGTTCATCACAGGATCAGAGGACAAACCTGTTTCCAGCGCATGTATATACGGTGTCAGTTCCTCGAAACACTCTTCTATGCTATCAAACCCTGATTTCGCCCCAAACAGGGAAAAATGCGGTGTCCAGATATGCGCCGGAATGTACATTCCCTCTTCACTGACTTCCAGCATCATTTCCAGAAGGTCATGGCAGGGTAAACCTAGTATGGGCCTTCCGTCAGAATGGATATTTCCGATTTTTTCCAGCCTTGCGGCAAAAGCATCTGCTTCATCAAACCCAGAAAGCAGGATCAGGCTGTGCACCTTTCTGGTTTTTCCTCCTTTTTTTATAGATAGAACTGATCTCACCCGACAGCACAAATCTTGGCGCAGTTCCAGGATAACGCGCCGCCTCCGGCAAAACAAACTCATCTTTCAGCCGGAACAGCCCCTGCTCGGCCGGAACCAGCTTATCCTTCAGTTCCTGCCGCCATACAGGATGTGTCATATCTCCCGTCCCCAGAAGCGTGATTCCTTTTTTCCGCGCCCAGAGATCCAGCATCTCCGGCGTCCCATCCTTGCTGGTTGCCATGGAATATCTGGAATGTATGTGTAAATCTGCGATCTGCTTCAAAATTTTTCCTCCTAGTTCGACTGTTTATATGTTTGTATTATAATTTTCTCTGTTCAACGTGTACATCCCTTTTTCTGTTTATTTTCAAACAAATACAAAAAGCCACAGCAATCCCCCATTCAAAGATTGCCGTGGCCCTTCTAATTTTAGTTTTAGATTCTTATTTACTCATTCCTTTACCGCTTATGTTTCATCAGCTCACGCAGCGCAGCCAGAAATACATCCAGCTCCTCATCTGTGCATTTGTTCATCATAAGGTTCATTTCATTTACACGTTTCGCATGTTCGGTGGACTGTGTCTCCATGAGCATGGCATCCATGGAAAAGTTCAGTACATCTGCTAGCAGAAATAGTACTTCTACAGATGGTTTCCTGTGTTCGCTTTCGATGTGTTTCATATGTGTAGGGCTGATGTTGATCGCTTCTGCAAGCTGTTCCTGGGTCATCTTGTTATCCATTCGTGCTCTGCGGATCGTATCGCCTAATAATCCGTCTTTCATTCGTAATCCATCTCCTTTTTTCAACAGGATACGTGGATAATCGAATGTTGGAAATCATCTCTAAGAGATTTATTTTTCTCTAAAAGAGTGCTTTTTTTACTTAGATATCTTTGTAATAAGACGGTGAAATTACATCGTACTCCCTGCAGGAACAGCCATTTTCATAGCTGTCGCAGCAGTCACAGTTGGAGCAGTACATGTGGGCGTCATTGATGTAAAACAGGCCGCCGTACTGCATGGATGTACGCTGATTCTTGGATTTTTTCTTGCTGTTATCGTAGTAGGTCCATTTGGGATCATCATATTTTCCGGGGAAAATCTGCTGAAATCAAAGAAGTGTGATTCTGTTCCGTGATGAGGTACCTTGATGCACCAGTAATGCTCGTGAAGCGGGATCCTTCCATCGTAATCTTCCACGATCATCTTCATATACCGGGACTGCACATCTCCGGTAAACAAAAGGTTCAGCTCTCCGTCTCTTGTGTTCTGGAATGCAAGACTGATCTTGTGGCGGAACTGGCGTAAAAGATGCCCCTGTTTTTCCGCACATTCCAGCAGTGCCTGAAATTCCGCTGTCGCCTGAAGCTCGCGGAATTTCTTTTCCAGTTTTTCCGGTTTCAGACGGTGCCTGAGTTCTGCCTGTGAATACTCCTGTGTACCATTATTTCCCTGCACACTTTCTGCACTATCGCTGCCTGTCTGATTTCCATCCACATCCTCAGCTACTTTCTCTACTTCTGAATCTTCCTCTGCTCCGTTTTCATCCTCAGTCATAGACATAAACAGCTGACGTACTTCCTCTGCAATATTCACAAGCTCGGTCATGGCTTTTTCATTGTTTTCAATAAGAGAGTTAAACACATCCTCTGTTTCGCTGCTCACAGTTCTCACATCCGGCCAGAGTGCTGTATATTTCCCTTCAAACTCTGATCCTCTTGACAGAAGATCGATCTTCACTTTTCTGGCGCAAAGTGCCTCTGCCAGGGCAAAAAGGCTGACACGTCTTCCCGGCAGGCTGGCTTTTTTCGTGACATCTGCAAGGAGAAGCAGTGTCAGTGTATATTTCATTTCCGGATCTGAAAATACATCCGGTAGATAAATTTTTTCAAATTCGTAGGCATCTCTCCTGTATCTCATCATATAAAGAAGCCCGGATACGTGATCCGGATGAAAATGTGTGAGAAGGAGATTTTTTTGCGGATGGTGGTAAGATCTGAGATGATCACGTCAAAAACTTCCCTTCGCGGTCTTCCCTCGATCTTACTGTTTGCTGCACCGAAATCCACAAGCAGGCTGCTTTTTCTGTCGCGGATGCAGAAACAGTCTCCGAATCCTACATTGTACATTCGTATTCTCATTTACTTTCCCTCTGGTTTTCTGTTTATCTGCTGCATTCCCTGCAGCAGTTTTTTCTCTCAGGTTATCTCATTAGTTCTTAAAACCAGATCTGCATATCATACCAGGTGCTCCGCCATGGCAGGAATCTGCAACTCCCAGTTTCTTCATTCCGTGGCTTTCATAAAACGGGATCATATACTCCTTGCAGGTAAGGATAAGAGCTTTTTTTCCACGTTCTTTCGCAAGATCCTTGAAGTATTCCACAAGCTCTCCGGCAATTCCCTGATGACGGTATTCCGGGATCACGTTCAGTCCGAATACAGTCTGGATCTCTCCGTCTTTCTTATGAAGTGTGATGTTGTGATAAAATTCATCCGGAAGTACCGGTTTATCTGTGGTTCCTCCGTTGATAAATCCTACGATCTTATCATCTTTCACTGCTACTACAAAATTCTCCGGAAATGCTCCCATACGGTTCACTACATCCTCATGGCTTGCTGCTTCCGCCGGCGGGAACAGATGCTCGATCTCGGCCATCCTGTCTGCTTCTTCTGGATGCGCCAGTCTGATCTGTAAATTTTCTGCCATGTATATTTCCTCCTGAAACTAATATAATCTTGTCAAGCGGATATTCGCAATCCGCATTCGCTACTTGCTCATAACCGAATAACTGCTTCGCAGTTTATCAGGAGGAGCTTGTACTCCTCCTGATACAAGCAAGTCCCCACCCACTGCTTATTGCTTTTCGCAACCCTGCAGGGGACTTTCTTGATTCGGTTAAAATCAATATTTCTTTAATTATATCGGCTGAATGAAAATGCGTCAACGTTCAACCTCAGGCTTTTTTATAATCCAGTTTGTCGTAAACTGTAATATGCTGACAATGTTGTCCATCCGAAACCCGGCAGCGAGAGAAGGTGAGGTAAATAGCCAGATATCGAAAAGCCCCCAGTATTCACACTACTGAGGCTTCATTCTTTCGTCTTTGCCAGACTTATTCTTTCTTTTGCCTGTTGGCATTATAGCATGTGCTTTGAGGCAGAGCAATATACTTCTCACTGAAAATTAATTTCAACGTCTCACAACACCGACTCGATCAGTCTCTCCGTATACTCCGTCTTCGGACTCTCAATGATCTCTTCCGGTGTTCCTTCTTCCTCTACATGTCCGTCGTGCATCACGATCACCCGGTCGCAGAACATCTGGACAAGAGCCAGGTCGTGGCAGATAAAAATAAACGCCAGATTCTTTTCTTTTTTCAGCTTCATGAGAAGCTCCATAATCTGTTTCTGTACAGTCACATCAAGAGCACTGGTGGCTTCATCACAGATCAGAATTTTCGGCTCCACAGCCAGGGCTCTTGCAATGGCTGCTCTCTGACATTCTCCACCACTGACCTGATGAGGATACCGGTCTGCATAATCTGCACTCAGTCCATATTTAATAAGAAGATTTTCCACACGTTTCCTGGTTTCTTTCTTACTTATCCCCATATTCCGGAGACTTTCCCCGATTCCATCCCAAGTGTACATCTTGGATCAAAGGATTCTCCCGGAGTCTGGAATACCATCTGGATTTCTCTGTACGTTTCCCGCAGTTCTTTTCCCTTTACCTGCGTAATATTTTTTCCCAGAAGAAAAATCTCTCCACCGGTCAGTTCCGTCAGATGAGTGATCATCTTTGCAACCGTACTTTTTCCTGATCCGGACTCACCTACGATTCCAAGACATTCTCCCTGTTTCAGAAAAAAGCTCACATCTTCCACAGCTGTAAAGGATTTTTTCCCTGATATAAAATTCTTTTTTAAATGACGTACTTCCAGTATATATTCTGCCACTTCTTCTCTCCATTCCTTGTTTCAGCCTGTACAAATGCTCTCCAGCTTGCCTCTGTTCAGACGCGGCACAGAATTCATAAGCTCTTTTGTATAAGGATCCTGCGGATCATCCAGTATCTGCCTGGTATCTCCGTATTCCATCACTTTGCCGTTCTTCAGCACCAGAACCTTATCTGCCATTTTTCCAACTACTCCGATGTTATGTGTGACAATAATCATGGCTGTATGATATTCCTGACGCAGAAGCAGCATTTCCTCAACAACCTGTTTCTGCACAATCACATCAAGGGCACTGGTCGGCTCATCTGCAAGCAGGAGAGATGGACGCTGCAGCATGGAAATGCAGATTCCCACACGCTGGTTCATACCACCGGACAGTTCAAAAGGATAACTCCTCAGAACACGCCTGCCATCCTTCAGCCCGATCTTTTCCATCATTTCTATTGCACGTTCTTCGCATTCCCTGCGGCTGATCTTTTCATGTTCCCGCATACTTTCGTAAATCTGATCGCCAACTGTACGGATCGGGCAAAGCGCAGCACCGGAGTCCTGAAAAACCATAGCGATCTCCGGTCCCAGGAGTGTTCGGAGTTCTTTTTCCGGCATATCCGCTACATTCCTTCCCATGTACCAGATATCACCTTCCGTAACCATGCCTTCATTTCCCAGAAGTCCCATAACAGCCTTAATAATAGTACTTTTTCCACTTCCGGATTCACCTACCACTCCAAGGATCTCTCCTTTATTCAGCTCCAGATTTATATCCTGAACAACAGGTTCTCCATTATAACAGATCGTCACATGATCAAGTTTCAGCAATGCTTCCATTTAAAATCTCCCAGCTGTTATTTCACTTCCAGATCTGCCGTGATCTCATAATAATCACATGGGTGTGCAGTCAGCCCTGACACATTTGATTTTGATACCAGTCCCATATTCAGATGAGAAACAAAGAAATACGCATCATCATCAAGAATTGTCTGCTGTGCTTCGATGGCAAGCTTTCCTCTCTCATCTGTGTCAAAGGTCTCATGCATTTTTGCTATGATATCATCCAGACTTGAGTTACTGTATTTGCCATAATTTTTTGCTGCCCCGGATACAACTGTGCTTGTGAAAAAGTACTCCGGATCACCGGTCGGTGCAGTTGTAAGAGAACTTACATATACGTCAAAATCTCCATTCTTCGCATAGGTTGCATGATCTGCCGTATTATTTACATTAACCTCAATTCCAATATCCTTTAAAGTAGACTGTGCATATTCAGCAAGCTTCGGCTGTTCCAGACGTGTCGGATAAGTCAGCCATGTAATAGAAAGTTTTTTTCCATCCTTATCTGCATATCCATCACCATCTGTATCCTTCCATCCGGATTCCTCAAGAAGTTTTTTTGCTCCTTCCGGATCATAGGACGGTGCTTTCACTGCATCATTTCCGTAAGAAAAGCTGCCCGGAAAAGCTCCCACTGCCGGAACGCCACGATTCTCCATGATCACGCTGCAGAAGCCATCCTTATCAATTCCCATCTCAATAGCTTCCCTTACATTCTTATCCTGCATCAGTCAGATTCCATATTAAACTGGCCGAAAAAGCAGCGGCTTGTTGCAACAGAACTGATCTGATAATCAGGATTTTCGTCAAATAAGGCATAATTGTCATACTGAAGTCCGTAAGTTCCCTGGATATCTCCTGTCTGCAGAGCTGCTGTCAGTGCACTTCCGTCAGAAAAAGATTTCACGATCACATTATCAGTCTTTACCTCTCCGCCCCAGTAGTTTTCATTCTTCACCAGCTTAATTTCTGTGGGGGAAACCTCTGTTGCAATAAAAGGTCCTGTACCTGCAACATTGGCAGAACCGCCTTCTCCCTGCACACCATAATCCATATCTATGATAGCCCCATATGGATCTCCAAGATAATTGATGATCGCAGGACATGCTTCTGTTGTATGGATCGTCACCGTCATTCCATCTGCCTCGATCTTGTCAATCTTCATATCTGACGGTGCCCGGTCGTGATTCGCGATCAGATCATCCAGACATTCTTTAACTGCTTCTCCGTCCATATCTCTGCCGCTGGAAAATTTCACGCCATCACGAAGCGTAATTTTCACAGTATTATCATCTGTAAATTCATAATCTGTAGCAAGCCACGGCTCTACCTCCATGTTGTCATTATATTTAAACAAGGTCTCCCCTACACCATAACGCAGGCAGCTCCAGCCGGAATAATTGTCATGTGGGTTCAGCCTGCATCTCCCATCTCCTCACTGTATCCGGTTGTTCCGTAAACAAAAGTTGTCCCTTCAGTTTTATCCTTATTTTCACTTTTCGCATTTACAGCCACTCCTGTCATACCCATAACCAGCATTGCCGCAAGTGTCGCTGCTATTATTTTTTTCTTCATATTTTTTCTCTCTCGCTTTTCTTTTACTCTGATGTCATTTTCCTCTGTTCCGTTCTCTTGGATCCATATAATCCCGGACTGTATCGCCCAGCAGATTAAATATCATAACTGTAATAAAAATCGCAGCTCCCGGAGCCAGCACCATCCACGGTGCGATCTGCAGCATACTTCTTCCGTCATTGATCATACTTCCCCACTCAGCCATTGGCGGCTTCACTCCAAGTCCCAGGAAGGAAAGTCCTGCAAGCTCCATCATCATGGTTCCGATATCAAGAACTGCTGTCACAAGAATCGGTCCTGCAATATTGGGTAAAATATGTTTTATCAGAAGTTTTCCTGTACTGCTGCCGGAAAGCTTCGCTGCCATCAGATACGGAGAAGCTTTCTGTGTCAGGGTAAGTCCTCTGGCAAGCCTTGCAAATTTCGGCCAGCTGATCACAGCCAGAGCGATGATCGCATTCTGGATTCCTCCTCCCAGCACAGCAGCTACTGCCAGTGCAAAAACAAGTCCCGGAAATGCAAGAAAAAGATCTGAAATACGCATAAGGACTGCCTCTGTTTTTCCGCCTCTCCAGCCACATAAAATTCCGATCACAGTTCCCACAACCGTGATCACAGCTACCAGGATCAGTGTTCCGTAAATACTCACAGTACTTCCTGTAATCACTCTTGACAGCATATCTCTGCCATAACGGTCTGTTCCCAGAAGATGCTCCGGGCATGGTGCCTTCTGTGCCAGTGTCAGATCCTGCACATAAGGATCATAAGGGCAAAGATATTTTGCAAACGCTGCGATCAGCAAAAGTACTGCAGTCAGTATCAGAAAAAATATCAGTTTGGCCCTGGTATGATTTTTCCTGATTTTCTGTTTCCGGACAGTTATCTTTTTTTCTCCACTCATGCTCTGTCACCTCCAAGCCTTACTCTCGGATCAAGATAGTGGTAAACGATATCTGTCACAAGATTTACCAGTACATAGATAACCGCCATCCATGCCACATAAGCCTGTATAATGGGATAATCTCGCATATTGATGGCATCTACAGCCAGCTTTCCAACTCCGTCCCACATAAAAATATTCTCTACAATGGCTGTTCCTCCCAGAAGATTTCCGATGGATAAGGCCAGAAGAGTGATGATCGTCAGCATTGATGCTTTCATAACACTTTTCCATATGATCACGCTTCCTCGGATTCCCCGAGCCTTCGCCCCCATCACATACGGCTTGTTCAGCTCTTCCAAAACCGTGGCACGTACCTGCTTGTATACTTGGCAGCCATAGAAACAGCCAGCGTCAGTGTAGGAAGAATGATGCTCTGTCCAAGATCAGAATTCGTTACTACCGGTAAAATTCCCAGTTTAACAGATAAAAAATACATCAGAACCATTGCCGCAAAAAAATTCGGCATGGAATTTCCCACAAAGCTTAAGAACCGGATCACATAATCGATCCATTTATTATGTTTCACCGCAGATAAAATTCCAAGGGGAACCGCAAGAAGAACAGTTAGAATGATAGATGACAATGTCAGCATGATCGTTGCCGGAAGCTTTGAAGTAAAAGTTTCGTAAACATCTCTGTGGGAAACATAACTCTCTCCATATCACCTGTGACCATCCCTGCAAACCAGTTTGCATATTGAACAGGAAACGGCTTATCAAGACCATATTCCGCCTTTGTCTTATCGATAATTTCCTGTGATACTGCAGAGCCTGCATTTTCATACATATACGTCACTGCATCTCCACCGGCCAGCCTCATCATGGCAAAAGACAGAAATGTGATCCCGATCAGGACCGGGATCAGCTGCAGAAGTCTTTTAAAAATATACCTTCTCATTTTCTTCCTTTCCGCATTTTAAATGTTCAGATAATAAAAGTTTAACAATCCTCCTGCTCTGTCACAACCCCCGTGGGGGGATTTCACCTATTCCATTCTGTCATGTATATGTATTCCTTTTTATGAATAACATTCTGCTCCATTGTATACTTCACCTCGTACTCTGTGTCCCGGTGATATTTCCAGCCAGTTTTCTTCCTGACTCTGTATCTCATTGTATTCGATCAGTGCATGTCCACGCTCTGACACCGGATCCGGAACATGTATTGCCGAAAGCAAAGATCTTGTATATGGATGACACGGATTTCCAAAAAGCTCCTCCGTTGGTGCCATCTCAACCAGTTTCCCGTTTTTCATTACACCAACCGTATCACTCAAAAACCGCACCATCGACAGATCATGGGCAATAAACAAAAATGAAAACTTCTTTTCTTTCTGAAGCTTTTTAAACAGCATAACGATCTGCGCCTGAATGGAAATATCCAGAGAGGCAATTGGTTCGTCTGCAATAATAAGGCGTGGTTCCATAAGAAGGCTTCTTCCGATCGCCACTCTCTGCCTCTGACCTCCGGAAAGCTCTCCGGGTCTTTTGGAAAGGATGCTTTCATCCAGTCCGGTTTCTTTCAGAATTTCCTGAAGCTTATTTTCCAGAAGCTCTCGATCCCTGATCCTTCGGCTGATCTTTATCGGTTCCAGCATGATCTGCCGGATGTTCATTCTTGGATTTAAAGCCGCACCTGAATCCTGAAAAATCATCTGGATCTCTCCCTGCATCCGTTTTCTGATATCGTTGTCACCTGTTCGCCTCAGTCCGAAAGGACTTTTTTTATCCGAAAGCTTCTCTCCCCTGTAAAAGAGTTCTCCACCTGTGGGGTGATAAATTCCAGCCAGGGTTCTGGCTGTTGTGGATTTTCCGCATCCGGTCTCGCCAACCAGTGCCATGATCTCGCCTTCCCGGATTCCAAAAGAAACATCATCTACTGCCCGTATAGTATAATCTGAACGAACCCGGAAGTATTGTTTCAGATTTTTAGCTTCTATGAGTATTTCCTTCTGCGCATAATCTTTTCTTTTTAAATCAGGCGTTGTTCATTCCGTCCGCTTGCACTTTTAAATCCTGTTGCTCCGCTAATTGAAACATTCCGTTACGGATTCTTAGGCAGCGGAACATTTCCGTGGCAATATCTCATATTGAGCTTCGCTGTTACGGCAGTC
>ENA-OQHY01000856-OQHY01000856.1-human-gut-metagenome-genome-assembly--contig:-NODE-856-length-15308-cov-2.420065_pt1 | contig 15308 bp, 19 predicted proteins | sample MGYA00242570_ERZ504733 | MGnify/ENA primary metagenome ERZ504733 (study PRJEB26092, sample SAMD00036219) | human gut metagenome | host: Homo sapiens | study: EMG produced TPA metagenomics assembly of...
ATCACTTTCAGTCCTTTTTCCGCCAGTGCCACAGCTACATTAGACACGGTTGTTGATTTTCCGATCCCGCCTTTTCCATATACTGCAATCTTAATCATACTATTTTTATTCTCCTGCTTTCGTAATAATATTCGAATACGCCGTCTTCGTGGATATCCCGCTCAGACGACCGATCTTGCCGGATAACGTACTGATCACATCCTGCGGTGCATCAATCGCAATACTGATAATATTAATACCTTTTTCCCGATATGGAATTCCCATTCTTCCGATAATATACTGTCCTGCCTCATGAAGCAGATGATTCAATGTCTCGATCGCTTCCGGATTTTCCACAATGATAGAAATAACTGCCACTCTTGTATCCATTGATACCCTCCTAACAGATGCGCGGCAGTAATTCCCCGCCCGGCTGCGGAAGTAATGCCTGCGTTCCGATCTCCGTCAACATCACTACTTTTCCCGGCTGCTCTTCGGTCACTTCACCGATAATTGCCGCATCCTGTGAATATGGACATACTTTCAATGCATCCACGATCGTCTGTGCCTGTTCTTTCGGCGCCATAATCACAAGCCGTCCTTCACATGCAAGATAGAGCGGCTCCAGTCCAAGCATTCCACATACGCCTCGTACCTCCGGTGCAACCGGAATCTTCGAAGCATCCAGACGAATGCCTACCTGGCTCTGTCCGGCAATCTCATACAGCACAGTTCCGACTCCTCCTCTGGTCGCATCACGGATCACATGCAGTTCATGCGTTGCATCCATCACTGCTTTTACATTCCCCCAGAGTGGTGCACAGTCACTCGTCACATCCGCATCGATTCCAAAATCTTCTCTCGCAAGAAGGATCGTGCATCCGTGTCTTCCTATATCTCCTGTCACAATGATCGCATCGCCCGGTTTTGCAAGATTTCCCGCAACTTCGACTCCATCCGTGATCTCACCGATACCTGTTGTCGTGATAAAGACTCCGTCCACCTGCCCTTTTCCGGCAACCTTGGTATCTCCCGATACGATCCGGACTCCGGCTTCTTTCGCCGTCTTCTCCATTGCTTCTGCAATCTCTTCCAGTTTTTCCATCGGAAATCCCTCTTCGATCACAAATGCACAGGTCAGGTATAATGGTTTTGCTCCCATACATGAAAGATCATTGACCGTACCGCAGATGGAAAGCTTTCCGATATTTCCTCCCGGATAGAATGCCGGTGATACGATAAATCCATCCGTAGATACTGCCATCTTACCGGCCGGAGGTGCCAGGACGGCTGCATCATCCGCAGTCAGATCCGGATTATCAAAATGTGCTTTGAAGATCATATCGATCAGCTCTGACGTCTGGCGTCCTCCTGCACCATGTGCCATCGTCACAGTTTTCCCCACTAATCTTGCTTTTCTTGCTTCATTATCCACATACTCATTCATCTTGTCCACTTCCTTGTTATTTTCCGTCTATTTTCTTATTCTCTTCCATACATATAATATGCTGAACAGGCTCCCTCACCGGATACCATACATGCACCTACCGGATGCTGCGGTGTACAGACCTTTCCAAATACTTTACAGTCGGATGGTTTACATTTTCCCTGTAATACATCTCCGCATCTGCAGGCCGGATTCGCCCTTCCTTCCATCTTCGGAACCTGATATTTCTTTCTGGCATCATACATACCCCATTCATCACGTAAACGAAGTCCTGATCCCGGTATGATTCCGAGTCCTCTCCATTCACTGTCACATGCTTCCATCAACGTATCCACCAGTCTCTGCGCTTCTTTACTTCCTTCTTCTGTCACTACACGCGGATAACAATTTACAAAGAAAGGTTTCCCTTTCTGAAAATGTGTCAACGCAACTGCCAGTGCAGTCAGAAGTTCTTTTGCCGTAAAACCTGCCACCACACCGCTTACATCTTCCTGCACCAGTTCTTCACAAAGCTTTGTTCCTGTGATCGCATTGACATGTCCCGGATATAAGAAAATGTCTGCGCTTCCTTTTAATGCTTCGTATGCCTGCGGCATCGTTTTATTTGCGATCAGCATGGAATAGTTCGTGATTCCTTCTTCTTTTGCTTTTTTGACAGACAGACATCCCGCCGGAGTCGTCGTCTCAAATCCTACAGATAAGAATACAACCTCTTCTTCCGGATGTTCTTTTGCATATCTTTCCGCATCGGCAGGTGAATAGACGATATGGATCTTCCCGCCTTCGCTTCTTGCATCTGCCAGACTCTTCTTACTTCCCGGCACACGCACCAGATCTCCGAATGTACAGATTGTCACACTCTTTTCCAGGGCCAGATAAACTGCCTCATCGATATAACTTACCGGTGTGACACAGACCGGACACCCGGGACCAGAGATCAATTCCACCTGCTTTGGAAGAAGTTTGCGGATACCCAGACGGAAGATTTCATGTGTATGTGTCCCGCATACTTCCATGATCCGGACTGCAGGGCCGTCATATCCTTCTATGATCTCTCTTGCCGTTTTCTTTCCTTCACTCATTACAGAAGTTCCTCCATCAACTGATCTGTCTCGCTGTCATCTTCATCGGTAATTTTTGCAATGGCGATTCCTGCATGCACCATTACATAATCTCCCGGTTCCAGATCTTCCAGTAATTCTGAAGAAACCGATCTTTTTGCCCCCCCCGCGTCTACAACTGCCGTACCATCACTGATACGGACTACTTTTGCTGATAATCCTACACACATGTTATTTTCCCTCCTGAATATACTGCATGGCATATGCTGCCTGCCCCAGTGCGATCCCGCCGTCATTTGCCGGGATCAGGTGATGTCTGAGTACAGTAAAATGTTCTTTTTCCAGACTTTCTTCCACCATTCTCAACAACAGCCGATTTTGGAATACACCGCCGCTTAATGCCACACAATTACATTTTGTTTTCTTTCTGATCTTCCTGCAGCCACAGATTATAAGATCTGCCAGCTTTTGATGAAAGATATAAGCTAATTTTTCTGCCTGAATGCCTTCTGTTTTCTTCTCTGTCAGATATTTTATAAGGCTTCCTGTCTTCATAATCAGCCTGTCTTCCGGCTCTTTCTTTTCTTCATCCGGACCGCTTTCACCATCTGCCGGCTCATCAATTTCCCAGATCTCTTTCTCATAAGCTTCTGCGGCAAATTCAAGTGCCATCGAAGCCTCCCCTTCGAACGTAGACTTCGTCCGGATTCCGAGAATTGCACTGACTGCATCGAACAGACGTCCCGCACTGGTTGATAGCACAGCATTCATTTTCCGGTCCGCCATGGCAAGAAGCACTTTGCATTCCGGTTCACTGCACAGGTTAAGCTTCTTTACAATCTCCATTGTCTGCTCTTTATCCTGTGTCTGCTGATAGATCAGTGAAACTGCAATTCGCCATCCTTCTTTAGCAGAAATATCGCCTCCAATCTGAAGAAATGGTTCGATACTTCCCATCCGTTCAAATCCGTGATAATCTGCAAGCAGAAGTTCGCCTCCCCAGATGGTTCCATCTGTACCATATCCGGTTCCGTCGAATGCCACGCCGATCACCTGCTCTTTCCGGTCATTTTCTGCCATACAGGATAAAATATGTGCATAATGATGCTGGATCTTCACGACTGGAAGTCCCAGTTCTTCTGCAACGACTGTCGAGTTATATTTTGGATGCAGATCACATGCTGCAACTTCCGGTTCTACCTCCAGAAGTGTCTCGAATCTGTGGATCGTCTCTTGCAACGCTTTTACAGTACGGATATCTTCCAGATCCCCTACATACGGGGATAGATAGAAACGTCCATCCACTCCGATACAGAACGTATTCTTAAGTTCTCCGCCTGCGGCCAGCACCTGTCCTTTCCACGGCATCGTCACCATCATCGGAAGCGGCGCATAGCCTCTGGAGCGCCGGATCATATAAGGCTCTCCCTTATAAAAATCCATCACCGAATCGTCCGCCCGGATCCGGATCTTCCGGTCATGAGAAAGGATCAGATCACATAGTTGTGACAGTTCCTCACCGCTTCTTTGTCATCCCTGCAGATCGGTGCACCGGATGCATTGCCGCTCGTCATCACCAGATAATCCGGCATCTGGATCCCGTCGTCATATCGGAATAACAACATCTGTACCGGAGCGTATGGGAGCATGATGCCGACTTTCGGATTCCCCGGAGCGACAGACTTGCAAAGACCTGTGCTGTCTGCAGATTTTTTCCGTTTTTCAAGTAACAGGATCGGCTTCTGGTGTCCATCCAGGATCTCCTCCTGTACTTCATTTACCAGACATTCCTGCTTTACCGCTTCCACATCCCGCGCCATCACGGCAAACGGTTTCGCCGGACGGTTCTTTAATGTCCGCAGTCTCTGTACTGCTTCCTCGTTCGTCGCATCACAGCAGAGATGGAATCCGCCGATTCCCTTGATTGCCACGATCCCGCCATCATGGATCATTTTTCTTGTGGCAATGATCGCAGCTCTTCCCCGTTCTTCCCTGCCGGTCAGATACACTTCCGGACCACAATCGTTGCAGCATACCGGCTGTGCATCATAACGTCTGGTCGCCGGATCCTCATACTCCGAAGCACAGTCCGGACACATCGGGAATTCCTTCATGCTGGTCCGTTCCCGGTCATATGGAAGTGCATCCAGGATCGTAAGTCTGGGACCGCAGCAGGTGCAGTTGATAAATGGGTGCAGATAACGCCGGTCCTTTGGATCGTACATTTCTTTCTTGCATTCTTCGCAGATTGCAATATCTGGCGAGACGAATATCTCCCCTTTTGTCTTCTCACTTTCTATGATCTGAAAATCATTGAATTTCCCGTATTCTTCCTCTTTTACATCTTCTGTATTGATCTTCAATATGGCAGCTCTCTTCGGTGGCTGCTTTTCCAGTCTCTCCAGAAAATCTTTTACACATTTTTCCTCTCCCTGTGCAAAGATTTCCACATAGGGACCTTTGTTACACACACTTCCGGTGATTCCGGCAGCCGCTGCATGACGCTCACAGTCGGTCTGAAGCCGACGCCCTGCACAATTCCGTAGACACGGATTTTCTTTGTTATCATCCGTTTCTTCCCCCTGTCTAAAACATATAGGTTTCCCATATATCCTGCTTACACGTTAAGCTTTCCTGACACTGCAAAATGCGTCAGCGGAATAAATGTCCCTTCAAATCCCGGAATCATCCGCTCCATACACGGATCTGCAAAGATTACATCATATCCTTCTTTTTCCACCAGCGAAATGAAATCATCCTCTTCTTTCAGACTAATATCATCTGCGGCATCAACATTCAGATCCGTTAAAATCTCCTCTTTCCGCATGAACCATGTCGCTGTTGTGATTGCTTCTTTTTCCCCGGTTCGTTTTTCGATCTCCTTACGCACTGCATTTGCAATCACCTGCTGTTGTACGATCAGGATCTTCTTTCCTTGATAATTCACTTCCGGCACAAGTTCTGATGCCAGTGAATAGGCAATCTCATATGGTGTTCCGAACTTCTTTTGCAGATACTGCGCTGCTTTTAATGCTGCCGGAGATACGACCACATTCTTCGCTGCCAGAGAAGCATTTCTCACTTCATCCAGTCCGTCTCCCATGCCATAGCAGATGGCACGCATTCCCTGGTCTGCATATACTTTCCGGATCTTATCTGCTGCCTTCAGGTCACTGACATCCTGCGGAGTCGTGCCGATAATCCCGATACGTGGTCTGTCTTTATCATTCATATCCTCAGACTCTTCGTTCTTGTCACTGAATTTCTCGAACAATGCAAGATATGCCTTTTCTTCTCCCTTGTCATACAATTCCATTCCATCCGTATTCACCGTCAGGACCGAAAGATCCGTCTTCTTAGACAGCATCCGCTCCAGCGCCCGGTAATCCGTCCCGATCACTGCGGGAACCGGAGTCCCGATCACTGCTGCAAATGTCACATCCAGCTTTTCTGCCGCATCTGCAAGTTTTGCAACCAGTCTGTCGTCTCTTCCAAGGATCGCATCCATATCACGAAGTCCCGCACTGAATACCGCACTTCTGGTTTCAAACCATCTTGGCTCATCGAAGCCGCACACATTTCCCGTACATCCGCCTGCATCACAGATGACCAGCATTCCACCAAGTTCATATAACACCGACACTGCTCCCGACTGATCCGGTGCAAATGGTGTCAGATATTTTCTTAATCCTTTCATCGCCTACACCTCCAACAGTCTTTCGCACAAATGTCTCACACCCGCATATCCGTACGGCTGCACTTCTTCGTTCCACATCACATTTTTCACATCCGGATGATAGTAGCAGGCATCTTTGCCAATTGTAATTGTAACCCCGCTCTCTTCCGGATCATAATACAGCATGGTTGGTTCCATATTGGAAAATACTTTTGTCTGCGGACTCAATTCAGATAAATTCTTCAGGTATACAAAATTCTCGGCGGTCAGCGTTCCATAGATCTCAGCCACCCGGAATCCATACTTTACAAGCGCCAGTGCCAGTTCGAACGGATCCCCGTTCATACATTCCCCGATGGCGAAAACTGCATCCGGCTTCGCAGATTTCAAGCGTTTTACGGAATCAAGTGCAGCAGCCTCCGCTTCACGATCTTTCGAATGGAATCCCCAGAACATTTCCCAGTGCCTGATACTGCTTCGTTATCTTATCAATCTGGTACAATCTCCGAAGTTCGATAAACGGAATCTGCAATTTCTCATGAAAAGCTTCCGCTGCGAATCTCGCTTCCGGATGTAATACCAGATTAAAATTCGCCTCCGACATCGTCTGGTATTCTTCGTAGTCTTTGCATCTGGATATCTCGTTTATCGCCTTTACGCCTGCTTTTCCAGCATTCCATATAACTCACAGTCATCCATAAGTGGTGAGAAAAATCCCAGCAGATTCACGACATTTCCTTTTTTCTTCTTTGGTTCCAATAAAGAATATAAGGACTGACGCACATGCACCATCGGCGGCTTCCGTCCTTCTCTTGTCAGCGCATACATATAACACGGTCTGACCGGAAGTCCTGTCTTTTCTTCGGATTTTCTGCAGATCCGTTCCATATCTGTTCCAAGAAGCGCATCCACGCAGGTAATGCAGATCATCACAACCGACGGCTTCTTCTCCAGACTGTCACAGATCTCCTGTACTGCCTTTGGCACTTTTTTCAGATGTCTTCCCGTTACGATATCGGTCTCATCCATCGTAAGATAAAAGAACCGGTCCTCATACTGCGGCATGGAACTGATCATGGATGTATTCCGTCCACAGCATCCCGGTGCCACGATCAGCATGATCGAATCCGGGATTGCAAGCCCAGCTCTCTTTACACCGAATCCTTCCGCTCCCGGCGAATTAAATGCAAGCGTCGCCGGAGAACTGTAAATCAGATGCGTATTCGACCGGAACTGCTCCGGAATATCATCTCTTCCCCGCTCCTGTAATTCTTCTACCGTACAATAATAGGCAGTCCCTCTCATACCTGTTCCTCATCTTTCCATAATATTTCCGCCAGATCATAGAAGCATTTACTGATGTCCGACTCCGGATTTCCCTCGATCACCGTCTTCCCCTGGTCTTCACAACGGTTAATTTCATCACTTCTTGGAATCTCTCCCACGATGTCAAATCCATGCTCTTTTGCAAATGTCTCTACTTTTTCATTTTCATTTTCTACATTTCTGTGATTCAGTACGATTCCGAACACTCTTGCATAACTTCTGTCTTCAAAGTTCTTTACTGCTTTGGAAATGTTGTCTGCCGCATAGAGTGCCATCTTCTCTCCCGATGTCACGATCAGAACTTTTTCCGCATAGTCTTCCCGGATCGGTGCTGCGAATCCGCCGCAGACCACGTCCCCGAGTACGTCATACAGAACGACATCGGCTTATAGGTCTCGAATAATTTCAGATCTTCTAATAACTGGAATGTCGCAATGATTCCTCTTCCCGCACATCCAAGTCCCGGTGTCGGTCCGCCCGTCTCGATACATAAGACATTTCCGAATCCTTCTTTTGCAATGTCTTCCAGTTTCTCCGGTTCTTCGTCTTCTTCTCTCATATAATTCATGACCGGCCTTAGCGGCTCCCCGCCGAGCAGGTTCATCGTCGAATCTGCCTTCGGATCACAGCCGATCTGGATGACTTTCTTCCCCATCGTGGCAAATGCTGCTGCCAGATTGGATGTGACGGTGGATTTCCCAATTCCACCTTTTCCGTAGATTGCTACTTTTAACATGTGTGTTCCTCCTGCATGTTCTGCTTACATATTTGTTCAAATGAAAAAGAACATTTTGTATACATAAGCCGGCTCTCTTTTCGTTATCTGAAGCCGCCTTATTCTGTATACAAAATGCTCTTTTTTGTTTTTCCAATGCATAATGCGAATACATGGTATAGAAATACCATGTGTCGGAAATAAGGAAGTTCTTAACTATTCCTGCTCGGGATGCTGCCTTGCAGTCAGAGTCGTCCTTGTATATTCTGTTTTCTTTTCTGCTTTCCTGTTTCTTACTATTTTATCATACAATATTATACTTGTGCATCAAAAAAACTTTTGCTCCGTGATTTTTTATCTCTGCTATCCTTTCACACCTTTCCGATACACCATATATGAGATCACCGCCGTAACAGCCTCCGTGATCCAGAACGCATGCCATACTCCGACCGCTCCCATAAAACGGCTCACAATGAATGCCGCCGGAATGATCACAACCACATATCTGCATAACGAAATGATCAGTGAATGCACGCCTTTTCCAAGACCTTCCAGTGCACCGCTGCAGATAACCGATACGGATGAAGCAATGAAGCCAAGACTGATGACTCTGAGTGCCACACTTCCCGCCTGCATCGTTACCGGATTCGCCGTAAATAGCCCCATCAGCTGTCCCGGAACTGCCAGGCAGATTACCGTTCCGACCGTCATCATCACGAGTACCAGGATCAGGCCATCCCGAAAGATCTTATGTACACGCTTATGCTCTCCCGCTCCGTAATTATATCCGAGAAGCGGACGCATTCCCTGCACGATTCCATTTGCCGGAAGGTACAGGAAGGTCTGCAGCTTATAATAGACTCCGAGAACGAATACATAGACTTCCCCATAGCCTGTAAGTATTACATTCAATACAGAGATCAACAGTGACGGAAGTGCCAGGTTCAGACTTGCCGGAATTCCGATCACGTATAACTTCTTCCATAATCTAAGGTCCACCTTTAGATATTTCTTTCTGTATTTCACCGGAAGCGGATTCGCGATATAAAGGATCAGATACAGCAGTGCCGCTGCTGCCTGTCCGATTCCTGTTGCAAGTGCGGCTCCTTCGATTCCCATCTTCGGGAATGGTCCGAGTCCGAAGATCATGACCGGATCCAGGATAATGTTGATGACCGCACCTGACATCATACAGGTCATCGACTCTACCATACGGCCGACTGCCTGAAATGTCTTCTCAAATACCAGTTGCCATGACAATGCCGTGGCAAATAAAAATGCAATTCTTGAATAACGCACACCATAGTCCACGATCTGTGCATTTCCCGTAAACATCTGTAAAAACGGTCTCATTACGGCAATTCCCAAAATCATAAAACCGATTCCGTGAATGGTTCCGAGCAGCATTCCCTGTGTTGCTGCCCTGTCTGCCATCTCTTTATCCTGAGCTCCCAGGTAAAATGAGATGACCGCATTGATTCCGATTCCAAATCCGATCATCACGCATTGACCAGATTCTGCACTGGATACACCCAGTGATAATGCCGTCATGGCATCTTCGCTGATCCTGGCGATGAAGAAGCTGTCCACAATATTGTAAAGTGAACTCACCATCATAGAAAGCACCATCGGCAGTGCCATTGACAATATCAGTTTTAACACCGGCTGTTCTTTCATATATGTCTGATCCATATAATTTCCCCTTTCTTTTTCCACATACATAACATATCAATTTTATTATGGATTTTATGATTTCTATGCACTAAAAAGCCACATGACCGAACGCATCAGTCATGTGGCGAAAAATAGATTGCTCCAGAAAAATCCACACATATTTTAGAGGCACATTATAGCATTATCTTTGACGAATGTCAACCACTGATCCCGTGGGTTTTTAACAAATCTTATTCCTGTTAGATTATGTATTTGGATTATATATTATTCTCCGAGGAAATATTTACCGTATGCATCCGCTGCTTTGATCGCTGCACATACAGTCTCCGGAGTTACCTCGAATGGCATATTGTGAAGCGTGTCGTTCTCTGCACAGGCTGCCGTTGCAACTGCCATCAGCTTCTCATCTGTTACTTCTGTGATTCCCAGTTCTTTTAATGTCACAGGCAGTCCCAGTTCGATACACCAATCGATGATATCTTCCAGTTCTTCTGCCGGAATGTTCTCCAGTACCAGCTGTGTAATCGTTCCAAATGCGACTTTCTCGCCATGATACATGTGATGGCACTCATCCAGTACGGTAAATCCATTATGAATTGCGTGCGCTCCTGCAAGTCCTCCACTCTCAAATCCGATACCACTCAGCAATGTATTGGCTTCGATGACTTTTTCTACAGCCGGTGTACATGCTCCTGCTTCCAAAGCAAGTTTTGCCTTTACTCCTTCTGCCATCAGCGTATCAAAACAGAGTTTTGCAAGTGCGATTGCTGCCTGTGTGACCTGTCCACCCGCACATGTCGTTGCTCCGCTTACCTGACAGGCTCTTGCTTCAAAATATGTTGCCAGCGCATCACCCATTCCGGAAACGGTAAGTCTTACCGGTGATTTTGCAATGATCTCAGTATCCATCAGAACCATGTCCGGGTTGGCCGGAAGGAATAAGTACTCTTCGAATACACCAGCATCTGTATAAATAACAGACAGTGCGCTGCAAGGTGCATCTGTTGAGGCGATCGTCGGACAGATCAGAACCGGTGCTTCTTTATAATAAGCAACTGCCTTGGCCGTGTCCAGGATCTTACCACCACCGATACCGATCACAACATCACAGCCTTTCTCATTCATGATGTCTACCAGTCGGTTGATCTCATTCTTACTGCATTCTCTGTTGAAATACTCGTACACAGGTGTGATCTCGTATCCTTCAAATCCGGTATTTACAACGTCCCCGATACGTTTATATCCGGATTCTGTGATCAGTACAAGTGCTTTTTTGCCATACTTCTGAGCATATTCACCCAGCTTCTTCAGCTCACCTGCACCCTGTACATATTTACTTGGACTACATAAAATCTTTGCCATGCTATTACCCTCCTGTAATCTTCACGTTTTATATGTTATTTTATTAACAATCTGGTTTTATTGTATGCTATTGATACAATTGTGTCAATAAAACAGGAGGAAAACATTTACTTTTCTTAGTGTCATATCACTATGCCCTGACAGTGATCTATCTCATGCTGAATAATCTGTGCCGTCCATCCGGTATATTTCTGTCTCTGCTTTTTGAAATTCATGTCCTGATATTCTACTTCAATCTCCTGATACCGGGTGCATTTTCTCACACCTGTAAGGGAAAGGCATCCTTCTTCCGTCTCATATTTTCCGGAACGTTTTACAATCTTCGGATTGAACATTGCCATATTCATGAATCCCATATTAACGGCTATGATACATTTCTTCACTCCGATCATATTCGCTGCCATGCCGACACAGCCTTCCTCGTGCGCTTTCAATGTATCTAACAAATCCACTGCAACCTGCTTGTCCGCCTCTGTTGCCGGCTCGGATCTTTGGTTCAGGAAAATATGTCTTTCATAATCGGTCTTATCATGCTTTGTTACTCTCTTTCGTATGCGTTTTCATATAATTATAGAATTCCTGATGCAGCCGCTGGAATTCTTCCGGTGCATGCATCGCATGTCGGTAAAGAAATCTGTTGCCAAATTCACTCTGATATACTCTGCTTAGAACCCCTGCCAGCATTCCTGTCGGCATATCTTTGATCATATAGAGCTTTGCCGGGCACAACATTCCCTTCTGGGCGATCCACTTCAAGTTCTTTTTCATCCGATAAGCTGTCAGCGTCATCAATTTTTCATTTGCACAGATTTTTTCCGGATGTCTGCTCTGGTAATAAGCATCTGCCAGCGGAATGATCACACCAAGATGTGATATCTGCCAGTGATGCATTTCCGGAACGATCTGGTATGGAATGTGGCTTTTTCTAAATATATATGCCAATGCTTCTTCCTGCTGCTCTTTCTTCCTCCTATCTCACCGAATGTTGTCGGTTGGATTGCTCTTGGCAGAAGCTGCGCATCCAGAATTCCGCCTTCAATGCAGCCGCCCGCTCCCGGGAATGCCGGAATGATCCTGCCTTTTCCACAGATTTTCTCCCACCTGCCATATGGTTTGATCGTATTGACCATAGTGACAACATTCGGACTTTCATTCCTACTGATGTCTTCCAGTGCTTCTTCCACCTGATTCTCACGTACAGTCAGGAAAATAAACTGGTAACGATCATTCGGCTTTAACTCACTGATCGTCTTAACCTCAACTTTATGCGTTCTTGTCTTGCCTCTGTACCATAGACCGTGTCCCTGTAATTCTTTTAACCGCTGCCCTCTTGCCAGGATTGTTACATCCAGTCCTGCTTTGGCGAATCTGGATGCGTAGAAGCTTCCGATGACTCCGGCGCCGTAGATTAGGATCCGCATGGTGTTTCCTCCCTTGGTGAATTATTCATCTGCTATGTTCATAATAAATCTGCATTTGGGGAAATTAGAGCATCCATAAAATTGTCTACCCGCATTTGCCCCACGTCTTGCAGTACGCAGGACAAGCTGTTTTCCACACTTCGGACATATTAATCTCATTTCTGTCTCTTTTAATGATGATTCTTCCGTACTATTGTCTTTTAGCTCTTCTACTTTAGAAGTATTGCCTTTTTCCAGTTCTATTTCTTTTGTTAATTCTTCGTATTTTTCTATATAATTTTTCCGGTTTTCCTGATTCTTTTTCAAGAAACTTTCTGCGAATTCTTTCATCTCTTTTTTTGATAATGAAGGCATTCTTGATTCTGCAACAATCTTCTTTATCGTTGTGATTAATTGATCCGCACGAATTACTTTCTCTTTTACTTCTTTTTTCGCATATCTGTCATTTAATACAGTTTTCGGATTCGCCAATACAACCAATGATCGATTAAGTGAATGAAATGATTTTTTTACTATCATTCCTGCAAGAAGATTTCTATTTTCTAATTTGCTTTCTTTCACTATCTCCATATGCCGTTCATTTTGTGTAATTGGAGAATAAATTCCTTCTTTGTATTTTTTTCTTCCATATGTCACGGTTCGGACAAAATTTCCTTTGGAATCTACATCTATATTCCCCACAAGATTCTTACATTCAATAAAGAAAGTAATCTTTTCCGTGATAACAATAAAATCAATTTGCGCACCACGTCCATCTTCTGTCTCTATATAAATATCTTGCAGTACATACATATCCATATTGCTGTTCTTCAACTCAAATAAAATATTATTCTCTCCCGCAATTCCAGCCTTTATAATTATGATTTCTTTTTCAATCTTACTCTTAATTTCTTCACTGGCCTTCGGAAGTAATTCTTCAAGCAGTTCCAAATATTCTTTTGCACTGTTAGATTCCTTTAAAATAATAACTTCTGGTTTTGAAAAAATTCCCATAACTCTTTTCCTTAAATAAATATATTCTTTTTATATTCTAACATCCGCATTTTTTGATTTCAATACTGTACCTCCTTATCCGATATCTAATCATACTCTATTTTCTGTTTTTCATTTGTTAACAATTTCTTCCTAATTCCATCACACTTTCATCACATATTCCTTCTATACTAAGAATTGTTCGAAAGAACAAACACTTTAAATCTTTTTCATAACTTTTTCCTCAGGACTGCACTCCTCCCAAACAATGCAGTCCTATTTTTTACAAAATTACCGGAGGGGACACAAAAAAATCCACAAACACCGTCCCCACTGGCCCATTAGAAATTGTTGTCAGAACATTTCAAAAATTAATCCTTTAAATTCACTAAAATTCTAGTCATTTTAGCCAATTCATGTTATTATCTTAAATAGAATTTTTAACAAAACGCACAGGAAGGAGCATTTTAACAATGAACGAAAGAATTAACCGCGTATTGGAAAAAATGAATGAGAAAGGAATTGATCAGTTATTGGTATCTGATCCACTGAGCATCCGCTTTTTAACAGGCATCATGGTAAATCCTGGGGAAAGATTATATGCACTGTTACTCAGAACAAGTGGAAAGCATACATTATTCCTGAACTATCTGTATTATGTATCAAATACAGGATTTGAAGAAGTATGGTTCAGCGACATGGATGATCAGATTGGGGTTCTGATGGAGCACATCGATACAAAGAGTACTCTCGGAATTGACAAGACATGGCCGGCTCGTTTCCTCATTCCACTTCAGGAGCGCTGCCTGAGATGAAGACAATCTGGGGATCTGACTGCGTAGACGGTGTTCGTGCAGTTAAGAATGAAGAAGAGATTGCAATCATGAAACAGGCATCTGTTATCAATGATAAGGTTATGGAAAGAGTTGCAGACTTCATCAAAGAAGGTATGACAGAAAAAGAAGTTGCGGACTTCATCGATGCTGAGTACCTGAAAGAAGGAGCAAGCGGAGTAAGCTTTGATACCATCGTATGTTTCGGAGCTAACGCTGCTGACCAGCACCATACACCAAGTGAGACAAGAACTCTGAAAGCCGGAGAATGTGTCCTGATCGATATGGGATGTATCTGGAATGGTTACTGCTCAGATATGACAAGAACATTCTACTGCAAGAGCGTAGACGATGAGCAGGCTGCTATCCATGATCTGGTTCGTACAGCAGTTGAGAAGGCTGAAGCCGTTATCAAACCTGGTGTACGTTTCTGTGATATCGACGCTCAGGCAAGAGATCTGATCGACGAAGCCGGATACAGCGAATATTGGAGAATCCGTCTTGGACACTTCATCGGACAGGAAGATCACGAGTATGGTGATGTAAGCCCAATCAACAAGAATGTAGCTGAGCCTGGTATGATCTTCTCTATCGAGCCTGGTATCTACCTCGAAGGAAAATACGGTGTTCGTGTTGAAGACCTTGTTCTCGTAACAGAAGACGGACATGAACTTCTGAATGCTGTAGATAAGAAATACCGCATTGTAGGTTAATTGAGTGTGTAAATAATTCTGTGTAAACTAAATACGTGATATGTATCCTCTTGGATTGATGTTAAAATAAATATTAATTCAGGAGGATATTTTTATGGCAAGAAGAAGAAAAATGACACCAGAAAGAAG
>ENA-OQHY01000857-OQHY01000857.1-human-gut-metagenome-genome-assembly--contig:-NODE-857-length-15308-cov-2.070746_pt1 | contig 15308 bp, 19 predicted proteins | sample MGYA00242570_ERZ504733 | MGnify/ENA primary metagenome ERZ504733 (study PRJEB26092, sample SAMD00036219) | human gut metagenome | host: Homo sapiens | study: EMG produced TPA metagenomics assembly of...
TACGCGGTCTTTCTTGTGAAAAGCCACACGCAAGCCATCCACAGATACTCCATTATACTCTGGCAGATCTTCCGGACGATATTTGCCATAGTCAGTAAGCATTACAAATGTTTTGCTTTCTTTGTCTTTCGGAATGATTTTGGCTACTTCATCAAGTGAGGTAAATCTTGTAACATCTTGGTCATATTCTACGGTATTCATAAGGAATCCGCATTCAATAATATCAACATTAGCCTCTACAAGCCCATGAACAATTTTCTTCTCATTCTCAAAGCCAAATCTACAATCGTTGCAGTAACCACCATCTCTTAGTGTACAATCTAATACCTGTATTTTGTTCATTATACTTTCTCCACGGAATATTCTTGCTTCTTTTGAAGCTCATAGTTATAGATTGCATCCGCAATCATAAAGTCTTCTGCCTCATCAATATCTACGCTTTCAATTTCGCCGACCTCAACAATATACGGTTTATCTCCGATTCGGCGATTAAGTTCTGTCATCACCGTGTTTCTATAGATATAAAAACCGCTTGTTTCCTCATACAATGCCGGCAAATCCTGTGTGCGAGGGATATTATTCAGCTCATAATTGAACGGTTTTCCATCTTTCCACAGAAAATCCTGTAACTTCTTAGCAGCAAAGGAAGAATCATATTCTCCGCTCTTGACCGCTTCCAAACCCTTCTCAATCGATTCTTTTTTAATAAAAGGTGCTGTCGTATGCGTCATCACATAAATATCTGCAGGTACTTCGTTCGCAAAGCAATGCAGTACTTCATTCATTTTTGTCGTGTCTTGATCCAAGCTGGTTGAACGTTGCAGATACTTACTCCCTCAGGAATAAACTCCTGAATATCAAGATTGCTACAATAAACGTAGACCTCATCTACACCTTCAACTGTCAACAGAGTAGAGAGAATGTAATGGCAAAGCGGCTTACCATTCGTAAAGCTCTTCGTATTTTTCTGCGGCAAGCGACGATTATTCAGTTTCATTGGAACAATTGCTACTGTTTTCATTGTATATCCTCCATAAAATCATTAAATGTTTTATACTTTCTATAATTTTCCATATTGATTATCTTTTTGTTTTCCACCCCACGAAATTTTTCATATGCAATATATCTTTCCATTTCACTTTTTTCCGCAAAAAGGCTCCTATATATTATCATATCTTCTTCTGTCACATCTTGTTTTTTCTTTTAATTCCCGCATAATAACACCGAGCACTTTCCTCAAATCGTGTTCGCCCCTTTACAAGGAACTGATCTAGTGAACAGATTATTTTTGCGGGATTTCCTGCACATACAGTATTTGACGGTATATGTCCAGAAACAACACTTCCGGCGCCAATAATAACATTGTCTCCTATATTTGATCCCATTAATATTATGGAGTTCATACCAATGAAGACATTCTTCCCAATGATAGTGTCTCTTTGTTGCCTTGGTAGTTCTCCATAAATATTTCCAAGAACTGAATAACTATAATCATGTGCAAGTATAATAACTCCGGCCGTTATTTGGGTATTATCGCCAATAAAAATGTGTTGAAGACTTGTTTCATCAATGGTAGTATTTTTCGCACTGTAAACAGTCACATTATTTCCAATTGTTGCCCCCCCCCGCTTACAATATGCAATATATTTCTCTCCTGAACTTTTTTCGCGATATATTAGCTTTCTTAGAATCTGCTTTATCATTATTATATTTCCTCTATTATATTTGGATACAAAGAGGCCAGTTTCTTAATAACCTCTGCTGTATAAAGGACTCGTTGGTTTTGGCTATTTAATTTACTCGTATAGAAAATCAATTTTGCATTTGATTTTATACACAAATATGTACTAATTAAAGCTGTGGACGTCATTGTTACAAGCGTTTTATTTTCCATTCCTTCGATATTAAGTGCAATGGCCTCCCACGGAATCGTTAGATCCACATTTGTCGTATATCCTAATTTTTTAAAGCGATTTTCTTTATTTCTAGGATGTACTTTTACTATTATGTTATCTTTGCCATAGATTTTAGCTAAATTTTCAACCAGCTCTACATCACCTGTTAGGATGCCATCATTGTAGTAAGATTCTTCAAAAAAAATAACATCTCTATCATACGAATCCCTACATTCCTTTACAGAAAATACTTTATTCAAGATAGGGTTAATAATACTCTTTGTTTCAAGCAAGCTCGGAATTTCTATTACTTTTGACTGTGTATCCCACAAACAAAGATTCGGATCAAAAAAATAGAATTTTTTAAACACAGATAAAACATGCGGAAAACATTTGTAGTACAAATTTTTAATTATCGACGGATTTTTACGCCGCATACAAATGGCATGTTCGTATATCCTCGAATATGAAGAAGCTCCCTCTTCGAACATTGCAATGTTTTTGCATCCATGTTCGTGCATAAGCCATTGACCGATTGCATTAGAAAAACCTCCTAAACCAGCAAATAGGTATTCATCAACTACATCATTTTCTTTTATATTAGAAGATTCAAGCAGTTAGGTAGTCGTTTTTTTATATAATACCAGCTCATCATTTTCGGTGCATTCCAATCAAGTGTTTCGTTATCGGCAACAACAACCGAATCAAAAACACCACACAATCTTTTTGCAATTATATTCGAATTAGGTGTTGATTTTGAAATTATCAATTCACTCCAATACGAAGAATAAAAAACGCACTTTACTTGAATCGCAACAATCAGCTGGTAAACCGTGCAGCAATGGAATACTATTTTTTTATCTCTCATTCCGCATTTCCACCCCATTTCTTTTTAAATTAACATTAATTGTTGATGTATTTCCCATTGCCAAAGGTATCAAATAATAAATCATTTGTGTTATAAAATATGTTGACGTATTATCTGTAAGATATAATATAAACATATATATAGTCGCAAGTAAATAGTACTCTCCAACTGCAGTCCCATTCCGGCTATTTAGCTTGACAGTTTTATATTTAAAACAGTAGTAAATCCATATCAACATTCCAATAAAGCCAATTTCGATAAACATAACAAGAATATCGCTGTGTATACTTGCTGCAACTCCATAACCGTCTATCCTAAAGCCGCCAGAATACAAGTTTCCCCAATATCGTGAAAAATAAGTGTAGCCATTGCCTAAAAAAAAGGGGGAAAATTTGTAAAACTTTCTTGCATATGAATAATAGCCAAGTCTTCCCATAAAATCAATTTCAAATCTAGTAGCCAGTATCTCTAAAGCCCCACTCCAAATAATATATACATACCCTACTGTCAATATCGAGAAAACTAGAAAGAAGAATATACTTCTTCCTTTCATCGTTTTTCCTTTTCGTAATACTACCCAATAAGAAACTATTGCAACTGCTAATGCTAATATCTCTATTCTTTTTAGACCTAAGACAATAAGAATAAACGAAAGCAGTATTTTTTTAATATGGCTTCTTTCCTTTCTGTTCTCTACAAACATATAATACAAAAAGAACAGTCCCATAGCAAAAGTGAGATCGTGTACTTCCATCATATACGAAGCGGCTGTATTTGCACCGGTTATAGCACTAATCAAATATAGTCCAATCTCTCGAACTCCATAATTAAAAATAAGAGGAATTATAGATCCTAGTGTATAAGAGGTCACTCCCGCATAAAATAAAACGTCTATACTTTTTTCCCCAAACAAATAATATCCACAGCTTGCATACCCCCATGCAAGAGCCAAATACAATATCGTACTAAATAATCTCGTATAATTTCCTATTGTTACATCTTCTCGAAACGCCCAAATAACTATCGAATAGAAGCAAAAAGCAACAAAGGGCGCAATCATTAGGTTATAATGGCTTTTTATTTGCTCATATTTTTCGTTTTTCCTTGTTACATTGTTCTGAACTGAAATAACAACTGCCAAATAATAAACGCCCATATTCCAGCAACAATATACTTAATGCTATAGTTAATATTTGTTCCGCTAAATCTATTTGTAAATATTATTATTCCAGAAATAAAGTATGGGATTTGTGACTTTCTAATCTTTATAGGTTTACCTCTCACAACTTTCTTTCCTCCTGCCTCTTTCGCTGTTTTATCTTAATCGCCTCACCACAAACCTCATTATTAGCACGTCACTATTTCTTAGGTGATAAGACATTTATACGTCATCTGAAATTACTATTTAACGGAACAGTGCTCTCTTCCTCTTCCAATTTTGAAGCAATGCCATCATATATGTCAATAACTTACTCTTTTTATAAATTGCCTGGCAAAATAATTTCTGCTTCGCTGGCATTTTGGAAAAATCATATTTTTTGATTACACCTTGTACACAACCGTCACAAATCATAGATTCTATCACTTTGTTTGACGCTATACAATTAAAACCACTGTGATCTACTTCTTGCATTATAGTCACACGAAGATTCGCTAAAAACATACTGTCAATTCTACGACACAGATTTGTGTAATTATCTTTACCCTTAACAATTTGATACTCATAAAGATATAGCTTTTTTATTTGTTCAAATCTTTCTGGTCTGTACTTCGTTGTCAAGGTTCCAACATTATGATAATAGTTATACCCTGCCAATTCATTGATAGCCACAATATGGCTATGACTCATAAATTCAATATCAAAAATAACATCTTCTGATATATATTCTCTCTCTGAGTAAAAACGTATATTGTTTTGCTCTATTATTTCGCGACAAAATATTCCAATACAAACAGACATTCCAGAATAGTTTTGCCCATATTCATCGTATCCCAACATACTTGGAAGCAATATTTCCATAACTTCTTGTTTATTAAATACACTTCCCGCAAAAGGATGTCGACTTACTACTTTGTGTGTTTCATATACATCTGTCATACCGCCTAAGCATGCATCGGCATGGTATTTTTCCGCAACTCTTAAAAGTTCTCGAAAATGTTCTGAAGATACAGTATCATCCGAATCAACAAATGACACATATTTTCCCTTTGCCACAGCAAGCCCACTATTTCTAGCATAGCCAAGCCCTTCATTTTCTTTATGTATCACGCGAACAAAAGAATATTTACTTGCGTATTCATCGCATATTTCTGAACTTTTATCCTTTGATCCATCATCTACAAGTATAATTTCGTAGTTAGATATATTTTGAGTCAAAAGAGACTCCATACATCTTTGCAAATATTTTTCCACATTATAAACTGGTACAATAATACTCAATTGTAAATTCATATTTTCTCCATCATTTAGATTTCATTTGATTTTCAATATCAGCATCCACGATTTCCTCGCCAGTCTTATGCTTCAGCTGCTCCTTGCTTGCTTCACTCAGACCGTTGTTGATCACGCAGTTCATATCGCAGGTGCTACACTTATCCAGATCCTCTTTGGTTACTTTTCCATCACGGTAGTCACGGCAGATTTTCAGCTCGTACATGCTGTACGGATGCTTGGTGAACAGAGCCTTGAACTTATGAACCAGGACCCACGTAGCAGGCTTCCAGATGTACTTGTGCATAGCAGGACTGACAGAACCAATCATCCAGCAGTCACGGTCGCAGCAGCGAACCTTTGCACGAACCTTCTCAGCCTCCGGGCTGTTCCACAGCTCATCCCAGGTCTGATTGTTCAGGTTGCCCATGACCTCTTTATCCTTGGTGCCATTACAAGGCATAACATCGCCATACGGGTCAATGAAGAAGGTATCAAACTCATGTCGCAAGGCAGCAGACGCTTCTGGCCGTAGATGTAGTTGATCAGGCCGTGGTTGAAGTAAGCACGGAACCACTTCTTCGGGCTATTGCTACGGAGCAGTTCATTGACCAGATTCTCGAAGTTCTTTGCGACCATCGGACGGTCGTGGATGATGTTCTTTGCTTCAACAAAGTAGAAGCTGTTATGCAGAGAAGCCGTAGCAAACTCCATGCCCATCTCGTTGGAGATCTTGTACAGCGGAACCAGATCAGGAGCGTTCTTGTCCTGAACAGTCATGCCGAAGCCGACATCCTTCATGCCCATCTCACGCAGCTTCTTCAGCGTGCCATACCCACGCTGGTAGCCGTTCTGCAGTCCACGGATTTCATTGTTGGTCTGTTCCAGACCTTCGATAGAGATACGAATACCAATCTGCGGGAACTCTTTGCACAGGTCAACGATACGGTCAGTGAAGAAACCGTTCGTGGAAATAACGATACGGTCAGACTTCTTGTACAGTTCACGCACGATATCCTTCAGGTCAGTGCGGATGAACGGCTCACCACCGGTGATGTTCGTAAAGTACATCTTCGGCAGCTTCTTGATGGTTTCGATGCTGATTTCTTCTTCAGGCTTGGAAGGCGCTTTATAACGGTTGCACATAGAGCAACGAGCGTTACAACGATAAGTAACGATGACCGTACCATTTAACTTCTTTTCTTCAGACATGATTAACTCTCCTAACTCTCTCTTTTAAAAATGTTTCGACTTTATTTAAGAACCACTTGGCACATACCGAGAACACAACCGAGCCGCAGATGACTGCAACAGCTGTGAAAATATATGCCAGCAGACCATTTTCAAATAGATGAATGAGGTGTAACTTCTCAAGCACACGATAAATTACCATGTGGCACAGATAAATCTCGAAGCTGATACCACCGAGGAACTTGGCAACTGGATTGACCAGTACCCCCCCCGCTTGCATCCGAGGGTATGGACTAGTGCTGCCACACAGAAGAACAGCATCGTGAGTGTAAAACCGCCTAACGCAAAATACGCAAGCGTGGCAATCAGCAGGACCGCTCCGGCGATGATTTTGTACTTCGATGCGAACTCGGCCAGTTCCTTTCGATAAAGGAAAATCAGGCCACCTACGATGAAATAAATAGCGTCATATACAACGCTAGTCCTTGCACTAAACTTTATTACATGATTTGCATCAAAGAAATAACTGCTACACACCCAGTTAAACACCAGAGCCGCAACTGCTACTCCCCATGCTCTCTTCTTGTTTCCAATCAGGAAACAGAAGAATGGAAACAGCATATAAAACACAAAAATGACTGCCAGCGTCCAACTTACGCCGATGACAGAAATATTCGCATTTGGCAGAAGTCCCTGGCACAAAGTCAAGTTTGCGAAAACTTCAAACAGGGATTCCTTGCTCGGCGAAATCACAAAGTCTAATGCACAAAGCAGTGCAAAATACGGCCAGATTTTGATGTACCGCTTCTTGTAGAAATCCTCCATGCTGATCTTCTGGTCAATAATTTTCTGGTAATAACCGCAACACATACCAAAGCCACTGACCATCATAAAAAGGAAAACGAGGTTTGTGAATGATGGTATTAGCCGTTCAAACACAAATCCTCTATCCCATATTCTCCATTTGCGAGGACGTGCATCAGCGCAATGCCAATAATGGCATACGCCTTCAAGCCGTCTATCCCCTCGTATCGATCTGCTTTTATAGCCACAAGTTTTCTCCTCACATATCAGTCTTACTGATACACCTTCATAATTTTCTCGTAATACTCATCGATGGTATCGAAGCTGATGTCCTTACAGTTCGCACTGTACTCCGCATACAGCTTCTTATCACCCCAGAGCTTCTCGATTTTTCTCTTCAAATCTTTCCCGTTACCGCTTTCAAACAACTCGCCGGTCTTACCGACCTGAATCAGCTCCGGGATGCCACCAATGTTCGCACCCAGCACCGGTGTACCGTACATCTGGGATTCCATCACGGAGAACGGGCAGTTCTCATACCACTCAGAAGGGTAAATGGAGAACCGTGCCTCACGGATCAGCTTCTCCAGTGCCTCGCCTTTCTGGAAGCCAACGTTCTTGATATTCTTAATACCATTTACTGTCTCTTCCAGCGGGCCAGTACCGGCGAAGATGAACTGCACATCCGGCAGTTCTTTACAGACCTTGATGAGCGTGCCGATACCCTTCTCCTCCGAGAAGCGGCCAAAGTAGAGGACATAGTCCATCCGCTGATACTTACAGAGGATTACCCCCCCCAAGATAAATCGGATGAGCTTGTTACAATAAGCTTCAAGATCATCTCGCTCAAGGTTAAGGCACGCCTTTGCGTACTTATCGGTCTCTGCCGGATCATTCCAAAGTTCCTTGATAATAGATGCCAGTTGCTTGGAATCCCGGCTTGTGAACAGTCGCCCATCCACACCATCTGTAATCAACTCAGGAATGCCACCGATATTTGCGCCGATGACAGGAGTTCCACGCTGCTGACTCTCCATAACAGAGAACGGGCAGTTTTCATAGACTTCCGAAGGGCAAATAGAGAACTTTGCTTCCCGAATCAGTTTGTCCAATGCATCGCCAGTCTGGAAACCAACATTCTTAACATTTTTCAGCTGATTGACCTTGTCTTCCAATGGGCCAGAACCAGCAAAAATAAACTGAACATCTGGCAACAGATTGCAGGTCCCAACAAGTGTGTTGATTCCCTTCTCTTCAGAGAAGCGGCCGAAATAAAGGACGTAATCTTTCTTTTCAACCTCTTTAGGCTCTACCTTCTCCACGAAGTTGTGCATTGCGATTGTCTTAGTTGCAAACAGCGGATTCGTATCCATCTTGGTTTTCAAGAATTCCGAGCAGCAAATAATCTTGTCAATGTACTTGTATGCTCCGTTCCATTTCCAGAACTCCGCCTCCATCATGCCAACGATAGATTTTGCAGTAGAACCGTGAACACATTTTCCCTTTACACAATTCATGAAATGACCGCCGAGGCACTTCTCACAGTTCTCATGTGTGATAGGGCTCTTTAATTGATGGTTCGGACAAACCAGCTGGTAGTCATGTGCCGTGAAGATGATCTTACAATCCTTCCGGTCTCCTTGCGCCACTTCACGATTTCCAAGATGATGGAAGGAGTCAGTTGGTAGTTAAAATTGTTCAAGTGACAGACATCCGGCTTGAAGTCGTCCAGAACTTTCCGCAGCTGCACCCGTGCTTCCTTGCTGTAGATGGTCTTAATCGGGTAGGTCAGCTTGCTCAGTTTGCTACCGCCGTGGAAATCCATATCAGATGTATAAGCATTAACCGGTTGCCACGCAGCGGCCTTCATGCTCCATACCGAAGTACTGAACCTCATGTCCGTGCTGCTCTAGCGCCTCACCTAGCTTAAATATGTAGGTTTCTGATCCACCGTTTGGATATAGAAACTTATTTATTATCAATACTCTCATCTATTATTATCTCCTGTACAGTTTCATCGTTTCCTTTACAACTTCATCCCAGTTGTATTTCTCGCAGATAAAGTCAGCTGCCTGATTCTTCATTTTCATAACCATTTCAGGATGGTCACAAGCCTCTTGCAGTTTTTCTCGCAAGTCCTCTACATCTGACTTTTTGAAAATCAATGCCTTATCTTCCACAACCTCTGCGCACTCCGGAATATCCGAAACCAAACAACAGTTTCCGTAGCTCATCGCTTCCAACAGACTCAGCGGCATTCCCTCCAAATTCGAAGGCAAAGTGTAAATATAAGCATTGCTATACAGTTCATCCAGTAGCTGCCCCTGCACAAACCCGGTAAAAATGATTCTGTCATCATCTTTTGCCAAGCCTTTAAGTTCATTTGCAAAAGCATCTGTATCGCTGGAGCCCCCAGCTATCACTAACTTTTTATCTGTTTTCACCTGCTTAAACGCTTCCACCAAATAGCGGATTCCCTTTTCCGGGACCAGTCTTCCCAGGAACAGAATATATGAGTCCTTGCTCAATCCAAATTTTTCGGCAATCAGATCAGCTTCCAAAATCTTTGGCCTGTTTACTCCATTTGGTATAAAACAAGTGTTTCTTCCATACGTTTTCTTGAAATAGTCCTGAACTCCTTTACTTAAAACTATAATTTCATCTGCGTATTTCACCGCGTTCTTTTCACCTTGACGGATAAATTTGGAGCCAAACCCGTCCCGCCATTTTTCTCGTTGCCAGTCAATCCCGTGAATCGTTACGATTACCCTCTTGCCAAAAAGTTTTGGTATCCAGCAGAAAAAGGCCGGACCTTCGGCATGGATATGCACCACATCGTATCTTCCAAATGCACTATAAAGTGCTGCGAAGAAGGAGGAGCTTACCGCCGCAAGTCCTTTTTTATCGATTGTCGGAACAGTTTTCAGCCTTATTCCCTTATGTTCACCCTGCTGCGCCTTGTCATACTCGGCTCCGCTCACATGGTGTCCTGCGCGGTTAAAGCACATTACCTCGTTGCCTTGTTCTACCATCGGGTGCATAATTCTTCCACAACAATTTCAATTCCACCCTCTCTCGAAGGAATCCTCTTGTGCCCAAACATTGCCACCCTGAATTTGTCTTTCATTCTTTCCTCTCCCGCCACGCCATTCTATTCTTCAGCTTTTAGACAACACAAAGAGCGGATAGCTCGTGCACCTGTCCGCTGGCTGTCACCCCACCCTCATGGTCGAGATTTCTTCCTGTGCGGCATTTCTGCCACTCAAAAAGATCAGTCGTTCATTCTTCGGGTAAGAAAATATGAACTTCGAGTCGCGGAGCCTTCATTCTCTGCCGTACCTTGTCCCTATTATGACAGCCGCGTATTATATCTCTAGCCCCTCTTCGATTGATTGTGGGAACCGTTTTCTGATGAATACAAGACATACGTGTTGCACTTCTTTCTTCAAATTCATTCCTTTATTCCATCCTCAACCACATTTTCACGCACTCTCCGGCAGAACTACTTTTCCAGCTCCCCCTATCAGTACCTCTTTCAATTTCTCAACCTGTTCCGGCTTCAGCTTTCCCGGTTCCTCCCGCAGCAGTTTTTTCTGCAGATACCACCATCTGCCCAGCCAGAAGCCCTCATCCGTTTTATACTTCGCTGGAATGTTCAAATCGCCATACTTTTTGATATGCTTTCACGCATTCCAAGCGAGCCTCCCACTGCTCTTCCCGGGACAATCGAACCGTTTTCGCTTTTGCAGCCGGCTTTACCCACTGCATCCCGATGGTATCCAGCATTGCAATGCGTTCCGGAGTCAGTTTTGTGCGGACATCTGTCTGTTTCTTTCGGGCATGACGCAAGGTTGCGATCCATTTTCCAAGCTTGATGCCATCCTCAGTCACATAATTTGCTGGAACATCCAAATCGCCATGCACCTGATAATAGCGTTCTGCCGCATGATATTGCTCCATCCAGCGGCGGTAATTCCGCTCGCCCCAGTTCATGCCGATCTGCTCCAAACGGCGGATCTGCTCTGGGTTCAAGAGGCCTTTCTGGTAAGCATCTTTCTGATAGGAGATCCACGCGCCCAGCTTTAAGCCACTCTCGGTGATATATTTCGTCGGCACTTCCAAATCGGCATACTGCTCATAGTAGGCCGCCGCTTCTGCATAACCGCGCTCCCATTTGGCACTGACTGCATTCCACGCCATTCCAAGGGCATCCAGCTGGCGAATTTCTTCTTCGGTCATCCGGCCATTGGAACGATCTTTCCTCTTCGTCAGGATCCAATGCCCAAGCGCAAAATCATCTTTCGCCTTGTATTTTGCGGGTACCAGCAAATTCCCCTGCTCTTCAAAATACGCCTTAGCGTGTTTCAATCCACGTTTCCACGCAAATTCTGCACGGTCATCCCAAATCATTCCGATGTTGTCCAATCGCCGGATTTGTGCCTCGGTCAGACTGCCCATCCGTTTTCCATTCCGGATCAGCCGCTGCAGCTGCACCCACATGCCGAGATGCAAACCCGCCGATGTCGCATAGTCCACCGGCACCCGCAAATTCCTGTGCTCTGTGTAGTAGATGCTGGCCTCGGAAAAATAGTGATCCCAAGTGGATGACAAGCTGGCCTGCAGCCGCTCAAACAGCACCCGGCAGTCCTGCACCTGCTCGATGACCTCAAAATGTTCGGTCACAATCTTGCTGCCCTCGCCATTGGCAAACAGTCGATGAACCGCTTCGTTGAGTTCTGACTGAATTCCCGAGATGCTGCTCAGACCCTCAAAATTGTTCACCACATCCAGAATCAGTGGTGTCTTGCTGTCTCCCGCTGTTAATGCTCGGCCGATCTGCTGCTTGTAGATGATGGGCGAAACCGTCGGACGAAACAGGATTACACCCGAGATACCATCCACATGAACGCCCTCGTTGAGCATATCGATGCAGAACAGCAGCTTTAAACGTTTGCTTTGGTCTGCCTTGAAATCTGCGAATGCCCGATCCGTACCGGGATCGTCTGAATAAGCTTCGTACACTGCCACATCCGGATTGACCCCGGCGAACCACTCCGGCACATGGGAGATCATCTCATCCATGTGCTCCTTATTGGCGCAAAACACGATATATTTACCAGACTTGTTCGTGATATGCCGTGCAAATACCTCATCCAGTCCATCTGCTTTTTCCAATGCCCGGCGGAGTGCATCCAGATACTTTTGGTTCACATCCTGAATTCCGGCAGAGCGCAGATTATCAATTCTGTTCTGATATCTTGTCAGCTCTTTCTGGTACTGATAGACTGTCGTTACATATTTCGGGGCAGGCAAAATCCCCCGGACGATGGCTTCGCCCAGGGTCATTTCCGATGCAATGTGGCCGTCAAACAAGTTCCTCTGCCATATCACGGTTGTTATCAAGGTAGCGGATATTGGTAGCACTCAGACCCAGTATTTTCGCGTCAGGGCAGAGCTTCAGCAGTTTCAGTGTGCTTGCACCCCAGCACTCGGCACCCACACGGTGAAATTCGTCCAGGATGATATAGGTCGGATTCAGCCCTGCAATGGCCTCTAGTTCTTCGGTTGCGCAGCACATCAGCTTGGCATAGGTGTAGAAGTGCACATTTGCCAGCGAAATGTCCGGGGCTTGCCGCTTCAGATTTTCAATCTGAGTCTTAAAGATATACTCGCTGGGTGACAGCCAGAAAATGGTATCAGCAGGATGCTCCTCGATGAGCTTGAACGCAATATAGCTCTTGCCTGTTCCAGTAGGATGCACAATGGCCGCTTTGCCGCACTCCTCCATCATCTGCACTGCTGCACGGTAGGCTTTCTCATTATGTTCAAACAGCTGCAACAGCACGCATCTCACCCCCAGCCGCAACTCCGGGGTATCTTCCATAGTAATATGGAGGATACCTGCATTTCGACGTAATTGTATTAAATCGCCTTATATTTTATCATGAGAGTATAGAAGTTGCAATAGATACAGGCAAAGTAAAGCTGTAAGTCTGACAAAAAAACATCGTTTAAACTAATACTTTCTCTTAAAATTGGCTATTTTATCCCAAAATCATTTGTGAAAGAAATATCTTATCGAATAAGTGGTCAGTTGGGAGTCGAGTACAGGAGGGTTTGCAATGGCAAGGCGTGGCGAAAACATCCACAAACGGAAGGATGGTCGGTGGGAAGGACGGTACATCAAGGCACGCACGCCAGACAGAAGAATTTGCTGGGGCTATATCTATGGCACAACATACGTGGAGGTCAAACAGCGGCTCATTCATAAGAAGTCAGAGTATGGGGGATTTCAACTCATAGATGCCCACTTGACTTTCACAGAGCTTGCCGAGGCTTGGCTGCAGTCTGTCAAATGTGGGCTGAAAGAATCCACTTGTGCCCATTATCAGTACACACTGTACAAATATGTTCTCCCCATCTTGTACAGTGCCAATCTCAAGACTGGAAGAAAATATTTTGGAACAGGCCTTGCAGAAAATAATCGCGCCACCTGATGGACAGCACAAGGAACTTGGCTTCTCCTCTGCCAGGGAATGCCTATCTATGGTACGTCGTATTTGTAAGTACGCTGTGCATCTAAGGCTGATTCGACCGATGGAGTTATCTGTCCGTCTGCCGCAAGAGAAGAGCCATTCAATGACACCGCTCTCTGTAGTAGAGCAAAATCGGCTTCGCACCTATGTTTTATCCAATCCGACGCCCCGAAAGCTCGGCCTGCTACTTGGCATAGAATCCGGTTTGCGAATTGGAGAGGTCTGTGGACTGAAGTGGGACGATTTTGATCTGAAAACCGGAACAGTGCAAATCAAACGGGCGGTAAGCCGAATTCCCTGTGGTGACGGACATACCAAAATTGTGATCCAGACACCCAAAACTCGTACATCCCGACGGGAGATCCCACTCTCAAAGCACATGGTCCAGGCACTCAAGATTCTTCAAAAAAGTTACCCATCGGATGCGTGGTTCTTATCAGGCAACACGATTAAACCTGTAGAGCCGCGCTGTTATCGGAAGAGTATCAAAACCTATCTGAAACAGGCGGCAGTACATCAGGTACGCCCTCATGTTCTCCGTCATACTTTTGCCACTACCTGTCTGCAGTCGGGATGTGACATCAAGACTCTCAGTGAGCTATTGGGTCACGCAAATGCCAATATCACCCTGCAGCGGTATGTGCATTCTGATTTATCACGAAAACGGCGGGAGATTCAACGCATCTTTTCAAGAAGATAGAGCGTCCATCCGCAGTCAGGCCAATCAAAAATCAGCGGGATATCACTGTATCTTGGCAGTATTCTTCCATTATTACTATGGAAGATACCTTTTTTATTTTTTGAAACGCTCACTTCCAGATTTATTACGCGATTGCGTACTGTCAAAAGTATAGAACATTTCAGCTTTATACGCAAGTGCGTATACGTGGGTGCGCACATCTCTATACAATTTTATTAGAGGTGATGCTGCATGACAGTAAAGGATGCTGTTGTCAAACGTTTCGAACAGCTTTGCGATCAACGAGGAATTCGACCCAACGAACTGGCCAATCTTTCCGGGGTCACGCCGTCCACAGTCTACAGTATGCTTGACCCTGCTCGCCAGCGGATTTCCATTGCTACTATTAAGAAGTTATGTGACGGTCTTGAGATCACACTTGGCCAATTTTTCTCCTGCACGCTTTTTGATGACTTAGATCAGGAACTACAATAAATAAAAACCGCTGACAGCCTGCAATCTGCAAGACTATCAGCGGTTTTATTGTCATTCAAGGCTCTTACAAAATGGTGTAATTGTGGTGTAGTAAGCCACTCAAAACGCAAGTTTTCAATTCAGTATCGTTATTATTTCGCATTTTCAAAGATGTTGCCGTGGCAAATAAACAAGACTTTTTTCATCTTACTCCCCCAGCACCTCGCCCAGTGCCAGCACGGCGTTACGGACGCACTCCGGGCAGGGGCACAGCGGTGCACCGGTCTCCACACCTTTCAGGTCTTTACAAATGGTAGCGCCGCATTTTTCCTGAAAGTTTTTGCAACAGTTCCTTGGAAATGCGGGGCGTGCCCTTGCCGTCGGTGACAACGCCTACCACCATCACTGCACCGATGAGCGCGCCACAAGT
>ENA-OQHY01000858-OQHY01000858.1-human-gut-metagenome-genome-assembly--contig:-NODE-858-length-15286-cov-4.017086_pt1 | contig 15286 bp, 22 predicted proteins | sample MGYA00242570_ERZ504733 | MGnify/ENA primary metagenome ERZ504733 (study PRJEB26092, sample SAMD00036219) | human gut metagenome | host: Homo sapiens | study: EMG produced TPA metagenomics assembly of...
GATAAATATTATCAGGAAGTTCCTTATGATGATTTTTCTGTTTTCTTTTCTAATTCTCTTCTGACTTCTTAACAAACTCTGCTTTCGGCAATGGTCTGGAATAATAGAATCCTTGAATATTGTCACATTCCATCTCCTTCAGAAGTTCAACCTGATCTGCAGTCTCCACACCTTCTGCAACCACCTTCATGCCAAGTCCATGTGCCAGAATGATCACCTGCTGCACGACCATTCTTCCTTCTGCTGGTGAATACAGTCAATCAGACTCTTATCAATCTTCAGTGTATTAAACGGTAATTCACTCAATGTGATCAGTGAAGAATATCCTGAACCAAAATCATCCATGTGCAGTGCAAATCCTACATTTACCAGTTTCTCTGTAAAATCTCTAATCATAACATTATTCAGAGTAGCTGTTTCCGTCAGTTCAACAGGCACACAGGAAAACGGGATCCCATTCTCCTCTACAATCTTCATATAACGTTCAACAATATCGGAATGATGGAGGCTTGTACGCGACAGATTTACAGAAATCGGAATCAGCTCCTGCCCCTTCTCCATCAGTTCACGCTGAAATTCGCAGACATACCGGAATATGTATTCATCCAGCTTCACGATCAGTCCGTCCTTTTCATATAGCGGGATGAAATCTCCGGGCATTACCATGGAACCATCCGGGTTGATCCATCGCACCAGTGATTCCGCTCCTGTGATCCTCTCTGTTTTTACATCATATTTCGGCTGGAAATATGCCACAAATTCTTTATTTTTAATCGCAGATTCAAATCTGTTCTCCAACAAACGGTCCTGCATCTGCTTCTGTTTCATTTTCTCTGTATAATAAGCAATGTTACACTCATAGTTATCGCGGATACTTCTGATCGCCATAAATCCTCTGTCACAGATTACAGAAACAGGTAAAGATTTATCAATATCCTGATAAACTCCATATTTGACCATAAGATTGGGAACAGGTGCATGCTCTGCGATTTCTTCTTCTATCTTTGTCACTGTTTCCAAAGACAGATCACAGTCATCACACGTCATACATACGAACTGATCACTCCCATATCTGGATACCAGACCTGTCTTCAGCATCTTTGTATAAGCTCCTGCCAGATAGCAGAGGATTTCATCTCCTACTTTCTCCCCGTAACTGCTGTTGATCAATTTGAAATCCCTGATGTCAGCAATTACAAGATGAAATCTCTCCCCCGGTCTGGTTTTCAGAAAAGATTTTGCATGATAGAAAAAACGCCTGTCTGGCGTGATTGTTTTTTGTGGTCTCACCTTTTTGCTTGTCACACATCAATTCCTTAAAAGGTACTTCTTCTGCTGATAAGTATTTGAGCGTCAACAATGCACATGCAAGCGCATTGCTATAAAAAACAGGTCTATAATCGTATATGAAGCAATTTAATCCTTCCCACGGCTCTTCTTCTTTTACGGCATAGAAAAGCATCTCATTCATAAACTTGTCTGTGAGCTTTCCATCCTCGCCCTTTCTGTCCCTCTGTATCAAAAAATTCCAACTTAGGCAATTTACTAAATTTGTCTGCTCTAAGTCCGCTTTAAGTTCATCCTCATTTTGGTACAGTGAAAAACGTTCCAGTCCAATCATTTGATTTTCTCCGTCATATCGTCACATTTTAAGATGTCACAAAAACGTAATTTTGTGACATCTTTTTTGTTCTGCGAATTTTGGTTTTTTGGTATACTTCGCATCACAGTGACGGACACCTCTCACGGGTAACCGCCCACTGCATCGCACATTGAGAATTTCATAGTGGGTAGCATACGCCAATGGAACGGTCAGACTGCCCACAAAAAACATATTTGCAAAAGGAGGTTTTTACCATGAGTAGCAAATTCATAGTCTCAAATCGAGTTCACGATCCACCCAGAGATTTTACTTCTGTACCTGCCTGTACCTTTATCAACAGCAGTGGTCAGGAGTTCATTGATATGGAAACGCATCAAATGGATATAGATGCCAGAGATGCGGCCTACCGACAAGAAGTACACAATCGACTAGTTCGGCAACAGAGTGATCCTGCCCAAAAAGCTGAACTAAAAGCGTTCCTGGCCGAGTTTAATCACTTCGATAATTTTGGATTCGATGTAGATATTTACAAACGCCCTTGGATCATTAAGAAGCGGGCCCCGAACGACTCTCGACCAATCCGGCGGTCATTCACATCTTGCTATGATTTCAAGGCTATTGTTGTAAGGAAGATAGAGCGCGACAAAACAACCGAATGGATTTATGTATCGTTCCGTATTCCCAACAAACCGTCCGGAGCATTCTGGCTGGAGAAAGGCGATTTTAGTCCGAAGACGTTGCTGAAGAAGTTCATGCTGCGGGTGGCCAGATCCATTATACCGAGGACAGTAAACGGTGGGCTGATTTGTTGGCGGCTTTCATCAGTGCAATTTTGGACACTGAACACCCATACTTGCTGCCTCCTGTTGGATGGTATCAACTAGAGGATGGTCGCTGGCTCTATACGCCGCAAATGAAGGACACCTTGGCTACCTCGTTGTTGAACACCACTGACTTAGAGAAGTTGCCCTTGGCTTTGGTCAGGATTTTAGGGATCATCAAAACTAGAATTTCTGATAAATTTGAGGGCGTTCATCGTTTCTTTGCTCTTTTAGACAATGATGTTTCTACTTCAACAAGAATGACGGTTGACGACATACCAAAGCACTTCAATCAAATGCTCGATCAGCACGGCCCGGATGTCTTACTATCAGTCTACGGTGACAATCCAGGAATTGCCGCTACCGTTGGTAACTACCGTTCAACGACAAATTTTGCCACTCTGCTTACAAGGACTATGACAGAACCCTGGTTTCCACTGTGCCTTATCGTATCTACGAACGGCATTACCGACTTGCAGCGGAAGTACTGTCTATTCTTGCCTCGTGAGGAAGATCATACAGCCGCACTGCCGCTGTCCGAAATCTTTAGCAAGCTGTGTGCCCTTGTTGAGCACAACCCAGATGCGTTTGAACGTATCGTTGAGCGGACTTATACTGCTGCCTTAGATTCCTTGGATGAAGAGTGCGCTTTCCGGCACGAGATTGGGCTTCTGAGCATTTCTTCTGCCGTTCTTTGCTGGGCATTAAAGCTCCTTAAACAACCGGATTTACACAAACAGCACACGAGGTCTGTCAGGCATACATAAATAATTGTTTATCCGAGTGGGACAGCTCTCTGGATTGCAACGCCAAAGAGATTTTACGCAGGGTACTCTATTCCGCACAAGAAGCCGGGGACATTCGTCTTCTCCGCTATGGAGAGGTCGATTCTAGCTATGATCCTGACCGGGATATCGTACAAAAAGGAGGTGACTTTCTGTTGAAAGGTTCCTTACTAAAATATCTGATTTGCGAATATGCACAGGGCTATAGTGCATCTGCCATTATTTCGAATTTGCAAAGTGAGCATTTGCTCTCTGAGTTCAGCACTGCCAAAAAGATTCGTATTGACAACGGAACCTATGTAGATGCTCGACTTCTGACCTTGAAACGCAGTTGCTTGACCGAATATGAAGATTCTGATTAAAACAGGAGGGACGGAACCATGAGGTTAAAAATAGGATCTACTTACCAAAAGGCTGTTACAATCATCGAAAAACTCAAGGAGGGGAACGCTTCCATTTTCATCTGTGGAAAAAGCGGCGTAGGAAAGTCTACTCTTCTCCAATATCATAAGGAACCTGCTAGAAGCAGGTGTTCGGATCGTAGTCATAGATCACCGTCACGCCGTATCCCTGCCAGCAGACTTAGAGCCTTATGTACATCGTCAGGATGTGTTTCAAAAGCCAATCAAGCTGCATTTGTTTGGAACATCAGCAAATCCAGCAGATGCCGCTGCATCTTTCGTTGATACGGTTGCATCCGTTATCGGGCTATCAGATGGGCAAAAGCCGTTACTGCTATCCCTACTAGAAAAGGTTCTCCGTAATTCACCTGCCTCGGATGAAGCATTGGAACGATTACACCTAGAAGTCCAGAATTCCCGGTCACTCGCTGCACCCGGTTTGGAAAAAGCCTTGACTCCTCTATGGGGACAGAAGTTTTTCGAGAATGGCGATTTCGAGATTTTCTCCGGCATCACCTTGCTGGAATTAGGTTCGTTTCCGCCATCCACGCAACACATCGTTGAAGAGGTAGTTTTTGCAGCACTGTTACGAGAAGCCACTCACGAGGATTTCCCACCCACTTTCCTGTACTTGGATGAATTGAGTAACTTCCCATTGCACCAAACAAGTGCACTGGGAAAAATTCTCAACGAGGGTCGCAAATACGGATTGTACTGCTTGCTGGTTGCCCAGAGCATTCGTGTGTTCAAGTCTGAGCAACGGATTTTGCTTCAGCAATGCAAATATATAATGTATTTCCAGCCAGCGGATGAAGAGGTTCGTATGTGCGCCCGTTTAATTAGTTCGTCAGGTGGAACCAAGTTGACTTCCATACTAAAGAGTCTTCAGGTTGGTGAGTTCATGGTCTCCGGCCCAGTTTATGTAGGTGATTCTGATACGCCGACTACCAAGCCACTGGTCGTCCATAGTAAGTCACCAGAGGATGTCGTTCCTGCCAATGGCCCGCTGGCGATTCCGGTACCTTCCGATACAGAACCGATCCTGCCCCCAGCGCAGATTGACCTTCTTCTGCCGTTGGACGCTCTTGATGACTGTGACGATGAAGAAGCCGCTCCCAGCAAACCGGAAACCGTAACGGAGAACGCCTGTCCTCTGCTGCCGGATTCGCCTTCGGAGCCTTCCATTGAACCGCTGCATCTTCGTGATGAATCTTCTGCTCCACAAGAACAAAGTCAGTCACCGCAAATGCAGCTGCTTCGATCTGCCGTTTTTACATCCGTTCCTATGAACTCATATTATGGTAATTATAACTGTTCTTGGCCACCAGCACAAGTGCACCCGGCAACCTTTTCTTACCCGAACATGGATTTCAGTTCACTGATTCAACAGGATGATGCGCAGATTTCCTTTCAAGCGCTTATCACACCATAAGGCAAAATGTACGCTAATTCAAGCAGATATGCTTATCATGAAGCAATCCGCTTCGCATTCAATTTTAATTTCAGGAGGAAAACACTATGAGCACTCATACCAACATCAACATGTCCACCGCTGTTTCCAATTTTGCAGCCGATCTCAACTCGGAACCGTTCCCCTTTCCGAACACCGATACATCCATCAAAAAGTCCGTCCTGTTCGTTCCGCTCTGTGAAAAGTGGTTGCTTTCTATTGAAGAGGCCGCTGCCTATTTTGGTGTGGGGCAGAACCGTCTTGCTAAACTCGCCTCGCAGGATGGCTGCAAGTTCGTTGTGTTCGTAGGGAACACGAAGCGAATCAAGCGGAAAAAGTTTGAGGAGTTTCTGGACGAGCAGTACGCCATCTGATACCCTATAACGCCCGCTGAAGGCTTGCATAAACCACGCCCACATGATACAATAAAGTGTGTTGTGTGGGTTCTTTTTATCTCGAAAGGAGCCACAAACATGGGCAAAAATCTTAAAGGAAAACAACTCGGAAAAGGCTTGGTCAACGGAAAGACAAATACTACTACGCCAAATACTCCTATCACGGAAAGAAAGGCCAGCAAAGCTTCCATACTTTAGTTGAAGCCAAAAACTGGCGGCAAGAGCAACTCTACCTCTGCCGCCATCCAGAGCTTCGCACCGCAACATCACCTGATATGACGGTCGATGCATGGTTCAACCGCTGGCTGAAGGATGTCGTTGGCAACCGTGCTCCGAATACGCTTCGGAATTATCGTGAACGCTACGAACATAATGTTCAGTCGTTTATCGGTTCCATGCTGCTGCGAGATGTCAAGCCCATGGACTGCCAGATGATCCTGAACGCCATGGAGAGCGACTACGCTGGTTCTACCATCCGTCAAACCTATATGACGATGGGCACATTTTTCAAGAGTGCCAAAGATAATGGTTTCATTGACCGTCATCCTATGGATGGTGTTCGCTATACGAAACCTGTCCGGGCGGTTGATGACATCCACTTTCTGACTGTGGATGAGCAGAAACGGTTTCTGGAAGCTGCCAAAGGCTCCCACAACTATGCTCAGTACGCACTGATTCTGGAAACTGGCTTGCGTACTGGTGAAATGATCGGTCTGACATGGGATGCTATTGACTGGGAGAAACGCACCCTGACGGTCAACAAGACCTTGGAGTTCCGCTACAAGCAAGACGAATGGCGTGCTGGCCCTCCGAAAACGGAATCCAGCTATCGCACCATTCCTTTGACTGACACCGCTTACGGCATCCTGCGGGAAATCTACGACACCAGAGAATACCGCAACGAATCGAACGGCCTGTCCACTGTCCTGACCTTTATGGATCGTAAGACTGGTCAGAAGCGAAAGTTGGTCATGCGTGATCTGGTGTTCATCAACTGGCGCACCGGAATGCCTGCCAAGAACAGCTCCTACGACACCCACCTCTACAAGCTGTGCGACGAAGCAGGGATCAAACGTTTCTGTATGCGCGCTCTGCGTCATACATACGCTACTCGTGCCATTGAGAGCGGAATGCAGCCCAAAGTCCTGCAAAAGCTGCTGGGTCATGCCAGCAGCAAAACAACAATGGATCGGTATGTCCATGTGACCGACGATTCCATGCAGAAAGCCGTAGTGCAGTTCGCAAAGGCGCAGGAAGCACAAAAAGGGTGAGAAAAGGGTGAGTGAATCCGATTTACCCACCCAACGCCAAATTCAGTTTTCGCAAAAAACAACTTATATCCGTACAATATAGCTGTTTATCATCTACATCATAAAAGGAGAAATCATAACTATGAAATTAGGTATCGTCGGCCTGCCCAACGTGGGCAAGTCCACTCTGTTCAACGCCATCACCTCTACCAAGAATGCGGAGGCTGCAAACTATCCCTTCTGCACCATCGAGCCGAACTCCGGCATCGTAGCAGTGCCGGACAAGCGGCTGGACAAGCTGGCCGAGATCTGGCAGACCAACAAAAAGACCCCCGCCATCGTGGAGTTCGTGGACATTGCCGGTCTTGTGAAGGGTGCAAGTCAGGGCGCAGGCCTTGGCAACAAGTTCCTTGGCCATATCCGCGAGTGCGACGCCATCGTGCACGTTGTGCGCTGCTTTGACGATGACAACATCATCCATGTAGTGGAGGACGTGACCAAGGCCGAGGCCGTGAATCCCATTGCCGATATTGAAGCCATCGACTACGAGCTGATCCTCTCCGACCTTGAGGTGGTGCAGAACCGCGCTGGCCGCATGGCAAAAGCTGCCAAGAGCGGCAACAACAAGGGCGCTGCCGCCGAGGCCGCTTGGCTGCAGCAGCTGGCCGACCATCTGAGCGCCGGTAAGCCCGCCCGCAGCTTCGATTTTGACCCCGCCGACACCGAGCAGCAGACCGTGCTGCACGAGATGGGTCTGCTGAGCGCAAAGCCGGTGCTGTACGCCTGCAACGTGGGCGAGGATGACCTGATGGAGGCATCGAGAACAACAAGTACGTCCCGCTGGTGGCTGCCCGCGCCAAGGAAGAGGCGCCCGCTACATCCCCATCTGCGCCAAGACCGAGGAGGACATTGCGGATTACAGCCCCGAGGAAAAGAAGGCATTTCTGGCTGAGATGGGCATCGAGGCCAGCGGTCTGGACAACCTGATCACCGCCAGCTACGACCTGCTGGGTCTGATCTCCTTCCTGACCGACGGCAAGAAGGAGTGCCGCGCATGGACCATCCGCAAGGGCACCAAGGCTCCGCAGGCTGCCGGTAAGATCCACAGCGACTTCGAGCGCGGCTTCATCCGCGCCAGCGTCATCGGCTACAACGATCTGGAAGCCAACAACTTCGACTACGCTGCCGTCAAGGCCAAGGGCCTGCAGCGCACCGAGGGCAAGGAGTACGTTGTGCACGATGGCGACGTCATCGAGTTCCTGTTTAATGTTTAAAGGAGTCCACCATGATCTTGGGTATTATGGGCGCTATGCCCGATGAAGTAGACCAGCTGTGTGCAAAGCTGGAAAATGTCACCGTTGAGCCTACGGCGGCGTGGAGTACCACAAGGGTACGCTGGCCGGCAAGCAGGTGGTGGTGTGCTGCGCCGGTATGGGCAAGGCCAACGCCGCCGCTACCACGCAGGTGCTCATTACCAAGTTCGGCGCGGAGAAGATCATCTTCTCCGGCATTGCGGGCAACATGACCAGCAAGATCGGCATCGGCGATGTGGTCATCGGCAAGACGGTGCTATACCACGACGCCCAGCTGGATATGATCTGCCAGAACCCGCCGTTCCTGAAGGAATACACCGGCGACCCGGAACTGATCGCCGCCGCCGAGGCCGCCTGCGCCGAAGCCGGGGTAAAGGCACTGGTGGGCAAGATCGCCACCGGCGATCTGTTCGTGGGCGACAGCGAGACGAAGTCCACCATTGAAGCCAAGTGCGCCCCGGACTGCGTGGAGATGGAGGGCGCTGCGGTAAGCCAGATCGCCGCCAAGAACGGCATGCCCTGCGTCATCCTGCGCGCCATGAGCGACAACGCCGACGAGGACGGCCACGAGGTGCTGGTGGTGAAGAAGTTCAGCATCAGCGAATATGTCGCCACCGCCACTAAGATCGTAGCAGCGATGGTGGAAAAGCTGTAAATTTCCCCAAAACAACAACAGCCAGACCGGCAGTGCCGGTCTGGCTGTTTTGCGTTTATGTCAGTTTTTGGTCAGGTCTTTGGTATACAGGCACGGGTGGCGTTGAGCACGGCAATGACCATCACGCCCACGTCCGCAAAGATGGCTGCCCACATTCCGGCAATGCCAGTGCGCCCAGCAGCAGGCACAGCGCTTGATGCCCAGCGCAAACACGATGTTCTGGTGCACGATGCGCAGGGTGCGGGCGGGCGATGCGCATAGCCAGCGCGATCTTTGCGGGGTCATCATCCATCAGCACCACGTCTGCGGCCTCGATGGCGGCGTCCGAACAGCGCACCCATGGCAATGCCCACGTCTGCACGGGACAGCACCGGTGCATCGTTGATGCCGTCGCCCACAAAGGCAAGGTTCTCCTTGGGCTGCTTTTCAGCCAGCAGCTTTTCGATCTGGTCTACCTTGTCGCCGGGCAAAAGACCGGCGTGGTACTCGTCCAGACCCAGCTGCTGCGCTACAGCCTGTGCCACCGGCTGTGCATCGCCGGTCAGCATGACTGTCTTGCGCACGCCGGAAGCTTTCAGGGCACGGATGGCATCGGCGCTGTGGGGCTTTACCACGTCCGAAATCAGCAGATAGCCGCGTAGCTGCCCTACACGGCAACGTGCACGATGGTGCCCACGCCGTCCACGGCGGGCACGGCAAGGCCCAGCTTTTCCATCAGGCGGGCGTTACCGGCGGCAACGCTCTTGCCGTCCACCTTGGCGGTCACGCCATGACCGCCAAGCTCCTGCACGTCCGTGACCCGGGCGGCGTCGATGGGCTTGCCGTAGGCAGCTTTGATGCTCAGGGAGATGGGGTGCTTCGACCAGCTTCCGCCAGCGCAGCGGCTTCCACCAGTGCGGCGTCGGTCACGCCCTCGGCGGGGTGGATGCCGGTGACCTTAAAGGTGCCCTGCGTCAGGGTGCCGGTCTTATCGAACACCACAACGCCGGTGTTGGCCAGTTCTTCCAGATAGGTAGAGCCTTGATGAGGATGCCGCAGGAGGAAGCGCCGCCGATGCCGCCGAAAAAGCTCAGCGGGATGGAGATGACCAGCGCACAGGGGCAGCTGATGACAAGGAAGGTCAAAGCGCGGTAGACCCAGTCGCCAAAGCGGGCGGGCTGTCCCATGAGCAGCAGCACCACCGGCGGCAGAAGGGCCAGCGCCAGTGCGCCGTAGCAGACGGCGGGGGTATACACCCGGGCAAAGCGGGTGATAAAGTTTTCTGCCCGGGCTTTTTTCATGCTGGAATTTTCCACCAGATCGAGAATCTTAGAGACAGTGACTCGCCAAATTCCTTGGTGGTGCGCACCTTCAGCAGGCCGGTCATGTTCACGCAGCCGCTGATGACCTCGTCCCCGGCGTTCACGTCCCGGGGCAGGCTTTCGCCGGTCAGGGCGGCAGTGTTCAGGCAGAAGCGCCCTCACGATGATGCCGTCAATGGGCACCCGCTCGCCGGGCTGCACCACGATGACCGTGCCCACCTCGACCTCATCCGGGTCCACCTGTTCCAGCTTGCCGTCCTCGCCCTCGATGTTGGCGTAGTCCGGGCGGATATCCATCAGGCTGGCAATGCTCTGGCGGCTCTTGCCCACGCAACGCTCTGGAACAGCTCGCCGATCTGGTAGAAGATGATAACGGCGCAGCCCTCCACATAATCGCCCAGTGCAAACGCGCCCACGGTGGCCACTGCCATCAGAAAGCACTCGTCAAAGGGCTGACGGTTCTTGATGCCCTTCAGCGCCTTGCGCAGCACATCCCAGCCCACCACAAGGTAGGGGATGCAGTAGAGCGCCAGCTCCACCGGCATGGGCAAGGCGGGCAAAAGCTTGAGCACGATCACCAGTGCCACGGCGATCAGAATGCGCTCAAGAGTCTTTTTTTGTTTCTTGTTCATAAGCAACGCTCCTTGTTTTGCGGTGCAGTGGGTGAAAAACGGGTGGTTTTCCACAAGTTTTTCGGCAAAAAATGGGTATTCCACAGTTTTACCCGCGTTTTCCACACAGTTTTCCTGTAAAAAAGCGCTTTTCCACGCTTCTTTTTCGGTTTTTCCGCAAAGCGTGTTGAAAACCTGGTGGAAATTGTTGAAAAGTGGCGGATTTTTCCACAGAAAAACTCCCCCAGTCCGTACCGACCGGGAGAGCTTTGCCGCACATCAGATATCAAAGATCTCGCAGTCGTCCTCTACCTTCTTGCAGGCAGACAGCACGTTCTCCATGGTGGCGTGAGGGTCGCACCCTCAGCAAATTCCACCTTCATCTTCTGGGTCATAAAGCTGACGGTTGCCTTTTCCACACCGGAAACGGTGTTGGCGGCATCCTCCATCTTCTGGGCGCAGTTGGCGCAGTCCACTTCGATCTTGTAGGTCTTTTTCATAATAAGTACCAGCCTTTCTTTTCTGCGGGCGTGTGCCCGGTCATTCTTCGATATGGTCCATCCCCATGGAGAGGATGCTGCGCACATGGTCATCGTCCAGTGCGTAGAAAACAGTTTTGCCTTCCCGCCGGAAGCGCACAAGCTTGGAGTCCTTGAGCACCCGCAGCTGGTGGCTGACGGCAGACTGGCTCAGCTGCACGGCGTCCGCGATATCCTGCACGCAAAGTTCGCTGTCATGCAAGGCGTACAGAATTTTGATGCGGGTGGAATCGCCGAACACGCGGAACAGGTCTGCCAGTTCGTACAGCACCTCGTCATCCGGCATCTCTACCGGCTGTTTTTCTTTTTCCGGTGCGGTCTGTTCTAGCCCGGTCATGCTGTCCTCTCCCTTCGTTTCGATATATGAGCATCTGTTCATGTGTTCATGATAGCACGCAGACAGCCCCCTGTCAAGCAAAATCCGCAAAGTTTTTTACATTGCCGCAAAATTGCTGAAAATCGCCGTAAAACGCAAAAAAGATGCAATTTTAATTTGCAAATGGGGTGCAGGTTGGACAGGCAAAACGATTTGGAATGCGCGCCACGCTCTGCGGGGAAAGTTACTGCTTGCCTTCAGCGTGCAGGGACGCTCCGCTGGGCCAGAGGCAGGGAGGGGTGTTCCGACTCCCCCCTCCCTACCTCTGGACTCCACCCACCCCGCAACGGGCCAAGGGCTGCCCGCCCTTGACAATCCTAAAGAAGTGGGCTCCCACCGGAAAAAACTGAAGATTCACGCCTGTTCGGCGTGAAGATCTTTTAACCGTTTTTTCGGCTCCGCCGATTTAGAACCCCTCAGTCGCTACGCGACAGCTCCCCCATGGGGGAGCGAGCGCCCGCCCGCAGCGCCGCACTTTCGCAGAAAGCGGCGCTGCAAATGCCGTTTGCCGCTACGACCCTCCCGTGAAAATGCGTTTGGAGCGCTCCGCAGAGCTTGTCGGGGCAAAGCCCTCCATCTGCTAACGCAGACCGCTCTGCCGCTTAAAAGCCCCACTGGGGCTTTCATTGCTGCGCTGCGCTCCGCAAACGCGGTCGCTCCAAACGCGAAAATATAAAATATTATTCCGCTGAAAATGGCTAGCAACGACGAGACCGCCGCCAGCGGCGGAAACAGGAGGAGTTGTTGGGGCAGCGGCCAGCAAGACGCGCGTGCCGCCCAAGGCACGATGCGGATGCTGGGTGCCGCAACCCGGAAGACGCGGCGCGCATTTCAAATCTTCTTCCACCCGCTGTCCTTGATGGTGGCATCCGCCTGCTTGTGCAGCAGTTGCACAAACAGCTGCTCCTCCGGCTGCAAGGGCTCCCGCTCCGGGTACACCAGCACATCCCGCATCTGCTGCTTCTGCGCCGGGCAATTATGCAACGCCAGATGGTACTGCTCCAGCGCACGCTGCGGCATGGGAGACGACCACATATAGGCCGTGGGCAGGTTTTGCAGAATGGAGAACTGGCTGCACCGCTCGTACACATGGATGCGGCGGTTGGGGTTCGCCTCCCAGCGGGAAGCGGTGCTCTCGTCCCCGGGCAGATGGGTGTCGCCGTGCAGCACCTCGATGTAATCGTTCAGCTCGTCCAGCTCGCGCACCTGCCGCCGCGCCAGCGGGCTGTCCTGACTGGTGAGCAGCAGGTAGGAAAACTCCATGATAGGCTCCTGCCGCAGACCGTGGCGCTGGCAGTAGCGCAGATAGTAGTCCTCGTCCTCGGCGGCATAGCGCAGCAGCGCTATGTGGTAGCCTGCCGCAGCACAAAATCCAAAGCTTCAATGGCACCGCTCTCCCGGATATGCACCCGCAGCTGCTCGCTGCGGGCTGCCTGCTGCAAAAAATCCACCGCCGCATAGGAGGCGTAGGTGGCATGGGTCAGCACCACCCGCAGCTCGGCGCAGCTGCGCTGCTGGTGCGCCTCCTGCTTCAGCTCGTCCACCTGCTGCAGTACCGCTGCGCCTGCCGGATGAACCGCTTGCCCTGCTCGGTGGGGATCATGCCCGTGGAGGAGCGCTCGAAGATGCGCAACCCGTATTCCTCTTCCAGATTCTTCAGCGCCTTGCTCACATTGGGCTGCGCCGCGTACAGCTGCTTTGCCGCCGCCGACACCGACCCCCATTTCATGATGGCTACCAGATACCGCAGTTCCGTAATGTTCATGAGCTCCTCCGCGTGGTTTGCAGTCGTAATCGTATTGTAACAATTTCTCCGCGCCGCTGTCAAGCGGGGGAGAATAAACCCTCTCAGTCCGTTCCCCCTTGCACCAAAGCCCCCGGGTGCTATATAATAAGGAAAAACACAAAGGAGGGGCTGTACCATGCCGGAATACCGCGTGCTGCGCATTGACGAGCAGCTGTACGGCTGCGAGGAGCTGCCCGCCGGGCAGCCGGTGCTGTGCGATGTGACCCTGACCGATGCCGCCGGGGCTGCCAGCATCCTGCCCTACCCGGACAGGGAGCTGACATGTCTTGGCATCGACGAGGGAGACACCGTCTGTCTGCTGCCGGACGGCACCCTGCACAAGCTGTAAGGAGTAATTTTATGCATAATATCTATTTCACCCGCCACGGCGAGACGGTATGGAACGTGGAAAATAAGATCTGCGGCATGACCGACAGTCCGCTGACCGCCCGCGGGCAGGAGCAGGCGCGGCAGCTGGGCGCGCTTGTCCGGGACAGCGGCCTGCACATCGACGAAATTCTGTACTCTCCCCTTTCCCGCGCCGCCGACACCGCAAAAGCCATTGCCGCCGCTACCGGTCTGTCCGCCCGCTGCGAGCCCCGCCTGCGGGAGCAGTGCTTTGGCAAATACGAGGGCACGCCCCGGGACGGCGCGGAGTTCCGCATCTCCAAGACCCACTTTGCCGACCGCTATGACGGCGGCGAAAGCATGATGCAGCTGGCACAGCGCATCTACAACCTGCTGGACGAATTGAAGGCGGACACCGGCAAGACCTACCTGCTGGTGGCGCACAACGGCATTGCCGGGTGGTGCACTCCTATTTTTATGATATGACCAACGAGGAGTACGCCGCTGCGGGCATCAAAAACTGCCAGCTGGTGAAGTATACCTTTGAATAACCAAGAAAGCCGCCGGGACTCCGGCGGCTTTTTTTGTTATGACGCGTCAAACATGACGGTAATGGAATTTCTGGTCTTTTGTCACAAACATATACACGCTCACCGCCAGCGCGGCAAGCTCGGCGGCGGTGACAGCCAGCCACACGCCGTCAATGCCCACAGGGCGGGCAGCAGGAGCAGCGCGGCAAGCTGGAACACCAGCGTGCGCAGAAAGGAGATGAGGGCGCTGGTCACGCCGTCCCCCAGCGCTGTGAAGAAGGAGGACGCATACACGTTGAAGCCCATGATGAGAAAGCTCAGCGCATACAGCCGGAACGCGCGGCTGGTCAGCGCCAGCAGCTGGGCGTCGTAGCCCACAAAGATGCGTGCCACATAGGGAATAAGCACCATGGATACGGCGGTCATGCTCACAGCTACCACGGCGATCAGGCGCAGGCTCTTCTGGTAGAGGTTATGCACCTCGGCATGGTTGCGCGCGCCGTAATGGAAGCTGACGATGGGTGCGCTGCCCACGGCATAGCCCACGAACACCGCCACAAACAGGAAGGCAGCGTACATGATGACGCCGTAAGCCGCCACGCCGTTTTCTCCGGCAAGCCGCAGCAGCTGGAAGTTATACAGGATATTGACCAGCGACATGGAAAGGTTGGTCATCAGCTCAGAAGAGCCGTTGATGCAGGCATCCCACAGCACGCGGCCGTAAAACTGCGTTCTGCACAGGTGCAGGCGGCTGGTATTGCCGTGGTCGATAAAATAGAACACCGGCAGCACGCCGCCCACCAATTGGCTGATAAGGGTGGCAACGGCAGCGCCCTCCACGCCCCAGTGCAGCATACCCACCATCACCACGTCCAGCACCATGTTGGTGCAGCCTGCACCTACGGTGAACCAGAAGCCCAGAAGCGGCTTTTCGGCGGTGACGAAAAAGCTTTGGAACATATTTTGCAGCGCAAAGGGCGGCAGCGCCAGCATCAGGATGCGCCCGTAGCGCACGGCGTAGTCCAGCAGCTCGCCCTTTGCGCCCAGCAGCACGGCGACCGGCCGCAGGAACACAAAGCCCAGCACGGCCAACACGCTGACCGAGATGAGCGCTGCCAGCAG
>ENA-OQHY01000859-OQHY01000859.1-human-gut-metagenome-genome-assembly--contig:-NODE-859-length-15286-cov-2.691141_pt1 | contig 15286 bp, 23 predicted proteins | sample MGYA00242570_ERZ504733 | MGnify/ENA primary metagenome ERZ504733 (study PRJEB26092, sample SAMD00036219) | human gut metagenome | host: Homo sapiens | study: EMG produced TPA metagenomics assembly of...
TATATTCTCTTAAAAACGAATTCCCTCTATAAGTTTAATAAATTCTTCTTCTTCCATTTTACAACTAATTTGATAGATTTTTGAATCATCTTTCCAAGATGCTGTATAGCTTGGCTGTATATCTGTTTCACTTTGTATTTTTCTTATTTCTATTGTAGTATCTTCATCTTCCAATTTTACTTTTTTAATAATTTTTCCATCAAAATTCACATCACTACTTTTACTATTCTTAGTATATTGATTAATATATACTGACAAAATTTTTTCTTTATATTCATATTCAATTAATGCATATCCATAGTCACTACTTATCATATAATCTTGAAATTTCAGTTTGCTTGGCCTATACATGAATTTAGGAACAATAATTCCTAATTTTGTTCAATTTCAAATATCGCCTCATCTTCATCTTTACTAGCCTTTTCGTTATTTTCATCGTTTTCAATCGCAATATTCGTATCATTCCCTGTCCAAAGTTTAACTGTATCAATAAAATAACTCCTATTAGCCTGACTAGTCATACTAGCTGCAAACACACCTGCAGCGCATACCAATACCGCAGCTGCTACACGTGCAATCCTATTTCTCTTTTTAGGCTTTGCAGGCAGATAAACAATTTTCACTTTCTCTGCTTCTTCTGTCTTTTCGTTGTTTTCTTTATGATCATCAGCATTCTCGCTGTCATTTTCTTCTTCATAGATGCCGTCTGCTTTCAGTCTCTCCACAAGTCTTGCATACGCAGCCCGGGCTTCTTCTTCAGTTTCGCCATCATCAGGAATATTACCATCTGGAAACATGATTTTTTCCATTTCGTCAATTTCTTTGTTATATTCCTCAGCCAACCATTTTTTCAGTTCTTCATCGTCTGAAATTTCCCATTATTTTTTCACCTGTAAATCTATCTTTCCTTGACAATTTCTCCGTTAGATTCATATTTAATGATAATATATGACTATTCAGGAGGAATCCAAATGAAACACATCGTACTTACCGGCGGCGGTACTGCCGGCCATGTAACCCCTAATATTGCTTTGATTCCAAGACTCCAGGAGCTTGGTTACAAAATTTCCTATATCGGTTCCTATGAAGGAATCGAAAAAAAGCTGATCGAAGAGCTTGGTATCCCCTATTATGGAATTTCATCAGGAAACTGAGACGTTACTTTGATCTCAAGAATTCTGATCCATTCCGTGTACTGAAAGGCTTCAGCCAGGCCAGAAAAATTCTGAAACAGCTGAAACCGGATGTTGTTTTTTCAAAAGGAGGCTTCGTTACAGTTCCTGTAGTAATCGCAGCCAGCCGTTTGAAAATCCCGGCACTTATTCATGAGTCTGACATGACTCCCGGACTTGCCAATAAGCTCTGTCTTTCTTCCGCAACAAAAATATGCTGCAATTTCCCGGAAACAGCATCTAATCTTCCAGCAGACAAGGCCGTTCTTACCGGAACCCCAATCCGTCAGGAACTTCTGTCCGGAAATGCAGAAGCCGGACGTAAATTCTGCGGATTTAATGCTGATAAGCCTGTTCTTATGGTTATCGGCGGCAGTCTCGGAGCAGCTTCTGTTAATGATAATGTCCGCAAGATTCTTCCGGAACTTCTGAAAGAATTCCAGGTTGTGCACCTCTGTGGAAAAGGAAAAACTGACGAAAGCCTAAAAGGAACTACAGGATATGTTCAGTATGAATACATTAAAGACGAACTGCCAGATCTGTTCTCTCTTGCTGACATTGTAATCTCCCGCGCAGGAGCTAATGCAATCTGTGAAATCAGTGAACTGCATAAACCAAACCTTCTGATTCCTCTCTCAGCTAAGGCCAGCCGAGGTGACCAGATTCTCAATGCACGTTCTTTCGAACGTCAGGGATTCAGTATGGTCCTAGAGGAGGAAGAAATCACAGAAGCCAAACTTCTGGATACCATTCGCCAACTTTATACAAACCGCCAGAAATATATTGATGCAATGGCAGGTAACGGTCACGTAGACTCCATCCGTAAGATCACAGATCTTATCGAAGAATGTGCTCGCTCCTGACAATAATATTTCTGAATGAAAGGCTCTGCCATCTCCTTTTTCAGGACTGGCAGAGTTTTCTTTTATTTGTAGGCTTTTTCATACTCTTCTTTTAACCATCGTTTCGCTTTATAAATCCTGTTATTCACACCGCTCTTCGTCAGTCCGAACTCCTCCGCTACTGCTTCAACAGAAACATCCATAAACTTTACCTGAATCAGTATTTCATAATTCAATGGCTGCTCTGCACGGAATCTTTCCAGTATCATATGCATAAATTTATTTTCTTCCTGTCGCAATATCTGATCTTCTGCATTTACATGAATTCTCCGATCCAGGATTGATGCGGTCTCATCATGACAGGAGAATTCATGTTTTGTACTGGATTTCTTTTTATAATCCATTGCTTTGTTTACAGCAGCTCTCCGTATCAGCGCATACAACATCTTTTCATTTTCGAAATTCAGCTCATTTCTCATGGTGTACATTTTATAAAGTACTTCCTGACTGATATCATCTGCCATATACCAGTTATTCAGAATTCCATATGCATATGATTTAGCTACTTTACGATATTTCAAATAAAAATCTTCATAATCAATTTTGTTCATTTTTTCTCTTTAGTAAATTGCAGTTACTCTTTCACTTTATGCAGAATTTCTTCCTTATCCTCATCACTGAGATTTCCTGGAGTCCAGTTTAATCCTACACCGTCTCCTTCATATCTTGGAATCAGATGCATGTGGAAATGAAATACTGTCTGTCCCGCAATTTCTCCATTATTCTGAACAATATTGAAGCCATCACAGTTCAGTGCATCTGTCAGTTTCCCTGCCATTTTTTTTGCAGGATCATTTGCTTTTCCCGCAGTTTCATCTGGCAGCTCATAAATATTTGCTGCATGTTTCTTTGGCAGAATCAGAGAATGACCTTTGCTTGCAGGTCCAAGATCCAGAATTACACGAAATTCCTCATCCTCATAAAGTGTTGCTGATGGAATCTCTCCGTTCGCTATTTTACAAAATATACAGTCTCCCATTTTTGTATCCTCCTCTTCTGAAAATAAATTTCTAATTATTCTTATTTTGTCGTATTTTCTCGATTTTTTCAATACTGTTCTTGTTGATATTTGAAATTTCTGATGTTAATATTTTTCCGAGGTGATAATATGTGCAACGACAATACAGTTGACAAACTAAAAAATGAATTTCATTATACTCTTTCAAAATTTTCTCACGAGATCCGAAACCCTATAACACTTATTAACAGCGGTCTTCAGATGATCGCATCTGCCCATCCTGAAGTTCAGGAATATAAACATTGGGACGATATCATGGATAATCTTGATTACGTCAAGGATCTTCTTGATGAACTCTCTGCTTTCAACAATGCAAACCGTATCACGCCTAAAAGTACTGATGTCTGTTCTTATCTGAAAACAATCCTTTCCTCTGTCAAACCAACCCTGGATTACCTCGACATCACACTGGTGACAGATATCCCGGATTCTCTTCCTGTTATGATGCTGGATCAGATCAAGATCCGTCAGATGCTTCTTAATCTTCTGAAAAATGCCTGGGAAGCGGTTCCAGTCCCCGGTGGAAAAATAACTGTATCTGCCTGTCCGCAAAATCCCGGTATTTCTATTAATATTCAGGATAATGGGTGTGGAATCTCCCCGGAACAACAGGCAACTATTTTCCAGCCATTCTTTACAACAAAAGAATCCGGAACCGGCCTTGGCCTTCCCATTGTAAAACAGATTGCAGAAGCACACAATGGATCTATCTCCTTAGAAAGCTCTCCGGATCACGGGACTATTTTCCATATTTTTCTGGGATGATAAACTATCACTGCTGTCAGAAAACCGCATACCAAGCCGCCTGCATGAGCCGCATTATCCACACCTTCACTTGCGAATCCAAAATAAAGAGAAAATGCTGCCATGATAAGCATCTGGCGTATAGTAAGATCTGCGACTCTTCCTCTGTGTCGCATAATCACATAGATCATACCTCCCATAAGTGCAAAAACAGCTCCTGAAGCCCCTGCTGACACCGAATAATCCCCTGTATGCATATCCCAGAACAGCGAGATAAGATTGCCACCCAGACCGCCTGCAATGTAAATCAGCAAAAATTTCAGTTTGCCCACAGCTGGTTCCAGACGCTGCCCAAGTACAAACAACACAAGTATATTATTAATAAGGTGGGGCGCGCCAAAATGCAGAAACATACTAAAAAAAACACGATACCACTCTCCCTGTTCCAGAATCAGCGGAGCATAACAAGCTCCACATTCCAGCATATGCTGTCCATTTTCTGAGCCTCCAGTGAATTCCGCTATCAGAAAGATCAGTATATTTAACAGAATCAATAAGGCAGTCACAGGCTCTTTTTTTTATTTCTTCCACTTATAACCTCTTTTCCACTTTTGATGAATTAACAGATTTCTGGATATTTTAACAGATTTTTGATATCTGTACAACCTGCGCCCTTCTATATAATACGACAAAAAGCTCTCATTTTCTCTCTGTTAATTTCAAAAAATATAGCGAGCCTGCGAGAAATCCACTTCATCTTCATCTTTTAACAGGTAATCTTCCCCTGTTTTCAGCATCTGACCATTTACAGATGTTCCATTTCTGGAATTCAGATCTGTCAGATAATATTCTCCATCCCTCTTTCGTATTTTGGCATGGATCCGGCTCACTGTAGGAATACTGATAACCACATCTGCCGCTGTCTCTAATTTTCCGATTACAGTAATATCCTGCTCCAGATAAATCGTTGCAAGTTCTCCTGGCTCTCTGCTCACCAGTGTAGCCGGGCCTTTTACCACACCAGAAGAAAGGACCACAGTTTCACCAAATCCCTCTGAAACATCTTCTGCTTTCTTTCTCTTCTCTATAGTCTCTGTCAGCTTTTCACTTTTCATATTACCCTGGCTTCTTTTTTCCGTTACATCTGTTCTCCCGGCAATTACTTTTTCCATCCCTTTTTTCATTTCATTCACTTCATAAGCCTGCTGCACAGTTTCCTTCTGTCCATCATATCGTATATCCGTACTTTGGATTTTTTCTTCTGCACCAACGTCTTTCTGTTTTTTTTCGAAGAATTTTTTATATAAAATATGCCCTGACATTCCCACTACCATCAACAGCAAAACTACCCCAAGAAAAACTTCTGTATTCATTCGTGGAAGATATCCTCCAGCCATTCCTATGGTAATGCCAAGTAAAATCAGAAGTGCTCCCGTAAATCCAGCCACAGATTTCCATATTTTATCAGTTTTTGTTTTCTTAGTTTTATCTTTCTTTTTATCTCTTTTTCCTGTTTTCTTTTCTGTATTTTCATTGCTTTCTCTGTCCCAGCTTCCGCTTTCCCATAAATCTTTCTGCTGGTCTTCTTTTGCCACATCAATCTTCTCCGGTTCCTTTATCGTTTTCTTTTCATAGTCCATAAAATCAGACTCTTTGCCTTCCCGCACTTTATATAATTCTTTTTTGATATGCTCCAGATGAAAACTGTCCTCCACGCCCGGCGATATACACCATATCCCAGCATAACTGCCTTTCCGTCCTCATGATCCAGTTTAGGCAGAAAATATTCTGCAAGATTCTGAAACTGTTTCTGCACCTCTCCATGAAATCCCGGAAGATAACAGAAACGGACATTTTTCTTTTCTGCATCCATATAAATATATTCCGGCTCCAAAATCAGCTGACAGGGATTTAAAAGGTACTCTGACATTTCTTCCATCACCTGTATAAATCCTCCAAGGATCACCTGAAGCTCCTCTATCCCAAGTTTTTGTCTTCAAAAAGTGCGGTGAGCGAGTGTCTGGAAGTCACATCATAATACACCATAAATTTCCCATCCATTCCCTGTATCCTGCACTGAAGAAGATCTGGAACTGCATTTGCTACGATCATTCGCACCTGATAAGAATCTGTGTCAATTGCATCTTCCCCTGTCAGAATCAGATAATTATGGTTCATATCTCTTTTATATTCCGATTTCATTTTACTGCGTCACCTCTTCCACCGCATTCCTGACACTTTTCACTTTCCGTATCCATCCAACCGGCCGCAAAGGTACTGCCTTCCCAACTGCCTTCACTTTCCATTTCAATCCCAGAAATCCCACTGGTATCTCCATTCTGTATGTCACCTGCACACTCTTCCCTGCGCTTGTCTGCATGCTGAAATTCTCACCGACTGGCAATCCTGTACTTCCCAGCATCCTGCCCTGAATATCTGCTTTTTCATAAACTTTCCCATTTTTACTGTATCCTTCCATGCTTCCGCTGACTGCGGCTTCATAGGCAGCAGCAGTCAGCCACGCTCTGTTATGTACAAAAAAATTCAGATACAAAACTCCCATCAGTACCAGAAAAATCACAGGCATCAAAAGTGCTGCTTCTATTGTAAAACTCCCTCGTTTTACTTTCTTCATAAAAACATCCCTCCCAGATAACCAGCCAGCAGAAAAGGCGCAAAAGGTATTTCCTCATCTCGTTTCTTTTTAAACATACATAGCTGAAGTCCCGCATAAATTCCGCATAAAAGAAGTGCCAGACAAAGAATTCCTAGCAATTCTCCCACGCTTAAGACAGAAACCCATAGCAAGAATCAGCAGGCCATCTCCCATCCCCATTTTCCCTCTGCTCAGTACAGACATTACTGCAACCACACCTCCGACCCCCATAGAAAGCAGACCATCTGGATATACACTTTTATCTTTTATTCTCCACAAATCCCTCCTGCCAGAAACAGGCATAATACCGGAAAACAGATCTCTCGTTTTCGTATGTCTGTCCATGTATTGATTCCTAAAAACACCGCCATACACATTTCACCGCTACTCATATTCTCTGTATCTCCTCTCAGCCACACCGCCCACAGGCACTCATTTCTCCGAAAACTTCTGATTCCTTTACCATACGTACAGATCTTTTTAATCCGCTACAGCTTTCTCTGTTATGAAACCGGTTGCTTTTTTTCGTTATATACACCACCCCTGCCGGTTCCTGCCCCCGGCTGCACAATTCGCAGGCCTGATATTTCTCTCCATAAGTGTTTTTTATCGTTTTCACAGATGAACCTGAAATCTGCTGTACAGAAAGATTCAGATAACTGCAGCCAAGTTTCCGGTGATAAACAGTTCCTGATTCTGTCACGTATACCATAGGCTGATTTTCTGTTCCATTCTTACTTTCTTCATACTGAACTCCTGTCCAGGCATGAACTTTTACTGTATTATGAAACCAGATCTTTGGAAGCGGAATCAAACCTCCTACAGGCTGATATCCATATACATCCGGTAATACAATATTCTCCGTTGTTGATTCCCCTGTCCCATATGCATACATCCCGGCTTCTTTGGCATTCTGGCAAAGCTTTGTCAAATGTTCCGTCTGAATCTTATAGATATCCATAAAAGACAGCATGGTGATCACTCCGAAAAAGAAGAGTGGCAGTACAAGGGCAGTCTCAACTGTGAGACTTGCCCTTTGTATTTTCGCCCGAAAGGTACACAGGGATACTTTTCCAGAAAGTAAATTCCTGATTATCGGGGGAAACAGGAAATATCTTCTTCTCGGAGAGCGCCTTTCTCTTTTTTGATCCAGTCTGTCTATCTGATTACTATCATTCTTTTCTTTCTGAAAAAGCATCCCTGCGCACCTCTCTTTCCACTACTCATAAGCATACTGTCTTATAACTGTAAATGTTTTCTTCTTATTCGCTTTTACATCTGCCGATGCTTCAAGTGCAACGATACAGTGATCCATACGAAACTTCGGTCTGTTTCCTTTATCCCGGATCGTACATTCGATCATGTCCATTCCTCTTGTTACTTTCTGCTGCTTTCCTTTTGCCATGAGCATCACCTGAAGATAATCCTCATAAGACATCCCACCCCTTGAATCTTTTCTTTCTGAATCCAGACTGTTCAGAATACCTGACAAATTCTTCAGAGAAAGCTGCCATCCAGCTGCAGTCTTTACAAGCGGTACATGTCCTCCTGCAAAAAGTTCTCTCACATCCAGAATACTTTCCGCAAACGCCCAACAAAACATTAATGCTGCTTCAATCACAACCGCTGCCGGCGGAATCAGAAAACTGGATGCAACAGCAAGAGAAAGCGCCTCTATCTGAATACGTTTTCCACCGTCTGAAACAAGACTAGGCCATATTTACTCCCTGTCTGATCAAAAGTAAGCTTCGTTGCCACAGATTTCAGATTTTCCCGGTCACTGTTTTTCCTCCAAGATATATTCAACCTGATATCTTAACCCTGATGAAGCCGGCCGAGTATAATTTCCCAGCTTACTGAGCAGATACTGTCCAAAAAGGATTCCAGAAGTATACGAATTATCGTACTGTAGATTTGTATTCATTTCCATACCTGTCTGCAGTTTTCTTCCGGAAGCCAACTCTTTTTTATTAACAAAAGCATCTGAAATTCCTTTTTCTGTTGGAATAACAATATCCAGAAGTCCCATTTTTCGTACTTTACGAATAACCGGAATTGGATTCTCTACTTCCGTATTCACACCGCCTGTAAAATCATCTACGCTTCCTCCATCTCCAAATTCTCCGGAATCTATCTGATTCTGCTGCTCCTTTTCTGCCTCCTCACTTTTTTTCGCAGCATCAGCAATTTCAGAGTCATAAGATTTTAATGATCCGCCGTTCTCTGCCTGCTGACCTTTTTTTTCCGCTTCATCTGTTTTTTTCTGCTGATCCCTTAATTTTCCAAGAAGGATCTGTACCCCCTGACTTCCCAGAGTCTCTCTCATATTCTTCACAGCCTGCTGATAAAAACTTCACCGTTTCCATCTGTCAGAAGCTGATATCCATTGAGCCCGCCCTGAAGAAGATTAAGCTTCTGACTGTTCTGCTTTAATACAGGTTTCATATAGGATTGAAAATTATCGTACACTGATGCCATATCCAGTTCCTCTTTTCCGCCTGCATACAGGGCAAACAGGTCATAATCTTTCAGAAGGATTCGGTCATACTGGCCAAACAGAGAATAAAGTCCAATATCCATGCTGTTAAGTATCTGGGTTCTGGCAGCTGCCATCCGCACAGATTCAATGCTGGCACATACAAGAGAAAGTATGAGGCTCAAGATCAGAGCCAGAAAAATGGTAATGCTGCCTTTTTTAAGTATTTTTGCCAAGGGGCACTTCTCCTTTCCAAAACGGCTGATCAGAACTCACCGTTTTTATTTTCATCAGATCGCGTTGCTCTGTTTTGTGATTTTTGAGAGGATCTTTTTTACGAGAGATGTGAGCTGTTCCTTAAAGATGACGACCAGACTGATCAGAACGACCATAAATTTAGCCCCTGTCTTTTTCATGCCTCAAAAGCCTTATAAACACTGGATTTAACCATATAGACCAAAACGTATCATTCGTCTATTTTCTTTGTTTTTTGCACTTTTTGTATGTTGTGTGCATTTTGTAGCCAGTATTTTTATTTATTCATATCTATACAAAACAAGACAGAATGTACTTGCTTTTTTACTGTACATTCTGCCTTGAATCATTCAATTCAAATATTTAATTTTTCCTTTTATACTTTAGATATTTTTCTTTACCCTTGCCAATTCTTCTCGCAACTCTGCATTTTCTTTTTCCAATTTTTTATTTTAGTTTCAATTCCTGTATAGTCGTTTTTGCATTAACTAAAGTTCTTTCCATAGCCATATCAATAATAATCTGTTTCGGATTATACGTTACGCTCTGTTGATGCATAGCTTCATTTACCACCCTGCGCATTTCTTCATTTCGATAAAAAAATCCTTTAGAAAATCCTGTTTTTTGAATCAATGCAGCAACTGTTATTTTTTCTTTTGATTCCAACATTTCTTGAATTTCCCGTTTTGCGGTTTCTACCTTCTGTTTGCTACGTTCCAAACTACATTCGACCATTTTATCGTATTTCATAGATTATCGTCCTCTCAAAAAACTTGTACCACACCATTCTCACAATTTTTTTAGAACAGAAATTTCTTTCCTACTGACCCGTTTATTCAATTTCTCTAGTTCTTGCTGCAACAGTTCATTTTTTCTTTTCAATTCCTGATTTTGTTCTGCTAATTTCTCGTTCTCTGCTTTGGCTTTTAACAATTCAATTTTCAACTCAATTACTGAATTTTCAAGTTTTCTGTCCATTGCAACCGGATGTCTATTCTTAAAAATTGCTTCCTGTCTATGTATTGCGTCATCCATTTCTCTTCTGATAAGCTCATTTTTATAAAAAAATCCTCTAGAAAGCCCAGTTCTTTTTACCAGCTCTGCTACGGTAATTCTTTCCATATTTTTAAGCATATCAGATATTGTATTTTTTGCAATATTCATCTTCCTCTGACTCTCAGCCTGCGTAATCGCTACCATCTTATCATATTTCATAATCATCCCATCCTTCTATGATATCTAATAGGATCATGTCCATTTTTTCTCTTGCAGCTCTCGTTTCATCTGCCATCAGTTTATTGCCAATTTTTCGATAATGATGTACCGAATATATGGAGGTATGCCCCAGTAGCTTAGCTATCATCCAGTCATCCACATGCATTTCTGTCAATTTCTTTCCATAACAATGTCGGAAAATATGGGTTCCAAACTTCAGAAACTCTCCATTATCATCCCGGATATCTTCCTGGCGGATCATTGTCATAATCCGATTTTGAATCATGCTATATTGATAAGGCCTAGTTGGATCCTCTTTTTTTGTAAAAATGTAAGTTGTTTCTCCATACCGTTCCTTTGTATAATCAATTGCTTTCATAATCAGTTGTGCCACTTCTTCACTGATGGCTTTTTCATAGGTGACTGACTTCACCTGATCAATCCTTATAAAATATCGATTATTCCGCATGCTTAGGCAGTCTGTCTTTAAGGTCAGCGTATCTGAAATCCTCGTTCCCAGTAATTGATGGATAATCAGTGCCCTACATATCTGCTCATCCATTTTGAAAATGTGTTCGTTTAATCTTTTGATTTCCGCATCTGAGTAAAATTTGAATACATGCCTTGGTGTACTTGGGAAATCATTACTCAGAAATAATTCGCTCATGTACTGTCGTTCATATAAATTCCCAACATCTTCTATTACCCTTCGTAGTGCATATAGGTCAGATCTATAATTTTTCCGGTCATGTGCTTCCGTCTGAAGATATATCAGATACTCTTCTATATGCATCCGTTCCAGATCCTGCAGCGATTGAATGTCCAAATGTTTTCTTTTAAGAAATTTTGAGAACCGCTTTACTGCAGCTATTTCACTATGAATCGTTCCTAAAGGGGAATATTTTAAATGCATAAAAATTACTTTTTTTACTTCTTCCCGAATATCTGGCTGTACAATTTTAGTAAAGTTAATCGTTTCCGTATTCTTGATTGGATTTCCATAAATAGGAAAATCGAAGTTTTTAAGAGTCCAGATATCTTTTTCCTGCTCATCCCTGTCATCCTCTTCTTCCAGAAACTTCAAGATTTTTTTCATATGCCTTACAATGCCAGAACTTTCAATTCCTATTTTGTCATATGCAGGCCGATATTTTTTGCTTGATAAAGCATATCCTCGTTCCAGCATCCATCCTTTTAACATACGGATGATTTTTTCTTCTTCTCTGGCATCAAGGCTTTGTATTTTCCGATCAATCAGAAATTCCCGAATATTATTATAATAGGTCACTTCACTTGCCATGCTGGACGGTGCGAGCATTTTTCCTCTTTCCCATATAAATTCTTCCAACTTTTCGGCAAGTTCTTCTGATGGCAATCCTTCCAGATTAAAATACCGTTCCGGGCTGATACGCATTCTCTGAATCTGCTCTTCGGATGCTACCTTGCAGCAGTCCAGCTCATATATGTAAATTCTTTTTTTCATTTTCTTTCACCACGCTTCTTAGCTTTAATGGTAGAAGCCAAGTCATTTTCCGGTTTCTTAAAGTAAGTATCACTTGCTTTTTCAATTCTCTTTGGCATGAAGTCTACATACTGTTTTGTCATCTCTTCGGAAAAATGTCCTAAATAATCTCGGATTGTCTGTATAGAAACATCCTCATCATAAAATTGGGTGGCCAGCGTATGCTATAGTCATGGGTTTTGAAGATATAACTGCCATCTGCAATTCCATTCTTATCACAGTATTGCTGAAACTCTTGTCGGAATGTTGTTCCCCGGTACGCTCCACCATCCTTCCCTTTAAAGATATAATCTTTCGGACGAATGTGTTCACGCTCAATATACTTACGCATGATTCTATACATCACAAGCGGTATTGGTATCATTTTATCTGCCTTCATCTTGATCTGATAGACTTTCAACCATGCATCTTCTCCATCCCAGTAATATGCATCCCCTTTTAACGTACACACTTCGCTGATTCTCAATCCAGTACACCACAAGTGTAAAAATATCAATCTTGGAACTAGCGGAAATGCATACAGCTTATGCAGGATTTCCATATAAACTTTTTCTTCCACCGTTCTGTCATGATGCTCTGGATATGTCTTTTTAAGGTAATACTCCGGTTTAAAGGGTATCTCCTTCATATATCCTCGGACATTTAAAAACTGATAAAATTTTATATAATGCACAATTCTTTTATTGAATGTATCATCTTTGGTATCCTTTTCTTCCAGTTTCCTAAAATAGTCATCCAATTGATTTTCATCTACCTGACAAATGGATTCTTCTTCCTTAAAATATTCCAGAAGTCTTTTTACCTCATATAGTTGTCCTCGGATATTTGCTATCGTCAGTCCACCAATTCCAACATGATATTTGGCATATTCCTGTAACAATTCTCGATTCTTTTTGTTAGTCACTTCTATAAAACTCAATCGCTGTACTGGATTGCTTGGGTTAAGCCGATCTTCTAACAGGTGAAAGCGTTCCATATACCACACATTGGCATGCCAATGAATTTCTGGTGCTGTTAAAAATAAGATTTTCCGACTATTGTCAATAATCTGCATAGAGTTTTTCACATTGACCACTTTCTGTTCCACGATTTTCTCAAATCGTTGGATCTGTTCTAATTCCAATCCTTCCAGATCATCAATCTCTTCCTCCACACAAAAATCATATAACCAGTGTAATGGCAATAAATAGCGAACTCTTCTCTCTTTGGGATCGTCTCGATACAAATTATCTAGAATATAATTCAATAGTAGAAAAACCTGCTTTTTTAATTTTTCAGATGCTCTTCTAAAAAAATCCCACACCAGTTCCTGTTTATCTCGGACATATTCAAAATCCTTAACCAACTCCAAATCTGGTAAGTATGGCAGGAATACAACCTGTGCTTGATATTTCCTCCGGTGTTCGATTCTTCCCGGCAGACTTTCTATTTCTTTTTGGATACTATACTGCTTGATATGATCGAAAACCTTTAAATATCTCATCACACTCGCTTCATCCCACATTTTTTCAGTTCTGCTTCATAACGGCTTCGTACCGTATAATCAATCTCTTTGATATGATGTATTCCCTGCCGGATTAGAAACCGTTTGATGTTTCCCTTCAATGCCTCATCTGACACTTGGCTTTCTCGGATTTCTAAGAGTAGCTCTCCATATTCTGTTTCTATCCAATACTTCTGTATCTTCCGTAATGCGGATGACTGCTCTTTCACCTGCTTTTTCGTATAATTCCCACTATCCAACAAAGTTTGTTTGTATTCCCGCAAATCTTGTTCTTCTGCTAAAATCACATCATAGATTTCTCTTTGGATAAGGAATTTCTCTGCTTCTTCCCATAATTCTCTCTGCAATATTCCGCCTGACATAAACTGCCTGTGAAGATGCTGTATCTCTTCCTTGCGTTCTGCTTGTAGCAATCGAATTGCAGACACTTGATCGCCTCCTCTTTTTATAACAAATTCTGAACACCATACATTGCTTGATGCCTGTTATAAAAGCATCACTGACTTCTATTAGTTCATCCTCTGTTATATTCAGATATTTCATAGTCGTTTCGATATTCCGATGCCCGAGTGCTTGACTAATCATTTCTAATTTCCATCCATCTTTTCGTCTTGCATTTGCAAAATAATGCCGGAGCATATGTGGAGATGCTTTAATTCCCGTCTTTCTCTCCAATCTGCGTAACATGGCATATACTCCACTTCCCTTAAAAGGCTTTCCAACGTAATCACCTGAGACATTAATAAATAAATATTCCTGTCCTATAATCAGTTCCTTATAGTCTTCAATATAAAACATTAAAATATCAAATGTTGCGTCGCTGATTTTGGCTCTTCGAAGTTCTGCGTTTTTAGCTCTTGCCCCATTCTCATTATCATCTCGAAGTTGACATATATTATATGTTTCTCATAGTCTATATCCTCTGCGTATCGTACACCTAAGAGTTCCCCTATTCTAAAGCCTGTTTCTGCTAATAATAAAAGCAGAACCTGATCGCGGCTGTTTGCACATTCTTGCAACAACACTACAATCTTGTCCTGCTCAATGGTTTTTCCTTGATGTCCTTTTTCTTTTAAATATCCTCGAAAACTCTTCCTATTCAATACTTTTCTGATACCGATGGAATTTCGCACAATCATTTGCGTATCTGATAATACCTTCAAGCTTTCCGAATGCTTGTTTTCCTGCTCCATAAAGGTATAAAATCTGAATACTTCTTTTAAATATGCATTGCATGTCTCATTATTAGGAAGTTTTAAATAATCTTCCCTGCTATGCATACCAGCTTTTAACCAAATCAGGAAATCTGTAAAATGTTCATGCTGTTCAATATATTTCATTTGATAAATATCATCCAAACAAAGTTGCTTTTCATCCAGAAAATTCAAATAATAAGATAATGCAAAGGCACTTCTTCGTATGGTATTCGGTGATATCTTTGACCTTTTCTTATGCATTAGATATTTAGAAGGTAAATATACAATATCTCCGCTTTCGTTTTCTCGAATAAAATAAAATTTTTCTTGTTTATCCATCTGCATTTCTACGATATATTTTTCCATATTAGTACCTTCCTTCTAAATCTCTAACGCTATACACAGTATACCCACTTCATGCCGAAATAGCTATTCATCAATACCAACAATCCCACCGAAAACGCCCTTGAAATACCACCAAACATTTCGCCGTAAATTTGCTGTGATTGTAGCAGATCCACGAGCATTTACAGGTAATATTCCACACCTTTGCGGTTTCTGATAAAACGCTGGACATCTTTGATGTCTTTTGTCATCTTACACTTCGGAAGTGCGCACATCACTTC
>ENA-OQHY01000860-OQHY01000860.1-human-gut-metagenome-genome-assembly--contig:-NODE-860-length-15283-cov-1.412906_pt1 | contig 15283 bp, 18 predicted proteins | sample MGYA00242570_ERZ504733 | MGnify/ENA primary metagenome ERZ504733 (study PRJEB26092, sample SAMD00036219) | human gut metagenome | host: Homo sapiens | study: EMG produced TPA metagenomics assembly of...
CTCTGCTCAAACTTTTTGCCGGAATTGTTGCGCATTCCAATGCGATGATCAGTGACGCTATTCATTCCGCATCAGATGTATTCAGTACATTTGTAGTTATTATTGGAATCAGACTCGCATCAAAAAACCTGACAAAGAGCATCCTATTTGTTTTGGCGGGCTTTGGTTTTATCGGCGGCGTAGGTGAAGTAGGTGATGATGTTGTTCAATAGCAGGTATGCCAGGAGTATTATTTTAATCATTTTTGTAGCCCTCCAGGTGGATTTCTTTGCAAAGGGTGAAGGAGTAGATGATCTGTTCTTTTACTTTTTTCCGGGTGATCTGTTCGAGGGCTTTGGTGTAAAGACGGAGCTGTTCCTGGTAGCGGTCTTTTAGTTCGGCTTCGGTTTGTACACGGTCGGTTTTATAATCGAGTACGATGATTTCTCCGTCTTCTTCAAAGTAAGCATCAATAATTCCCTGGATCAGTACCATTTCACCCTTTTTCTGATCCGGATAAAATTCTTTTGCATCTACACCGAGAACAAACGGCTGCTCGCGGTAAAGTGTTTTTGCCCTGGCTGCATTTTGCATTCTTTTTCCGACATTCGTATTAAGAAACTCCATAATTTTCTTTTTTTTGAATACCCCCGGCTGTTCCCGCATCCAGGTATCCTTCGTTTTTCAGATTCTCTATGTTTTCCCGCAGTAAATCCATCGTATATATTTTCGAAAATCAAGAAGCTCCATTACTTTATGATAAGCTGTTCCTTTTGTTGCTCCTTTTACCTCTTCTTCCTCTTTCATAAATTCGGAAGGATTGGAACAATCTCCTCTTCCGGAATCAGTATTTCTCCATCTTCTTCTTCCGAAGCTGCCGCATATTTTTTCAGCTCTGACACGGTGTACTTCATTTTCATCTGATCTTCGCCCTGATACGGATATCTGTAGGAAAATGCTTCCTCGATTTTTGCCCGAAAACGTTCATCCGTCACAGCCATCGGATATTCTTTTGCTTCTATTTTTTCAAGGAACACCTCTTTTTCCAGATAATCTGCTGCTTCCTTATCCACTTCACCTTCTACAAGCGTATCAACACCAATCACTTTTAATTCGATTGGAACTTCTTCTGTTTTACGCACTGCCGCCGGAAGGATCCAGTCATAATAAGACGTTGCACGTGCAAGTTTTGTAAAGTCCAGTGTTTCTTTCTGACTGTTTTCCTGTTCCAGCTGACAGACTTCCAGCTTGTCTGCCGCATGTGGAACCGTTCCGGTAAGGATCAGCTTTTCCTTTGCACGTGTAAGTGCTACATAAAGCACACGAAGCTCCTCACCAAGATTTTCCAAACCGATTTCATTTTGAATAACTTTCTTTAATAGTGTCGGAGATTTGGTTCGCCGCTCCAGATCGATCGCATCGATTCCAAGCCCCAGATCCGGATGGATCACAACGCTTGCCGTGGTATCCTGAATGTTGAACCTCTTTCCCATTCCGGTCACGATCACAACCGGGAATTCCAATCCTTTACTCTTATGGATACTCATCAGACGAACTGCATCCGTCTGCTCATCGTAAAGACCGGCTTCCCCAAAGTCTACATTATATTTCTTGAGCTGATCAATATAACGGACAAAATGATACAGTCCCTTATAGCTGGTTGCCTCAAATGCCTTTGCCCTGGTGATCAGCATATCAAAGATTCGCGCGCCTTCCTTTTCCTCCTGGCATTGCCGCGATATAATCCCGGTATCCTGTCTTTTTCATGATCTCCCACAGGAGATCATGGATTGCCGTGTACGGTATCCGCTCCCGGAAATATAAAAGCCATCCAAATACATCGCGCACTTTTTTCAGAATGCCCGCCGGAAGATCTGTCTTTTTTTCCGGATCCGCTGTTTCCAGTACATTCTGATAAATGGTACTTCTGCATTCAATTCTCTGATCTGTGCCAGTTCCTCATTTGTCATTCTTCCAAACGGGGATTTCAGCACCGCAACGAGTGGAATGTCCTGATGAAAATTGTCAAGTACACGCAGATAGTCCATCATCCATCCAATTTCCAGAGTTTCAAAATACCCATCTGCTGATTCAGCCAGAACCGGTAATCCCTCCTCCTGCAAAATTCGTGTAACAGTATCGGTCCATCCTGCAGGGCTTCTTGTCAGGATTACAATATCCTGATAGCGTACCGGTCGCAACATTCCCGTTTCTTTATCTACAATCTGCTGACTTTCCATCAGCTCTCCGATTCTTTGTGCGATCAGACGGACTTCCAGCTCTTTTGCCGTCTGGCTTCCGCTTCGCACAGAAAGCCCGGTATCCTCTTCCTCACTTTTTGTATCCAGAAGAAGGATTTCTGTCTCATTCTTTTCGGATTCCGGGTAAGAAGCTCCCACATAAAGTGCAGCATTCTCATCGTATGTGATCCTTCCAAGCTCTTCGGTCATGATCTGTCGGAAAATAAAGTTTACCGCATCCAGCACTTCTGCCCGGCTTCGGAAATTTTTGTGCAGATCGATTCGCCTGTTTCCTCCGTCCGTCAGACTGTAGGTATTGAATTTTTCCATGAAAAGCTCCGGCCTTGACAAGCGGAAACGGTAAATACTCTGCTTCACATCTCCTACCATGAAGAGATTATTTTCCCCTCTGCTGTTCCGGGACACACTGGTCAGGATCGCCTCCTGGATCAGGTTACTGTCTTGATATTCATCGATCATTACTTCCTCAAATGTATTCTGATACTCCTTTGCCACCTCAGAAAGGCACTCTTTTTCCGTTTTCTTTTCTTGTCAGGATCTGCAAGGCAAACTGTTCCATATCCCGGAAATCGATCAGATTTTTTCTGCCTTCTTAGCTGCAAGTACCCTCTGGTATTCTTTTACCAGACTGACCAGCTCATGTATCACCGGAATGCAGATTTTCCGGTCTGCTTCCATCTCAGATGGCGGCTGGAAAAAATAATTGTTTCGAATGTCATCGATAAGTTTCTTCCAGGTATCCCGATAGGCTCTTACCTGCTCTCTTTTTGTCGGATCTACTGCGTCATCTTTCTTTCTGGACAGAGTTTTCCATGCCGGCTTTTCTTTCAGTGCCTCATACATTTCTTCATAGCTCTTTGCCGCAAAAAGCTTTCTCAGAACTTTCTGATCCGCTTCCAGCATTTCTCCATACATGTACGGTCCGTCCGGTTCCATGCAGATCTGGTCCGCTTTTTCCATCAGCATCTGCATATCCGCAACTGTTCTCCGGATATACTCCATCACCTTTTCAATATAGATAGCATTTTCCCCGCTCTCTTCGTACATCCTTGCACAGTCATCCAGCCACTCCTCCGGATCCGGATAACTTCCGGCAAATTCATACAGTCTGCTGATGATTTCTTCCACCTGCAGATCTTCCCTTCCGGTTGCAAAAGTCTCCACAAAACGCAGGAAATCCTCGTTTCCTTCTTCATATTTTGCTTCCAGAAGCTCTTTCATCACGTCCTGCTTCAAAAGCTTTAATTCTCCTTCTTCCGCAATACGGAATCCCGGATCCAGATCGATCGTGTGAAAATACTCCCGGATCACAGACAGGCAGAAGCTGTGGATCGTTGTAATCTTTGCTGTATGGATCAAGGCAGACTGCCGCTTCAGATGTTCACTTGACGGATCCTCCTCCAGCTCCTTCTCAATCGCAGCACCGATCCTTTCTTTCATCTCAGCCGCCGCCGCCTCAGTGTAAGTCACGATCAGCATATGGTCGACATCCACCGGATTTGCATCCCTTGTCAGCCTCGCAATAATCCGTTCCACCAGAACAGCAGTTTTCCCGGAACCAGCGGCTGCTGACACCAGAATATTATGATCGCGCAGGTCGATTACCTGCTGCTGTTCTTCGGTCCATTTTACTCCCATGTCTGCTTCTCCTCTTCCAGCTTCGCCATAATTTTCTCCATTACAATTTCCTTCGGAAGCTTCTCAAGCTTCCGGTATTCATATCCTTCGATCTGCTCATCAAATCCGCAGATATCCCGGTATGGGCAATACGTACAGCCATTTTGTGTACCCATCTCATACGGCAGTGCCTCCGCCTTTCCGCGGTACATTGCTCCCTGAAGATCAGTCCGTCTTTTCTGTGCATAAGTCAGCACTGCATCAAACTCTTCCGGCAGGAGCATTTTGGATGCTTTGGAATAGCCGCTTTTCGTCTTTCCTGCCGGAATCACAAGCGAATTTCCCGAAAAATCCGCATCCAGTCTCTGAATCACGGCATCCTCCTGACGGATGATTCCATCCAGCCGAAGCTCCTTTAAAATTGCCTCTTCCAGTTTTTCTTCATCCAGCTCTTTCCCGACGATCGGATCCTTCATCCGATAGTAGAAAATGCCTGCCGGCACGATCTTTTTACCCGGATGTTTTCTTTCCTCCAGCCGGACTGCTTCTTCCATATACACCACCAGCTGCATCTGCAGACCATGATAAAAAGCTGCCATATCAAAACTCTTTGCCCCGGTTTTATAATCCAGGATCTTCACATAGACCTGATCTTCCGTCTCACAGGTATCGATCCGATCGATCTTTCCGCTTCCAAAACTCACCTCATAGCCCTCCGGTTTAAAGCTTCCCTTCCGAAGCTGCTTTGTCATCGCCCAGACCGTCCGGTTCATCATACGTTTCATACGTGGCACGATATACGCGTTCCGCGCACTGCTGTAGATTACGGTATTGCTGTAATCTACGATACTCTCATCCACGCTTTCCGACGCAAACTGTTCCTGCTGCTCCTTTGTAACCTCAGTCCATTCCAGGCCTTCCCGTTCTACCCGTCGGGCATATTTTTCCAGTGCTTTATGAAAAATATTTCCAAAATCAAGAGCAGCAAATTCATAGACCTCTCTCTCCTTAAGGCGAAGTCCATAGGTCAGAAAATGCGCACAGGCACAGGCCGCAAATTTCTCCAGTCTTGAAATGCTTGGTGCCCAGTCTCCATAAAGCTTCCGCGCAGTCTGCAAAGTCAGATCGTCCTCTGGCCTGCGGTATCTGCTGATCCTTGCCAGATCATGCACCTTTTCGCTCCAGTCCTCCTGCGCACAATACCAGCGGTACAGCTCCTGCCAGCTGCCTTCCTCCATCTTTTTCGGGTTCTGTAATCCTTCGATCAGTGACCCGATCCCGGTCTGTGGAAGCATTTCTTTTGTCTCCATCCCATACTGATCCATATTAAATACAGGAAGCTTTGTATACATCCGCTTCAGATCCCCGATCAGATATGCCGCCCTCCTGCTCTTTCCATCGGCCGATACTTTACTGTAGGTCAGCATCAATTCTTCCGTCGGCTTTGTCATGTGCAGATACAGATAAAATTTCTGGATGTAACTTTTTTCTCTTGTTCCCGGTGCAAGCGCAATTCCTCTTTCTTCAAAACGCTCCCGGTCTCTGTCTGAAATCAGTCCACCTGCGGATGCATTTCCCGGAATCAGAGAATCATTGACTCCCAGAAGGATCAGCGCCCGGATATCTTTCAGTCTCGTTCGCTCAATATCTCCTGCCATCACTTCATCCAGACTTGGCGGAATTACACCGATCATTGCCTCTTCCATTCCGGCATCCAGAAGCTCCCTGTACTCTTTGAGCGCAATCCGCTCATCTCCAAGAAGACTTACAAACTTGTCAAAACAGCTCCATCACCACACGATAGATCTGTGCATATTCTTTTGCAAGTGCAAGCTCTCCTGCTTCTGTAATTGATTCTCCAATACTTTTACCTGCTTCTGGATTTCTTCTTTTTCCAGAAATTCACAGATTGCAAGCGTCACATCCCGCACTGTCTTCTGACGCTGTTTTAAGACAAACACCAGATCTTCTGTTTTTCCACAAAGCGTACCCGAAGATGATTCAGTACCTCCAAATCTTCCTCGGTCGTATCCTTCGCTCTGCGATCCATTTTTCCTGCCATTTTTTGTAACCACGGATGCCCAGCGCAAGTACATAATTTTCCAGAAGATCCAATTCCTCACCGGTAAATCCGACCAGATCCGTTCTTAAGAAACGGAACACACTTTCTGCAGAAAATTCTGTTCTGCCATCGCAAGAAGACTCCGGATATACTCCACAAAAGAATTTAAAAGTACATTCCGCTTATAATCCATGAAAACCGGAATCTCATACTCCCGGAAAGTCTTCTCGATCTCATCCGCATAGAGATTCATGTCACTTGCGATCACCGCGATCTCCCGGTAACGATATTCTTTCTTACGAATTAAAAACGTATTCTCTGGGCAGCGCATTCTACTTCCATCCTGGGATTTGTCGCTGCATAAATCCGCACATTTGACTGCTTTTCCCTGTAAGTTCTGCCACTGTAACGGAACAGTTCCTTCTCCAGAAATGCAAGTGCCGGCGCATTTCTAAAACGCCAGACCGGCTCCTGGTACAGACAGACCGGCTCTTCGACCAGCACCTTTTCCTCCCCTGCAATCTTCACAAGAGACGTCACCATCTGCTTACTCAGCGCAAACAACTGATACTTGTCTTTCATCACGTAAGGATCTTCCCTCTTATCCATCGTGACAGTAATCATCACCTTCTGACAATGATGCAGCATTTCCCCCAGCACCTTGTTCTGAAGCGGCGTAAATCCGGTAAACCCATCCAGCGCGATCACACTGTCCTTCAGCATTCTCGATTTGTCCATCACATTGCAGAGAATGTCCAGAATTTCTTCTTTTGTAATATATTTATCTGCAAGATATTCTTCAAATGCCTGATACATCACCTGGATATCCTTCAATTTCCAGGCAAGATACGAAGACTCATCTGCCTCCGTGATCATATCATCCATGCCATCCGGGGAAATGTTGTACTGCGTCAGCTCGGAAATAACGGATTTCACCTCACTGATGTAACCTGGCTTTTTGATATTTCCTTTTAAAACCTTTAGCGAATCTTCTTTTTTTCCCCGCGAGTCGCCTGAGGATCAGATTCTTTCCTTCATCATCCAGAATCTCCCTGCTTCCATTCCCTGTTTCTTCCAGAACACGAAAAGCAAGACGTGCAAAACTCAGCACGTCTATGTTCATAATTCCATGTCTCGGATGCCGCAGGACCAGTTCCTTCTGCGTCTGCATCGTGAACTGTTCCGGCACCAGAATAATATAATTAATATCAGGATGTTTCATTGATTCCCGAATGATATGTTCATATAGATAATGTGACTTGCCCGAACCCGGATTTCCAAAAACAAACTGTAAAGCCATCTGTTATACCCTCCCGTCAAGCTCTTTCGGCACGTATGCAGATACATGGATTCCATCTTCTTTGTATTCTTCCTCCAGCAGTTCTCCATACTTCCGGATGAGCTGGATTTTCCCGGATTCCTGATAGGAATAAACTCGTTCGATATAAATTTTCTGCTCCCGCAGGATCTCTTCTATTGCCTGAAGAAGCGCCTCCAGACCTTCTCCGGTCTTTGCAGACACCTGTACGATCCGGTCTGCCTTAAAGTCCCGTACCGTCAGGCTTTCCCCGATCCTGTCCATCTTGTTAAATGCCGTGACCACCGGTTTGTCCATTGCCTCCAGACGCTGCAGCGTCTCATACACCACATACATCTGCTCGTCCATCTGTGGATTGGATGCATCGACTACATGCAGGATCAGATCCGCATACTTCGCTTCTTCCAGCGTACTTTTAAATGCATCGATCAGATGATGAGGCAGCTTCCGGATAAAGCCTACCGTATCTGTCAGAAGAATCTCCTGTCCGCTTGGCAGCTTCCGGCTCTTGTCGTCGGATCAAGAGTTGCAAAAAGCTGATCCTCCTGCAGCACACCGGCTCCGGTCAGTGTGTTGAGAAGCGTGGACTTCCGGCATTGGTATAACCGACAATTGCCACAACAGGAATTCGGTTCTTCGTCCGCTGCTCACGTGTCAGTTCCCGGTGTCTCTTCACCTCCCTGAGTTCACGGTTCAGCTGTGCGATCCGGTTCTTGATGAGTCTCCGGTCCATCTCCAGCTTCTTTTCTCCCGGTCCTCTGGTTCCAATCCCGCCTCCCAGACGTGACATCGCCCTTCCTGCCCCGGTAAGCTGTGACTGCCGGTACTTAAGCTGTGCCAGTTCTACCTGGATCTTTCCTTCACTTGTAGAAGCCCGTCCTGCAAAAATATCCAGAATGACCATCGTCCGGTCCATTACCTTCACATCCAGAATATCCGTCAGATTGTTCATCTGTGCCGGAGACAGCTCATCATCACAGACGATCCCGGTTGCGTCAAGCTCCCACAAAAGCTCCCGGATCTCCTCAATCTTGCCTTTTCCGACATAAGTTCCCGGATGGACAAGCTCTCTTTTCTGGATTACCCGTCCGACCGCTTCCGCACCTGCCGTCTTCACCAGATCCTTTAACTCATCCAGAGAATCTTCCGTGTCATCGTTCTCCCTTGTACTGACACCGACCAGAATTACCCTTTCCTTTTCTTCTTTTATTTCATAAAGTGCCATATTATTCTCCCCTGCCAGATTTCTTTCCGTCCCGGATCAGATCTGCTCATCCAATCCGCTCTACTGCTGATCTCCTTCCGAAATCTGTGTATTTAAAAATTCCTGCTCTTTCAGCGCTTTTTTGTCATCTGGATTTGCTTTCAGATAACTGTCCAGCTTCTCTTTTGCAGACTGGTAATCCCCTGCTTTTTCATAGGCAACTACCAGATTATATGCCATTTCTTTTAGCAGCTCTTTTCCTGCGCCTGAAAGCTCCTGCCCATTTTCAAAATAATACACTGCCTTTTCCGGTTTATCCAGTTCCAGATCGCAGATTCCCAGGATATTATAAAGAGTTGCTGTCTCTTCCGTTCCATTCTTCAATGCTTTTTCCAACGCCTTCTCTGCCTTTTCATACTTTTTCTGTTCCCAGTAGCAGAGTCCGAGTCCGCGATAAGCCTCTCCCAGATTCTTCTTTTTGTCTACCGCATCCTGGAATTCCACCTCTGCATTTTTATAGTCTTTTTCTTCCAGATACTTCGTTCCTTTTTTTACAGAACCAGCACATCCCGTTACTGTCATACAAAGTGCTACAAGGATCCCTATGATTACCTTTTTCTTTCTTCCTGCTGTCACTGTTATCGTTTCCTTCCTTCTATATTGATATATCATCTGTTATTCCAGAATATGCTCCATTCCCTGGTTCATGATGGTCTGGATATGATCATCAGCAAGGGAATAGAACACCGTTTTTCCTTCCCGTCTGTTCTTCACAAGCTTCATCTGCTTGAGCATCCGGAGCTGATGGGAAATCGCGGACTGCGTCATTCCAAGAACTTCCGCCAGATCACAAACACACATCTCAGACTGAAAAAGAACACATAAAATCCGGATCCGCGTGGTATCTGCAAATACCTTGAAAAAATCAGCAAGATCCTTCAAAACCTCTTCATCCGGTATATGCCCTCTGCCTTATGTACAAGTTCTTCGTGTATACAAAATGTATCAACAACATTCTACTTCTGTCTTTTTCATAGTTACCCCTTTCATATGAACAAGTATTCATATATCTATTATGCCAAATGATCTCTTTACGGTCAACTGTTTCCATTGATTCTGGCATGCAAAGGAAAAACAGACGTTACTGTTCACAGTACCTGTGACCAGCAACGCATCTCGCCATTTTAAATCGCCTTTGGCGATGGGCGAGATGCCATTCAAGATAAAAGTGCATCCTCCGTGCCAATCAGCGTAGTGATTGACACGGGAGTGAACAGAAACAAACAGACTGCAAATAAATCTTCACAGTCTGCCCGAAATCTCTATTTTTTATTCTTTACAATTCATCAATCTGCCAGTCGATCGGCTCTACACCATGCGCCTCAAGGAATTTATTGGTCTGGCTGAACGGTTTGCTTCCGAAAAATCCACGATACGCAGAAAGTGGACTCGGATGTGGTGCTTCCAGGATCAGATGGTTCGGATTGGTCAGCATTCTCTTTTTCATCTGTGCCGGTCTTCCCCACAGGATAAATACGATCGGCCTGTCTTGGGTATTGAGTACACGGATTGCTGCATCTGTAAATTCTTCCCAGCCAATTCCACGATGTGAATTAGCCTGATGTGCTCTTACCGTAAGAACCGTGTTGAGAAGAAGCACTCCCTGCTTCGCCCATTTCACCAGATTGCCGTGGCTTGGGATCGTACATCCCAGATCATCATGCAGTTCCTGATAAATATTCACCAGTGACGGTGGAATATCAACCCCTGGTTTCACAGAAAAGCTTAACCCCTCTGCCTGTCCATCTCCATGATATGGATCCTGACCAAGGATCACAACCTTGACATCCTTAAGCGGTGTCAGATGAAATGCATTGAAAATGTCATCTGCCGGAGGATATATCCGGTGTGTCCGGTATTCCTGATTCACTGTCTCAAATAGTTTCTTATAGTATGGCTTGGAAAATTCACCTTTCAGTGCATCCAGCCAGTCATTGTTAATTGCTGCCATATTCCCCACCTTTTCTCTACAGACGTACCGATACGCCTTTTTCTCTCAAATATTCTTTTACTTCTCTGATCTCCAGCTCTTTATAGTGGAACAAGGATGCCGCAAGCGCCGCGTCTGCCTTCCCCTCTTCACCCAAGTGCTTCGTAGAAAATGCTCCAGATTACCTGCTCCTCCAGATGCGATCACCGGAATTGATACATTTTCCGCGATCGTCCTTGTCAGCTCCAGATCGTATCCAGCCTTCGTGCCGTCACAGTCCATACTGGTCAAAAGAATCTCTCCTGCACCAAGAGCTTCTACTTTCTTCGCCCACTCGACCGCATCAATCCCCATATCAATGCGTCCGCCATTTTTATAAATATTCCAACCGCTGCCGTCTGCCCTTCTTTTCGCATCAATCGCGACAACCACGCACTGGCTTCCAAACTTCTCAGCTGCTTCCCGGATCAGTTCCGGTCGATTGATCGCAGAAGAATTGATGGAAATCTTGTCTGCACCTTCCCGGAGCAATGCCTTAAAATCGTCAACGGTCCGGATTCCACCACCTACCGTAAATGGAATAAACACACACTCAGCAACTTTACGCACCATGTCAACCACCGTGCTTCTGTCGTCCGAAGATGCCGTGATATCCAGAAATACCAGTTCATCCGCACCTGCCTTATCATAAGCCTTCGCAATCTCAACCGGATCTCCTGCATCTTTGAGATCCACAAAATTCACACCTTTTACAACCCGTCCGTTCTTCACATCAAGACATGGATAATTCTCTTTGTAAACACTGTCTGCCCTCCTACAATTCTACAAAATTTTTCAGTATCTGAAGTCCTGTATCACTGCTCTTTTCCGGATGGAACTGGCAGGCAAATACATTTCCCTGTTCAACCGAAGCATGAATGTGCGTGCTGTACTCGGTTGTCGCTTTTACAATACTTTCATCTGTTGCTTTCAAATAGTAGGAATGAACAAAATATCATACAGGCTCTTCAGGTAATCTTTAAACAATCTGCCGTCATTCTGAAGCTTCAGAGAGTTCCATCCCATATGCGGATCTTAAGTCCCGGACAGTCCGGAATTCTAAGGATCTCTCCTTTTAGAATACCAAGCCCCTCCACACCTGGCGTCTCGTCACTTCTTTCAAACAAAAGCTGAAGCCCAAGACAGATTCCAAGAAGCGGGATTTGTCTCTTTGCTACTTCACGAAGCACTTCATCCAATCCATATTTTTTCAAATTGTACATGGCATCGCCAAATGCACCGACTCCCGGAAGGATCACTTTATCGGCAGAAGTATCTCTTCTCTGTCTCTTGTGATAACCGCATCCTCACCAAGATATTTTAACGCTTTTTCTACACTTTTAATGTTTCCTGCATCATAATCAATAATCGCTATCATCCGCATATCCTCACGATTTTTATATTCTTGTAGTTATTCAAAAGAACTTTTTCCGCTCATGTCACAATCTTCTTCCCTGTGTCAATCAGTAATAAGCTCTTTTATAATGTACCACGTTACAGTGTGAATTGCAAGATTCGCGTTTATTTCATGTCCAGTTCAAACCAGAACTAACACCATTGGTATGATTGATCGCACCGTATCCTTTTCCAAAGGAGTCCATGATCGCCTTCACAATGGAAAGCCCGATACCATTTCCACCGTATTCTCTGGTCCTTGCCTTATCAACCTTATAGAATTTCTCCCAGATATGTGGCAGATCTTCCTCCGGAATCGGCGTTCCAGTATTGAATACGGTAATTTTTGCATATCATTTTCCTGGGTGATCTTGATCTCGATCACCTTCTCACCATCGATATGGTTCAGTGCATTGTTGACATAGTTCCGGACAACCTGCTCAACCTTAAACTCATCTGCCAGACATAAACAGGGTTCTTGTGGCGGAAAATCACCTGTGCTTCTTTCTGCTCGATCAGAATATCCAGACTCTGCAGACACCCGAAATCAATGAAGTAATATCAAACCGTTCAAACTGTACATCATCCTCACCAAATTCCAGCTGGTTCAGGGCAAGTAGATTCTTCACCATCCGGTTCATCTTTCCTGCCTCGTCCATAATGACTTCACAGTAGAACTCCCGGCTCTCCGGATCATCATTGACTCCTTCTTTCAGACCTTCTGCATATCCCTGGATCAGGCAATCGGCGTCTTCAGTTCATGGGAAACATTCCCCAGGAATTCACTTCGCATATTTTCTCGTTTTTCTTTCTGCTCAATGTCTTTCTGCAATTTATAGTTGGCTTCTTTCAGATTGGAAATCGTCTTCTCAAGTCTTTCTGACATCCGGTTAAAGTTCTCTCCCAGTACACCGATTTCGTTGCTTCCGCCGCTGGTATATTTTGCATCAAAATCCAGATCGGCCATCTTCTGTGAAAGTGTTGCGAGCTCCATGATCGGCTCCGTGATCCTTTTTGAGAAATACCACGCAAGCAATACACTCACAAGAATCACACATCCGCCGACAACTCCGATAAATCTGTTAAAAATCGTGACTGCCGAACGAATACTCTCCAACGGGCTTCGCATGATAAAGATATCACCATTGTCAAAGTTTCCCCACATAGTCAGGTACTCTGTATTATTTTGCGGATCAACCGACTTGCAGATATCATAACTGTCCGTTTTTTCCAGAACCTCCTGATGATTCTTATCGTACAGATATCCGAAAAGCTGTACGACCATCATCTGTTTTTCTCTTACATTAGTATAAACCACATTGTATTCTGAATCGATGACTGCAATGGAAATATTATTTTTCTCTGTAAATCTTCCCAGGTCTTTTTCCGGTGTCTCAGAATTGATTCGTCCCGTTCTCCACACCTCCTGCACATTGTATAAGCCTTTATAAATTCTGATTTCTTATTAGAAATATAATATTTCTCCAGAAAGCTTCCGTTGACGATCATAAATACAACGATCATAAACAGAATCAGACCTACAAAAACAGTCATCATCTGTCTTTTTATTGAATATTTCATGACTGTACCTCGAATTTATACCCCCATACCCCAGATAGTCTTAATATAATCTCCTTTATCACCAAGTTTACTTCTCAGCTTCTTTACATGGGTATCAATGGTTCTGGCATCCCCGAAATAATCGTAATTCCATACATTGTTAAGAATCTTCTCTCTCGATAAAGCGATCCCCTGATTCTCCACAAAATATGTCAGAAGTTCAAACTCTTTGTAACTGAGTTCGATCGGCTTTCCATCGATCTTCACCATATGTGCTGCTTTATCAATCTCGATCCCGTCCGCATGAAGCAGATCATCCGAAGCAAGCGCATTGGTTCTGCGCAGAATCGCAGTAACTCTTGCGACCAGGATCTTCGGGCTGAACGGTTTGGAAATGTACTCATCCACACCGAGTTCAAACCCCTGAAGCTCGTCCCTCTCTTCACTTCTTGCGGTCAGCATAATGATCGGAACCTTTGATTCTTTACGGATCTCACGGCAGGTCTGCCAGCCATCCATATGCGGCATCATGACATCCAGGATGATCAGTGCAATATCTTTTTCCTCATAAAAAAATGTCCATTGCTTCCATACCGTCTCCGGCTTCGAGTACAGCATATCCTTCTCTTTCCAGAAAATCGCGCACCAATTTGCGCATACGGCTTTCATCATCTACTACAAGAATTTTCAGTTTATCCATAACTCTCACGGGCTCCTTTTATCACTTTATTTCTAATTATACACCAGAATAGCAGATAATTGTGTTCTTTATGTGAAAGAAGAACAACAGGATCGTAGTTTCGTATTTATTTTTTATCCTAAAAAGCCAAGATGCTCTAACAAAATCTTCAGACCAAGCAGAATAAGGATGACCCCACCGACAATTTCGGCTTTGTTCTTATAGCGGGCTCCAAAGACGTTACCAATCTTTACTCCGGCAAAGGAAATGATGAAGGTCACGATTCCGATAAAACAGACCGCCGGAATAATACTTACCTTAAGAAATGCAAAGGTAATTCCTATAGCGAGTGCATCAATGCTGGTTGCTACTGCGAGAAGGAACATGGTCTTCACATCCAGGCTTGCATCGGCTTCCTCTTCGTCATTGTCCAATGCTTCGTGAATCATATTTCCACCAATCAGCGCAAGTAAAACAAATGCGATCCAGTGATCTATAGAAGCAATGGCTTCCTGGAACTGCGCTCCTAAAACATAACCAATTGCCGCATCAATGCCTGAAATCCGCCAAACCATAAGCCAACAATAGCCGCCTTTTTGAAAGTGCACTTCGGCATAGCAAGTCCTTTACAGACAGAAACTGCAAATGCATCCATGGACAGCCCTACTGCAATCAAAAACAATTCAATTAAACCCATAATTTTTCTCCTTTTTAAAGCTAATCATCTTATCCAATGTGAAAATAATTGTCTGCAGCAATGCTTTGCCTGCACTTGGCTCATCGTATATAATCGAGCAGGCTGACTCCTACTCGATTTGTATACTTTGTACACCATCTCGCTTAACAGCTCGATGATGTACATTCGCCAAATGCAGATCCTTGTGCAAGCACAAATCTGCACTTGGCTCATCGTATGCACAAAAAAAGACTTATTCGTAGCGTAAAATACTACGAATAAGTCTCATTATTTAAAGCTATGCCAGACAGCCATTGCTGTCAGTATGTTGACAAAGCTACGTCATCGCGCCAAACTACTCCCTTATCGATAAAAATTATTATATCGGGCAGGTTCTTTTCTGTCAAGCCTGATTCTCTCCAAATTCAGATCAGACTCATTCTCCAAAATCAACTTTTGACTGCTACGCCATGATCGGCTTTAATGCTTCTGCGAATTTGTCT
>ENA-OQHY01000862-OQHY01000862.1-human-gut-metagenome-genome-assembly--contig:-NODE-862-length-15262-cov-1.689990_pt1 | contig 15262 bp, 20 predicted proteins | sample MGYA00242570_ERZ504733 | MGnify/ENA primary metagenome ERZ504733 (study PRJEB26092, sample SAMD00036219) | human gut metagenome | host: Homo sapiens | study: EMG produced TPA metagenomics assembly of...
CAATATTCGCCGTGCAGAGACAGATGGTATTGTACTTTATTCCAAAGATGGCTATGAATCTAAGACAGTAGATAACGTTTCATCTGCTGATTTTGATCAGAATTCCTATCAGGAAACAGATCTGCTCCAAAATTTTGACTGCAAAACGTAGACATAGTAATTCCCATAACAGAAATCGGTAAAAAGTTAAATTCCGTTACTTTTCTTGCAGCGGTATGGGCAACGATGATATCTGTTCCAAAAGTATTGATAGTGCACTGCAGGGCAAGAGTTCCAAAGAAAACCAGAGACATCATAAGTGCCATTGAAAAACCGGAGGAGTACAGTTTTTTCACCATTTTTGAATCAAGATGAAAATCCGCTTTTTCCAGATGGAAAATCGGATAGCGTTTCCACATATAAGTAAAACACAGCACAACCGAAACCATCTGGGATAAAATGGTGGCATAAGCCGCTCCACGGACTCCAAGATGAAAGACCAGAATAAAAGTTAAATCCAGTACAATGTTTAATAAAGAAGCACAGATTAAAAATAACAGCGGTGCAACGGTATCTCCAACTGCACGCAAAATTCCTGCGAGGGCATTATAAAGCATGGTAATCAACATTCCGATAAGCAGGATGCGGATATAAGCAGATGCAGAATCAAATAAATCCTGTGGCACATTCAAAAGATGCAGCAGAGGATTTAGGAAGAGTAAAGCAAGTGCCGTTAAAAGGATGGTTGTGATAAAACTTAATAAAAAAGTGCCGGCAGAAGCTTTTTTTAGCTGGTCAGTCTGTTTTGCACCAAAGCATTGGGCGACGATAATGGAAAACCCATTGGTTAGTCCCTGTAAAAAGCCAATTAATAAAGTAGTGATTGCTGTTGTCGCGCCGATTGCCGCGAGGGCTTCGTTTCCAAGGGTGCTTCCTACGATTCGAGTGTCTGCCAGACTGTAAAAAAGCTGAAAAATATTTCCAAGACAGACTGGAAGAGCAAACGAAAGCATTAAGCGGGTCGGGTTGCCTTTTGTTAAATCTTTCATAGATGACTCTTTTTTATAAAACTTCATAAATTATAACGCTTTTGGATGTCTGGATACAAGAGAAAAGTAAGGAAATGTGAAGAAAATCTAAAAACAAAATAAAGATATAAGGAAAATACTTTTCATAAGTCGGCAGAAGTGCTAAAATCGTAATCAGCATAAAAAAAGGATGGACAAGTATGAAGAAACCACAGATGAAAGAGGAAACCAGAAAGAAGATAGATAATTTCTGGTATTATTACAAAATCCATGTATTGGTCGTTGTATTTATTTTATTTTGTTGCAAGTGTTTTTTATCAAAGATATCGTAACAAAAAGTAGATTATGACTATTCCGTGGCATTTGTAACAGAGGAAATGATGACGAATGAAGAAATCTCTTCGATTCAAAGTGTATTTGAAAGAGAGGCAGAAGATTTAAATGGAGATGGTGAGATACACGTTGAAGTGCAGAATTATACAATTCCACAGGGAGACAGTGCAGACCCTCAGTTGGTTGCAGCAGGACAGACAAAACTTACGGTAGATATCCAGGAGGAACGAGTATTGATTTTCTTTTTAAGTCCTGGATGTTATGAAAGCTATAAAGACAGTGGCGTACTTCCGGCAGATGAATCAGAGTATATAAAGTTTTCGGATTGTACGGGTTATGAAGAAGCAGGAAGTCCAAAAGAGTTAGGCGATTTGATGGGAGCACTGCGCTTGGTAGAAGATACCAAACTGAAAAAAGACCAGAATAAAATGGACTATTATGAGGCGAACAAGGAATTGTTTGAAAAATTCACTGAAAAAACATTACGGGGCGAATAAGAGGGAGGTCATTCTATCAGAGATATCTAATAGAATGGCTTTTTTCAAAATCTGTAGTATAATAACAAAGATTATGTCGAAAGAAAAGAAAGGCAGATAAAACTATGTTTGGATATATTACAGTGGATAAGCCGGAGATGAAAGTAAAAGATTTTTATCGATATAAGGCTTATTACTGCGGACTTTGCAAAAGTCTTCAAGAAAATTATGGATTAAAGGGAAGAGTGACACTTAGTTATGACGTTACCTTTCTGGTTTTGGTGTTGACTTCCTTATATGAACCGAAAGAAGAAAAAAGCGAGTCGAGATGTCCGGTACACCCGATAAAAAAAATTCCGATTTTGCAAAATGAAATTTCAAGATACGGGGCAGATATGAATCTTTTATTGACCTATTATCATTTTGAAGATGACTGGAAAGATGAAAAAAAGTTTAAAAGGAATTGCGGGAATCCATTTCTATAAAAAGCAGGCAAAGAAAATCTGTAAGAAATATCCAAGGCAGAGCCGTGTCATCTGTAAGAGATTACGAGAGCTTGCCGTATATGAACAAAAAGGAGAGACAGATATTGACCTTGTAGCCGGAACTTTTGGGCATCTGATGGAAGAATTGTTTGTTTTGAAACAAGACAGATGGGAATCGTATTTAAGAAAATTTGGTTTCTTCCTTGGAAAATTTATTTATATTATGGATGCTTATGATGACTTGGAAAAAGATTTAAAAAACGGAAAGTTATAATCCATTAAAACCGTTTATCATTCACGGACAAAAGAAGAGTATGAAAACAGTGTACGTGAAATGCTGGTTATGATGATGGCAGAGACCGGAAATGCCTTTGAACATCTTCCATGTGTTGAGGAAAGCCAGATTATTAAAAATATCATCTATTCAGGTGTATGGTCTAATTATAATAAAATTCAGAAAGAAAAACAGGAGAAGGAAAAAAATGTTAAATAATCCTTATGAAGTGCTTGGAATTTCTCCAAATGCTTCCAATGATGAAGTAAAAAAAGCATATCGCGATTTAAGCAGAAAGTATCATCCGGATTCTTATGTGGATAATCCGCTTGCAGATTTGGCAGAAGAAAAATTTAAAGAGGTACAGGAAGCTTATGACCAGATTATGAAAGAAAGAGACGGCGGATATCAAAGCGGATATCAGAGTGGTTCTTATCAGCAGAATTCCGGTTATCAGTATCAGGGAGTTTCTGAAGAAGAACAACGTCAGTATCAGGCAGCAAGTAATTACTTAAATGGACGTCAGTATCAACAGGCATTAAATGTACTCTCTGGCATGAAAAATCGAGGAGCTCACTGGTATTATTTAAGTGCAATTGCCAATATGGGACTTGGAAACAATATGAATGCATTGAATCTGGCAAAACAGGCGGTCAGTATGGAACCTGGAAATGCAGAATATAATAATCTGGTAAATCGTCTTCAGTGGAATACACAGCGTTATCAGGGAATGGGAAATCCTTATGGAGCGGGCAGTGGAAGTGCTTGTGGAACTGGAAATTTTTGTTGCGATTTATGGTGTGCAGATAGTCTGTGTGAATGTATGGGAGGAGACCTTTGTTCATGCATATAAATGCAAAAAAAAATGGCTGTTTCGGGTATTTTAATGGCAGTGACAGTTTTGCTGGTGTGTTTTGGAGGGATTTTGGAATCCAATACCTTGTTTTTACTTGCCGGAGCAGCGTTTTGTGTAGGAATTATCATAAAAGAATACGGACTAAAAACGGGAGTTGCATTTTTTATCGGAAGTGTGATTTTAAGTTTACTTTTTACCCCTCAAAAACTGCATTGTATTACTTTTGCTTTGATGGGAGGTTACATTGTTTTAATTGAGGCGGTATTTCGGATACTTGGAATGCATCCGGACTGGAAACAAAGAAAGCTTTATTTTAACCTGTCAAAGGTTTTGGTTTTTAATCTGCTCTATCTTCCGGCACTTTTTATTGCACCGAAGCTGTTTTTTGCCGGAAAATTGTCAGATAAAGCCAGGCTTATTTTAATACTGGGAGGACAGGCTGCACTTTTTGTTTATGATAAAGCTTACGAGTATTTTTTAGTACAGATATGGGAAAAATTGAGAAATAAGTTATTTGGAAAACAAAATTAAGATGAAAAAAGAGGAAGAACATTTATGCATATTTTAAAAATACTGTCAGGTCCGTTGATTGGAGCTGTCATCGGATATTTTACAAACTACCTTGCGGTAAAAATGCTGTTTCGTCCCTTGCATCCGGTTAAAATCGGAAATTGGACGCTTCCGTTTACTCCAGGTGTAATTCCAAGAGGAAAAGCGCGTCTGGCAAGGGCACTTGGAAGTGCAGTAGGGGAACATCTGCTGACGAAAAAAGATTTAGAACAGATGCTGTTATCAGATGGAGTCAAGCAGGCAGTAGTAAGCCGTGTCAAGGAAGAAGTACGAAAAACTGCAGAGAGTGATGAAACGATAGAGACATTTTTATTGCGTTATGTAGAATCAGAACAGTATAATGAGACAAGAAAGAAATTAGAAGATTTTATTACCGGGCGGATTTTAGATGGACTTGATAAAATGGATGTCGGAAAGGTAATTGCAGAAGAGGGTGCAAAAGAAGTTAAGAAGAAATTTGAGGGTTCTATGGTGTCCATGTTTTTAATGATGATTTAATTCATTCGATTGCCGAGCCGATTGGAAATAAAGTGGGCGAATATATTAAAGAAAATGGTCAGGAAAAAATCCATCCAATTGTAGTTGGTGAAATAGCAGCAGCAGAAGAAAGACCAGTCAGTGAGGTACTGGGAGGGCTTGTTTCAAGAGAAGAAAAAATTGGAACGGTAATAGAAGCGGTATATGAAAAATTTGTCAGTGAGGAAGCTGGCAGATTTGCCGAACAGTTCCATATTGCAGAAGTGGTAGAAGAAAAAGTAAACCAGATGGATGTACTGGAAGTAGAAAATATTTTGATGAGTATTATGAAAAAAGAACTTCATACGGTAATCAACCTTGGAGCACTGATTGGATTTGTCATTGGTTTATTGAATCTATTATTGTAGGAGATTTATTCGAATTTTACAAAATGTGGGTACAAACTTGGCAAATGGTATGATATGATATGGATGGAAAAAATGCTCGGAAAACATGAAAATCCACCAAAAGAAGTAATTCCGATACAAAGACTGGATGCTAAATCTTTGCTGGAAAGAATGGACTCTGAGAAATAAGTTCCTATAATTTTTCCCAAAAAAGATTTTGATGGTACATAAAATCAAAGGAGGCAATTATGGCAAAATCAACAGTTTATTTTACAGATTTTCGCTGTCCGGTAGGGACAAGCCAGTTAGAAAAACTGAAAAAACTTTGTATTGCAGCAGGAATCAAAGACATTGATATGGAAGGAAAATTTGTTGCAATTAAAATGCATTTTGGAGAGCTTGGAAATATGGCATTTCTGCGTCCAAACTATGCCAAAGTAGTAGCAGACCTCTGTAAAGAACAGGGAGGACTTCCATTTTTGACAGACTGTAATACGTTATATCCAGGCAGTAGAAAAAATGCACTGGAACATTTAGACTGCGCAAATTTAAATGGATTTAACAGCATTACAACAGGATGCCAGATTATCATTGGTGATGGTCTTAGAGGCACAGATGAAATGGAAGTTCCGGTTGTAAATGGAGAATATTGTAAAACTGCCCGGATTGGACATGCAATTATGGATGCAGATATTTTCATCAGCTTAAGCCATTTTAAAGGACATGAAGCGACAGGATTTGGCGGTGCAATCAAAAATATTGGAATGGGATGCGGAAGCGTGCCGGAAAGATGCAGCAGCATGCCAGTGGAAAACCGGCAATTAATAAAGAGTTATGCCGCGGATGTCATCGCTGTTCAAAAGAGTGTGGCAGTGATGCAATTCTTATGAAAATAAAAAAGCAGTGATTGACTATGATAAATGTAAGGGCTGTGGACGCTGTATTGGTGCATGTAGTTTTGATGCCGTTTATAATCCAAACAGCAGTGCAAATGAATTGTTAGACCGCAAGATGGCAGAGTATGCACAGGCAGTCTGTCATGGACGTCCATGCTTCCACATTTCACTGGTACAGGATATCAGTCCAAACTGTGACTGCCATGGAGAAAATGATGCACCGATTCTTCCGGATATCGGAATGTTTGCAAGTTTTGACCCGGTTGCATTGGACCAGGCATGTGCGGATGCCTGCTTAAAGGCAAAACCAATTGAAAACAGTCAGCTTGGAGAACATCTTTCACAGGAAGACTGGCATTGCCATCACGACCACTTTAAAGATTCCAATCCGAATATTGAGTGGAAAGCGACACTGGATCAGGCAGAAAAAATTGGTCTGGGAAGCAGAGAATATGAATTAAAAATTTTAAAATAAAAAAGAAATCTGCGCAGAACATGTTTCAATGCTCTGCGCAGATTTTTTAGATGCTCTGCTAATTTAGATGCCGAGTAGTTCACTATAATTTTTTTAACAGCACGTAACGTGGCAGTCCGCCATAAAGTGTGGCAGTTAACTGAATTTCATATCCATTTTTCAGCATATTATTTAAACTGAATCGGTTATCTGGATGTACGGTTGTCAGACACAGGCAATGTTGAAACTGATGTTTTAATTGTGCTTCGGCATTTTGAAGCATACGAGACTGCAGATGATTTCCCTGAAACTCAGGAGAGACAACAGCGGAATCCATATAGACTGTCTGCTGCATCTGAGTATCAGAAAAATTCAGTATCTGTCCAAGATAGTTCTCTGAAACAGCAGGATATTTAATGACAAAGAAACCGGAAAGTGTTTTATCCTTTGTCCGTGCTGTGACAATAAATCCGTGTTTTTCAAGATGCTTTTTTAAATAAACATCATCATCGGCAGCAAACCATTCAGGTGCTCCATTGTCTTATGTGCCTGATTCATTAATAGGCTTAGTTCGTTTAAATCTTCTAATGTGGCATTTTGCATAGTAAAATCCATAGCATAAACCTCCTAAAAATAAAATAGTGGTATGATAAATTTCATATAAAAAATAAGTTAAGGCTAGTAAATCTGCACTTCCGCCGGGACTTAAATTTGCTTTGACAAACTCTTTATCAATTACAGGAAGAACTTCAAGCTGTTTTTCGTAACTGCTGTTTCCTAAAAAAGAGGCAAGCTGTGTACGAATCGTTTGTGCAGTCTGATAATCAGAGCGGGTAATTAGATTGCTGTCCTGTGTGTAAGCAATATAGTGCAAAAGTAAAATACAGCCGGCATCATTTTTGGAAAAACCTGCTTGTAAAAGTTTTTTGTAAAGTGGAAGTCCAAGCTGAATTAAAGAAGGAAATCCTTTTTGGGCTTCTCCACGGATTCCGGTAACTTGATACTTCAAATAAAGTTTCTCTCCGTGAGTAAGAGAGGCAGAATCTTTTTTAGAAAGCAGTTTCAAAATCATCAAGGAGATGAACTAACATTCTTTGATGATTTCTGACAACTTGTCTGTTGTATCATCCAAAAAAGAAAGAGAAGGTATGGTTTTCTTTGAAACAGTATATCCAAGGGTACAGCATAAAATCCCACCGGAAAAGACGGCTCCTTTATGGGTATTGACTCCATTTGTTGCCTGATACATGGTCTGTTCTGCTTTTAATCCAAGTGCACGAAGAGAAGAAAAGACTTCAGGAAGAGGTGTGCCATGACATCCTGCTTCCAGACCAAGGCGTGCACTTTGACAGAAATAAGGAAACAGATTGTCTGCACTTTTTAAGAAAAGTTCCCGATTCATGTCTTTATGGGAACCATTGTGGCAGCGGTCAACCAGCCTGGCTTTAAGGTAGTATTGACTTCTGAAATCAGTGCCTGTGTCATCTGTGTTCCGATATAAGAAGAAAACACTTCAAAAAAATGCGCTTCAATGATGGAAAGAGTTTTTTTGGAAAGTTCCTTTGCGGAATGAGTGCGGGAACGGGAACAAACAAAAACAGGATTGTCACAGAGCAGGCAGGTGCGCCAGAGAGTCCAAGCTCGGTGCGGGAGACTTTGGTAGAATCAGGGCGTAAAACATCCAAATCAAAGATACGGCCAAAAGAAGAGCCATCTTCAAATGCAGTCATATAGGATTTTAAAGTTTCCGGTGTGGTTCCTTTGATTAGAAAAAATGCTTCATATCCGGTATTTTCTTCCATGATCTTTTTAGTTAATAACGTAAGCTGATGCGTTGTTAAACAGGATTCGATAAAACGAATTCCCTCATAAAAAGCCCAAATGGTATAAGGAAATACTTTTATTGGACCGGGAATATTTAAAGTAAAGCTGATTAAGGCACAGTTTGATTCAAGAGTATGGCCTGAAAGCAGTTCCTGTTGAATCCATGCACGGTGTTCTCTTGCATCGAGAATTTCAGCCATGGTAATTGGAGTTCCAGTACTCCAGTTTTTATTGAGTAAATCTGACATTTTATAATCCCTCCTTTTGCGATAAGAGAGAAACTCGAAGTTTTTGTCCGGCTTCAGAAACCAGGTATTCGTAAGTTGAAGCCGGAACAAAATTTTTTAATGCCTCCAGCTGATTTTCAAGAAACAGTCTGCGGACAAGAGTGGCACTGATAATGGTGTCATCATTTTGCTTTCTGGGTAATTCAAAAACATCAATGCCATACTTTGGAAGGAGCGTTTTCATTTGCTGATTATAGGCATTTGTAACTTTAGAAAAAGGTTCTTCTCCGACAAAACGTGCAGTAATATGAAAGGCAGGCGCATAGTAATGTGCAAAAATTTCGAGGTCAAGTTTTGCGGTGTCATCATTGATAATAGCGCGCTCTTTTAAAAAATAATCCGGAAAAGTAGCGTGTGAAATCAAATAATCGGAACTTCCATGTACAGAGACGTTAGACAGATGGCTACAGCCTTTTTTAACAAGTTCGAGACGAACATCGGATGGAAATTCCGAGGCATCCTCCGATAAAACAAATACATGTAAGAGACTGCTTTTTTTGGCTGCTGTCTCCACCAGATATTGATGACCTTTGGTAAATGGATTGGCATTCATAACAATTGCACTGACAGGATGTGAAACATCAGAAGAAACAGCCAAATGGTGCAGCTTCTGATTTTAAATACTGTACAATTCCATCTTTTCGGTTTTCTAAAAGAAGCATGGTATCAGTTTGCAAATTAATTTTAATCAAAATTCCCATGTACGGTAAATACTGTCTGATAGGAAGGTTTGGTAAATAAAAACAGGTGAGAAATCCCAGATTGTGCTGCCTGTTTGACAAGTTGGGTGACAATTTTGGCAAGGAGACCTTCTCCTTGATAAGTCTCGTCAATTGCGATACATTTTAAGACATTCTCATAACGTGAACCACAGCCTAAAATAGACCCGTTTTGGTCTGTTAAGAGAACGGAGTAGGAATAAAAGGAGTCCGGAGTCAGTCCGCTTTTTTTAAGAAAAGCCTCCATCTGTTTTTGCTTTCTCCCATGAAAAGGAAAACCCTCTTCGAGATAAGTATTTGAAAGATACATAAAAAAATCCCCCTTGATAAATAACATATACTTTATGTAAGGGTATCATATTTTAGGGAAGACTGACAAGGTTGAAAGTTGAAACCGCAGAAATTTTGCGGTATAGTAAAGATATCTTGGATGATAGAGAAGGAGAACAAAAATCATGAGCGAAAAAATGAGTGTAAAAAAAGCAGAAGAGTTTTCAACCAGTAACTGGTCAGGGGGAACAACCACCCAGCTTTACATTTATCCGGAAGATGGAAATTATGCAGAAAGAAACTTTCAGGCAAGAATCAGCAGTGCGACCGTAGACGTTGTGAAATCAGAGTTTACCAGTCTGCCAAATGTGAAACGTTATCTGATGATTTTTGAAGGACACCTGGATTTGATTCATGGTGTTAATACAAGAGTAGAATTAGAACCGTATCAGGTGGACGAATTTGACGGTGGAATTCCGACTGTCAGTTATGGAAAGGTCGTAGATTTTAATCTGATGTTAAAAGATGGAGCAGATGGTGTAATGGAAACCGCACAGCTTAAAACTGCACAGCAGGCTGTGATTGAAAGAGAAAAAGATTATAATCTGTTATGTATTTATGTAAAAGAAGGCAGTATGAAGATTGCAAATCAGAAAGTGAGTGCCGGAGAACTTGCAGTAATCGAGGACTGGGAGCATCCTGTAGAATTAAAAAATGAGGCAGAAGCGACTGCAAAAGCCGGAATCTGTAAAGTGAAAACCGTATAGATATAAGAAAGGAAAAAATCATGATAGAGATACTGGTACTTCAAAATCCGAAAGTGCTGGTAAATAAACAGGAGATGATGTTTCCATATAAAAAAGTAGAAGCTTTGCTGTATTATATGGCAGTGGAAAAATCAGCGACAAGAGACCAGATTGCAACGCTTTATGGGAGGACTGTGATGAAAGCTCGGCAAGAAAAAACTTACGTCATGCGCTTTATACGATTCGTAAAGTGTTTGGAGAAGAGCTGATTACATCACCTACCAGACAAAATCTGGAATTAAATCAAGAACTGGAAATTGAAAGTGATTATGACCGTTTTTTAGAGGAAAATGAGAAAAACGGAACGGAAGTCTATAAATCAGATTTTCTGCAAAATTTTTATTTGAAAAATGCGGGTGCGTTTGAAGACTGGATAAATTTCAAAAGGGGAAAATTAAAAGAGATTTATTTGAACCGCCTTTACGAAAAGATGCAGAATGTTGAACATCTTTCCCTGAAAAAAAGAGAAAAATTATTTGAACGGTATACAACTGCAGAGCCGATTGATGAGAGGATTATATGATGATGATGCAAATCTATGCCAAAGAAGGTTTGTATTATAAAGGAATCCGAATTTATCAGCAGCTGTCGGAGAAACTTCATACAGAACTTGGAATTCTTCCCGGAAAAGAAATTCAGGAATTTTACAATGAACTGATGGAAAACTGGGTCAGTGAAAGCGAGCATAAGGAAGATGAGACACAAGGCGATGGACGAGAGAGAGAGCGTTGCCTGCTTCGTGGAATTTACCGTAAATTTTTAGCAGGGGAAGATGAGACGGTATTTTTAGCAGGAGAGAGCGGAATTGGAAAAACTTATCTGGCGGAGAGCTTTTTGAAAGAAATTCAGGAAGAATCAGTATTGATTATGCGTACCTCCTGTCTGGCAACAGAAAAAAATATGACACTTCAGGCGTGGAATACGTTGATGATGGAATTAAATACTTATTTGAAAGAGAAAAATATGACACTGCCGATAGAATATTTAAGAGCGGCAGACCAGCTGTTTCCACTTTTTTCAAGAAAAGAAGAAATTGTTCTGTTTGAAGATGTTGAAATTTCCTATAGTTACCGCACAGCGAGAAATCTGATCTTAAAATTATTTGAAGAACTTGGAAGACAGATAAAGGTTGTCCTGTTTTTAGATAATATTCAAAATATGGATGCATCAAGTCTGGACTTTTTATCTTTGCTGATTCGTTCTCGAAATAAAATCTGTTTATTCTGGGTACTTGTCCGGTAAACTGGGAGGATAGATTAAAGAAGAGTCTGTCGGTGCTTGTAAAGGAAAAACAGATTACAAAAAATTTTTGTTTCGCCTTTCAGCCGAAAAAATGTAGAACAGATATTAGTAGAACGTCTTGGAAGAAAGAATGTAACAGAAAAATTCTTAAACAGTATTTACGAAGAGACAAATGGAAATCCATTTTTAATTCATACATTGTTGGATTATTATAAGGGCATGGATTTAAAAGAAGACGAGGTTGTGCCGATGACTCAGGTCTGGAAGATGCGTCTGGATTCGCTTCCATATAAAACCAGGAAGGTATTAGAGCTGATTGCATCTTGTCAGGCATGGTCTGACATGGAAGCACTTGTTGCAATTTTAAGGCAGGATGAACTGGAAATTTTAGAGGCAATTGAAAGGTTAAAAGAAGAACATTTTATTTACGAAAAACAGGAAAAAGAATCGGTTCGTTTTTATTTTATTCATGAAAGTACTCAGCGTTATGTACATATTCAGATGTCCCCATCAAGGCGTAGAGTGTTTCACAGTAAACTTGCAGAATATATTGCAAAAAGTCCGATTTATGATGCCAGTCGTTTTGAACGTTTAATTTATCACTATTGTCTTGCAGGAAATAAAGAAAAAACTTTAGAGTATAAGATTCTTGCTCTGCAAAATTATGCCTATAAGTCGTATGAGCATTATCCGGTTGCACCGCTTATGTCCGGAATAAAACAGGAGAAAGAAGAATCCGTGTTAGAATATTGTGACCGGCTGGAAGAAGAATTGAAAGATATCTACGAAGAGAGTGGGCAGCAGGAAAAATATATTCGTTTTCATGCAATTTTAATGGAAACACAGGCACAGTATTGTATTCCGCAGGGATATTACAGACGAGGAATAGAATGTATTGAAAAAGCATTAAAATCCATTGGATGTATTGGAGAGGATGCAAAGGAAAAAATCCATTGTTTACGATTTCTGATTTATTATCGTCTGAATATCTGGGAAACAGAAAATTTAGAAGAACTTTTAGAAGAAAGTCTCAAACTGGCACAAAAACAGGGATATCAGGAAGAATATGCGATTACCTGCAGATTGTATGGAATTTATTATGGCATGATTGGAAAATTTGAAGAGGCAGAAGAAAAACTGGAAGAAGCTTTGGAATATTTTAAAAGAGTTCCATTAAAAGAACGGATTTATGCGTCAAATATTTCCGGATGTTATAATTACATAGGGGAAATTCAGAGAAAACAAAAACATTTTAAAGAAGCAGAAGCGTATTATAAACAGGCAATTGCAGTTTGCCGGAAGAATCATATTCCGTGTACACCGGCTGTTTACTGCAATCTTGCAGGGTTTATCAGGAACTTGGAGAAGTAGAGAAAGGTGAACTCGTTTTTTATCAGGCAGATTTATTGTATGAAGAATCTTATATGTTGATTGGACGTTCGATCGCGAAGGGGACTCTGGCGCTGCTTGAAGCGAAAAAGGGAGAATTTGAAAAGGCTTCGCTTTATCTGATGCAGGCAAAGAAAAGTGCCAATCAGTTGGGTTCCCCTTATGCAAAGGGACTTTTCGCCTTGCATGAATGGGAATTAAAAAAGAAATATTCAGAAAAATTCAAAAAACTTTTGACAAAAGAAGCAGAGGACTATCGAAAAGAAGCAGAATATTATTTAAAACCATTAAAAAGTGTATATGAATTAGAAAAAATTTAAAAATATATGAATTTTTTGCGTTTTTTTGACTACTCTTATGTTAGAGTATAGTCACAGTAAAGATACGAATATTCCATTATTCGTAAAAAGTGAAAGCCGTTGGGTAGACGGGATTTGTTCATGAATACTGAGCACGAAAGTATTCTTGAGCATGAAGCTTTCGTCCCTGAAATTTTTGATTTCAGGGATGGAAGCATGCCACGCCATATCTAGTCATAGATATCATTCCTTGCAAAGAGGCCGTCCTTGGGGCGGTCTTTTTATATTCGTTTAATGATTCTTTATGCTTGATGTAGAAATTTGACAAATTTCATAGAAGAAGACGATAAAAAACCTTGCTATTGTGAATTGTTGACGATTTTATTACCAGATAGCAAGATTTTTTTGAAAAAATTTTTAATAAATAGACGTTTTTTAGACTTTGAAATGGTAAAATTAAATCAAATCAAAAACAAATAAAAATAACAAAAAAGGAGAAGATGTGAAATGATGAATAATGCTGAAATCGGAAAAGCAATGGTAATCAAACTGGACCCGGTTCTGCCGGAGTATCCGACCTTCAAAGAAGGTGTAAGAAGAGCTCCAATGAGAGAACTTACTCTGAACAAACGTGAAATCAAACTGGCGGTTGCCAATGCTTTGAGATATGTACCGGAAGAACTGCACGAGCAGCTTGCTCCTGAATTCTTAGACGAACTTCTGACAAGAGGTCGTATCTATGGATATCGTTTCATGCCAAAGGAAAGAATTTACGGAAAACCAATCGATGAATATAAAGGAAAATGCGTAGAAGGTAAAGCATTCCAGGTTATGATTGATAACAACCTTGACCATGAAGTTGCTTTATATCCTTATGAATTAGTAACTTATGGAGAAACAGGACAGGTTTGCCAGAACTGGATGCAGTATCAGTTAATCAAAAAATATCTGGAAGAACTGACAGATGAACATACTCTGGTAATGATGAGTGGTCATCCGATGGGTCTTTTCAAATCTCATAAAACAAGCCCAAGAGTTATCGTAACAAACGGTCTGATGGTTGGTATGTTCGATAATCCGGAAGACTGGGCAAAAGCAACAGCAATGGGATGCTCTTCCTACGGACAGATGACAGCCGGTGGCTGGATGTACATCGGACCTCAGGGTATCGTACATGGTACATTCAACACAATTTTAAATGCAGGTAGAAAATTCCTCGGAGTACCTCAGGATGGTGACCTTGCCGGGCATCTGTTTGTAACAAGTGGTCTTGGCGGAATGAGTGGAGCTCAGCCAAAAGCAATCGAAATCGCCGGTGGTGTTGGTATCATCGCAGAAGTAGATGCTTCCAGAATTGAAACACGTCACAGCCAGGGATGGGTAAGCCTTGTAATTGAAGATGCAGCAGAAGCATTCAAAGTTGCACAGGAATACATGGATAAGAAAGAAACAGTATCCATTGCTTATCATGGAAATATCGTAGACTTACTGCAGTATGCAGTTGATAACAATATCAAGATTGAACTGTTATCTGACCAGACAAGCTGCCATGTGCCATACGACGGAGGTTACTGCCCACAGGGTCTGACATTCGAAGAACGTACAGAAATGCTTGCAAATGATAAAGATAAATTCTGTGAATTAGTAGATCAGACATTAGTAAAACATTATCACTTAATCAAAACACTCGTAGAAAGAGGAGCTTACTTCTTCGATTACGGTAACTCCTTCATGAGAGCTGTATTTGATGCAGGCGCAAAAGATATCGCAAAGAATGGTGAAGATACAAGCGAAGGATTTATTTTCCCCCTCCAAAAGGAGTGAGTCTTTCGGATTTTATTGCTACCTTTGCCATGCCTGTTGCGGTTTTCTTTGTCTTTGGATTCGCAACACTAAGGTAAGTGAAAACGCTGACATGGCAAAACCTGGGCAACAAAATGTTGCTCAGGAACTTATAAAAATAATTATCAATTATGTTGCGGAATTAAGGTATATCTAACTTTATCTGTCTAATTCGTTCTGGTTTGATAAGTTCGGCTAAACTCTCATTTTGAATCCAAGTATATCCATCCTTTTCAAACTCCATTGCTTTCTTGAATAAATCCGGATGTTGTTCATACAACCAAATCCATTCTATTTCTGCTGATAGAAGCAGAAATAACACCCAGAACGACTTCTACAGTAAGTTCCTTTCTGTCCATCAACCTCAAAT
>ENA-OQHY01000863-OQHY01000863.1-human-gut-metagenome-genome-assembly--contig:-NODE-863-length-15259-cov-2.198255_pt1 | contig 15259 bp, 16 predicted proteins | sample MGYA00242570_ERZ504733 | MGnify/ENA primary metagenome ERZ504733 (study PRJEB26092, sample SAMD00036219) | human gut metagenome | host: Homo sapiens | study: EMG produced TPA metagenomics assembly of...
CGATTGCGGTTGTGGCACATGGCGGAACGATCATGAGTATCATGGAACGGTTATGCAGTAAAGGAAGACGGGACACCAGCAGGAAGTTATTATGATTATCAGAATAAAGAATGGAGAAGGATATGAACTTAGAATTTCAGAGAATGACATATATGACGATCGCGATCGTGGCGGGCTTTGTTCTGGATCTGATCTTCGGGGATCCAAGATGGCTGTATCATCCGGTGAGGCTGATCGGGCATCTGATATCGGAAACCGAAAGAATTATCAGAAACTGTCTGCCGGCGAATAAGACAGGGGAACGCATCGGTGGAGGGATTCTGGTGCTGGTGGTTGTGACGGTCAGTACAGGAGTTCCGGCGGTGATCTTATCGGTTGCATATAAGTATTTCTGGCAGCTTGGACTTGCACTGGAAAGCTTCTGGTGTTATCAGATCCTTGCAACGAAATCCCTGAAAGTAGAAAGTGACAGGGTCTACATAGCACTGAAAGACAAGGGCCTGGAGCCGGGAGAAAGGCCGTGTCCATGATTGTCGGAAGAGATACACAGAATCTGACGGAAGAAGGTGTGACCAAGGCGGCTGTAGAGACGGTGGCAGAGAATACATCAGATGGTGTGATCGCACCGTTATTTTATATGCTGATCGGCGGAGCTGTTCTGGGATTTACATACAAAGCGATCAATACGATGGATTCGATGGTTGGATATAAGAATGACAAGTATCAGTGGTTTGGAACGGCAGCAGCGAAGTTAGACGATGTGGTGAATTTCATTCCGGCAAGGGTATCGGCAGTGTTGATGATCCTGGCTGCATATCTGACCGGAATGGATGGAAAGAATGCAGCGTGTATCTTCCGAAGAGACCGCTTTAATCATAAAAGTCCGAACTCTGCACAGACAGAAGCAGTCATGGCGGGGGCGCTGGATGTGCAGCTTGCAGGAGATGCATGGTATTTTGGAAAGCTGCATAAGAAGCCGACGATCGGAGATCCGGTCCGGGAGATGGAACTACTGGATATCCGGAGATCGCATAAGCTGTTATATGGGACGGCAATGCTTGGTCTGATACTTGGAATCATCCTCCGGATTCTGGTTCTGTAGATGATATTGATAATAAAAATCAAAAAACAAATAATATTATCTGCAAATTATGAATAAAAAGTTAGAATTGTGCAAATAATGTTCCTGTTGACTAACATAGTCAGTGCAACTTACAATATAAAAAAGAGGTAAAGAAAGGTGTTAGTTATGCAGGCATTGTCAAAGGCGGCGGCTGGAAAAAGCTACACCATCAAGTGGATGTTCGGCATCCCGGAAGTCTGGATAAGATCCGAAAATGCAAGATTGATGAAGGCAGTGAGATCACAGTCATTCAGAATTCCGGAAGAGACCTGATCATCAGAAGTGGTGAGAAGCGGATCGCAATGAGCAGCGATGCGGCAACAAGAATTCAGGTATAAGATTCCGGTTGACTATTTTCTGCAAAGTGAGTAAGATGGTTGTAGCAAAATAGCAGAGAGAGCGGTTTATCCGCACAGGTGAAGGAACGTTGGCAGAACCAAAAGAGACAGTTCACGGTGGAGACATTTACCGGAATCCATCTGTTACAGATTATTCTGTAAACAGTAACCCGCTGGGAGTTCCCGAAGCGGTACGAAAGAGCGTACAGGAAAGTGCAGACAGGATCATGTATTATCCGGATGTCAGATGCGACAGACTTCGGGAGTCGATCAGTGATTTTGAGAGAATAGAAAAAGAAAAGATACTCTGCGGCAATGGTGCTGCAGAGCTTTTTTTGCTGTTGTAATGGCAGTGAGACCGAAAAAAGCACTGGTGACGGCACCAGCTTTTCCGAGTATGAGCGGGCACTTGGCACAGTTGGAGCAGAGGTACAATATTACAGATTAAAAGAAGAACAGGATTTCCGGATACAGGAGGATATACTGGAACAGATTACGGAAGATACAGATATGATATTTCTGTGCAATCCCAATAATCCGACCGGACAGACAACGGAAAAAGAACTGCTGATCCGTGTGATGAACAGGTGTAATAAATTCGGTACGATACTGGTCCTGGATGAGTGTTTTATAGAGTTTCTGGAAGAACCAGAAAGATATGAATGCCGGGGGTATCTGACACAGTATCCGAATGTGGTCATTATCAAAGCATTTACGAAAATATTCTGTATGCCGGGTGTAAGACTTGGATATGCATTGTGTGAGAATGCAGCTCTTAGGAAACGGATGAGGGCAATGCTCCAGCCGTGGAATGTGTCGGTAACGGCACAGGAAGCAGGTGTGGCAGCACTTGTTGATTGCGAAGCATATTTAAAGAGAACGAGAGAATATATAAAAAAAGAAAAGTTCTGGATGACAGAGCGGATGAGAAAGCTTGGTCTGAATGTATGGGGATCGGAAGCAAACTATATATTTTTTAAAGGAAAAGCAGGGCTGTATGAGAAGGCACTGAAAAGCGGACTGTTGATCCGGGACTGCAGTAACTATGAAGGACTGACAGAAGGGCATTACCGGATTGCAATAAGATCTGAAGAAGAGAATGAAAGGTTGATAACATGGCTGGAAAAATTATGATACAGGGGACAATGTCCAACGCAGGAAAGAGTCTTCTGTGTGCGGGACTTTGCAGAATATTCAAACAGGACGGATACCGGGTGGCTCCGTTCAAATCCCAGAATATGGCACTGAATTCCTTTATTACAGAGGATGGATTGGAGATGGGACGTGCACAGGTTGTGCAGGCAGAGGCAGCAGGCGTGGCGCCGCAGGTAGAGATGAATCCGATCCTGTTAAAGCCGACCAACGATGTAGGATCACAGGTGATCGTAAATGGTGAAGTCTTGAAGAATATGAGTGCAAGAGAATATTTTGCTTATAAAAAGCAGCTCATACCGGACATTATGAAAGCATTTCACAAATTAGAAGAAGAGAATGACATCATTGTGATCGAAGGAGCGGGAAGTCCGGCAGAGATCAACCTGAAGAAAGATGATATTGTAAATATGGGGCTGGCGAAGATGGTAGATGCGCCGGTGCTTCTGGTCGGAGATATTGACCGCGGAGGAGTATTTGCCCAGCTTCTGGGGACGCTTATGCTCCTGGAAGATGATGAGAAAGAACGTGTAAAGGGACTGGTCATCAACAAATTCCGCGGGGATAAGACAATCCTGGATCCGGTATTGTCATGTTGGAAGAAAGAGGCGGCATTCCGGTAGTCGGAGTTACACCGTATATGCAGGTCGAGATTGAAGATGAAGACAGTCTGACAGAGCGTTTTAACATGACAAGGTGGAAAAGGTGCAGAAGAAAGGATCGGTCTGGTGGATATCGCAGTCATCCGGACACCGAGAATTTCGAACTTTACGGATTTCATGCTGTTGGAAAATGCTCCGGGAGTGAATCTGCGTTATGTAAAGAATCCAAGAGAACTGGAAAATCCTGATATGATTATCCTTCCGGGAACAAAAAATACGATGGGAGATCTGAAATGGTTAAGACAGAGCGGAATGGAAGCGAAGATTCTAAAGGCGCATGCCGGCGGCTGTGTGGTCTGGGGAATCTGCGGCGGCTATCAGATGCTGGGGCAGTCGCTCAGTGATCCGGAAGGCGTGGAAGATGGCGGCAGTATGAAAGGACTCGGCCTTTTGCCGGTAACGACTACATTTACCACAGAAAAGACCAGAACAAGGGTGAATGGAACACTCCTTCATGTGGAGGGGAATCTGAAAGCACTTGAGAATCTGAAGTTTGAAGGATACGAGATCCATATGGGAAAGACCGAACTTCTGGAAGGATGTCCGATGAATCAGATTCACGATACGGTGAAGAAAAAGGACAGACAGATTCCGAATATGGAGCCGGAAAACAGAATAGAGAACAGTACAGACGGAATCTCGCATTGGAAATGTATACGGAACATACATCCACGGCATTTTTGATAAGGAGAAAATTGTATCGGAGATCGTAAAATCCCTGGCAGAAAAGAAAGGACTTTCAATGGAAGAAGTGGAAGGTGTAGACCTGAAAGCATTCAAAGAAAGCCAGTATGATCTTCTGGCAGATACACTCAGAAAACATCTGGACATGAAGGCAATCTATCAGATCATGGGAATGCAGAAATAATTTTTCGGGATTACTATGTATTCGTAAGGAGCTGTAGATACCAAAGTATGCAAGAGAAGTTGCCGATGGCAAGTTTTGTAGTTAGAAAAGATGAGATGTGGGCTATGACGGACTATGAAGAGAAAGGAAGAAAAACGTTGAATATACAGAAAAATAATCACGCAGCACATACTAAAATAGAGATAGAAAATGTTCTTCCGACAGAGATCGAAAAGCGCAGCTTTGAGATCATTACGGAAGAACTGGAGCAGGAAGGCATCGTGCTTCCTGAGATTCAGGCACCAATTACAAAGCGCTGCATACATACCAGTGCGGATTTTGATTATGCGAAGAATCTGGTGTATTCCGAGCATGCGGTGGAGAAAGCACTCGAAGCGATCAGAGGCGGTGCTTCCATCGTAACCGATACACAGATGGGGCGTTCCGGAATTAACAAAAAGAGACTGGCACAGTACGGCGGTCAGGTATACTGCTTCATGTCAGATGAAGATGTGGCACAGGCGGCAAAGAAGAATGGAACCACAAGAGCTGTTGCCAGTATGAAAAAGGCGTGTGAACTGAACGAAAAACTGATCTTTGCCATCGGAAATGCACCGACAGCACTAATTCACCTGTATGAACTGATCAAAGACGGAAGAATCCGTCCGGAGCTCGTGATCGGTGTACCGGTCGGCTTTGTAAATGTGGTACAGTCCAAAGAACTGATCCTGACTCTGGAAGATACCCCGTATATTGTAGCGAGGGGGAGAAAAGGCGGAAGTAATATTGCGGCATGTATCTGTAACGCACTGATCTATATGCTGTAGGGAGGAAGAATTTATGACATTACAGCAGTTAAGGTATATTACCATGGTTGCGGAGAAGGGGACGATAAGTGAGGCGGCAAAAGAGCTGTTCATTTCCCAGCCGAGTCTTACCAATGCGATCCGGGAACTGGAGCAGGAGATGCAGGTGACGATTTTTCACCGGACGAATAAAGGGGTGACGATCACCGCGGAGGGAGATGAATTTCTCGCCTATGCAAGACAGATCCTGGATCAGGTCGGCCTCATGCAGGAGAGGTATCTGAATGTAAATGAACGGAACCCGAGATTTTCCGTATCCTGCCAGCATTATTCTTTTGCGGTCAATGCATTTGTAGATGTGATCCGTAAATTTGATGCGAGAAAATATGATTTCACACTGCGGGAGACACAGACTTATGAGATCATCGAAGATGTGGCGAAGCTGAAAAGTGAGATAGGTATTCTGTATACTTCTTCACAGAATGAGACGATCATCATGAAACTGATCCGTCAGAATGATCTGAAATTCGAAGAGTTATTCGTAGCAAAGCCACATGTATTTATCAGTCAAAGCATCCGTTGGCAGATAAGGAAGCACTGACACTGGAAGATCTGGAGGAGTATCCGTATTTGTCATTTGAGCAGGGGGATTATAATTCCTTTTATTTTTCCGAAGAGATATTAAGCACACTGGACCGGAATAAGAACATCAAAGTCAGAGACCGGGCAACGCTTTTCAATCTGGCGGTCGGCCTGGACGGGTATACGGTAAGCTCCGGCGTGATCAGTAAAGAGCTGAATGGAGAGAATATTATTGGAAAACCACTTCTGGTAGACGAATATATGCGGATCGGAACGATTGTGCGGAAAGATGTGGCACTGAGCCGGTATGGAAAAGCATATATGGAAGCATTGAAAAAATATACAGGCGGATTGTAAAAAAAGAAGAAAAGCAGTGGAGAAAGGTTTCATTTGTAAAAGAAGTTGCGGAAGAAGTCTGAAATGTTTAATATAAAATTGAATATATAAAAAAGATATGGAAGATATATCAAATATACGTTTCACATTTTTGATATTCTTTCGTATAATAGTCTGCTGAGGGGGATGGATCGGAAAACGTAAGAACGTATGAGAATCATCCTCCGTTTTTATTCTAAGGAGATGAAAACATGGGAGTAATGAAAAGTTTATTTTCCGGAAAGCAGATGTCGGAGGCATTCATCTGTAGTGCATTTCTGGCCTTGTCGGGTGGATTTCAGGATGCGTATACCTATAATACGAGGAATGAAGTATTCTCGAATGCACAGACAGGTAATGTGGTGCTGATGAGCCAGAATTTCATGACGGGAAAATGGGAGGCTGGACTGAAATATTTATTTCCGCTTTTTGCATTTGCTTTAGGTGTTCTGATTGCGGAGCAGATCCAGAATAAGTACAAATATGCCAGGCGCCTGCACTGGAGACAAGGAATACTGGGAGCAGAGATCCTCATTTTGTTTGTTGTAGGATTTATTCCGCAGCGGGGAAATATGATCGCGACTGTTCTGGTATCCTTTGCCTGTGCGATGCAGGTGCAGAGTTTCCGGAAGGTAAATGGATTTTCATATGCAAGTACTATGTGTATCGGAAACTTACGGAGTGGAACGGCGGCATTATCCTTCTATCGTGAGAGAGAAAAAGCCGGAACAATTGCGGCAGGCAATGTATTATTTTGGAATTATAGTTCTTTTTGCGGTAGGAGCCGGAATCGGAGGCAATCTTTCAGCCAATTATGGAATCCATATGATCTGGGTATCCTGCGGACTTTTGATCGTCAGCTTCCTGCTGATGTTCCTGGATATAGAATCCCGGAGAAACGAAAGATAAAAAAGGGACAAAAAAGAGACATTGATCCGTCATCAGATACGGATCAGTGTCTCGATTAGTTTTTGCGCTGCAATGCTCTGTGGTCTGGAAGCATTCTGTACAAGACAGATTTGTCTCGCAGGAAGGGATTCTTTCAGATGGATCTGAAGAATTTCTCCACGCTTGAGCGGTTCTTCTGCAAGCTTCTCCGGATAGAAGCCGATACCAAGATTGTGCTGGATCAAAGCCAGGCACTGGTCGGTGGATGTAACTTCAAGATCCGGACGGAACGGAAGCCCGTGAGAAGAAAAGTATTGAATATGAAGATCTCTGGTGCTGGTGTTATTTTCCAGCGAGACGAAAGGGTAGTCCGTAAGTTCTTCCAGTGAGCAGATGCGGGAAGCCGGTTCTTTGTATTTTGGGCCGGCGATCAGAATTTCCCGGAAAGAACCCAGGGAGATTTTCTGAAACTGTTTTTGAACAGAAAGTGGAGTTGTTACAATTGCAAAATCCACCAGTCCGCTTTCCAGGGAAGCAATCGCTTGCGGAGTGGAATGGTTGGATATCTTAAGCCTTACATGTGGATAATGATTGTGAAATGCTTCTAATTTGGACAGAAGCATAATACGAAGTGCATTTTCACTGACTCCGATGGAGATGAGTCCGCTTGTAAGACTCTGGTCACGCTTGAGCTCGGCTTCTCCGAGTTCAAGCTGTTCGAAAGCAATCGCAACGTGGTTAAAAAGCTTCTGGCCTTCAGGCGTCAGTGAGACTCCGCGGTTCGAACGGACAAAAAAGGTGGCAGCCAAGTTCTGTCTCAAGATTATTCATACAACGGGTAATGTTCGGCTGGTTATTGTGTAATACCTCTGCCGCTTTTGTAAAACTGTGATGTTGTGCAAACATGGTAAAAAATACGGTAATAATCGTATGTACTCATAATATCCTCCAAAATAATATATAAAATTGATATATATATATAGTTAGTTATCTTTAATACGGATGATGCCAGATAAGTATAATATATTCTAGGTGAAAAGACAATGTTAAGAAAATAAAAAAAATATATTACATAGTAAGAAAAAAAACGTAGTATACTGATTTATATTTTTCTTATGAACAGATGTGTTTGTAATGAAAATGATGGATACACCTGAGAGGAGAGACTTAATTATGATAAAAATGAATGTAAAATTTGAAACACCGGAACAGCTTGTAGAATTTTCAAGAATGTGTCAGAAAGTAGAGGCTGATACCTTGATTGAAGATACAGCACATAAACTTATCATTGATGGAAAATCAGTTATGGGAATGATGACAGTTACGCTGAATCAGAAGATGATTTTTGTAGTAGATGGTTCTGATGCGGAAGAGGTAGTTCATACATTTGAAAAATTCCGCACCGAAGAGGCAGTACAGAAGCAGAATCTGGGTTAACAATTGCATTTTACAGGTACTTATGGTATCGTAGTCAAGATGAGAAAAATAGAATGAAAACTGCAGGTGCCGGCTGGATAAGATTGATAGAGCCGGTGAAAAGGGAAACAGGTGCAAGTCCTGTGCGAACTCGTCACTGTGAGCAGGGAATATCAGAAAAGAAAAAAGTCACTGGATAACGGGAAGACAAGATTCTGATGTATGGATCTGTGAGTCAGGAGACCTGCCTGTAGTGTACATGGAAGTAAATCCGGACCACGAGTAATTGGTTGTACAAAAATGGAAGAAAATTATAATAAATTAACAAGGCCATTTTGTACCCTTTTACGGATGATTTCGTGGAAGGGTATTTTGGTTGACAGAAAAGTAGTAGGGAGAGAGTATAAGATGAAACATAATTCCAAGCAATTTTTGGCCTTATTTATGGCTGTGTCTATGGCAGTTGCACCGGTATCGGGAGTGTATGCGGAAGATCAGAATGCAGCCGTAGGAGATACATTGAGTGAGAATAAACAGGATAGTGATGAAGTTAGACAGACAGAGCCGGAAGCCGCTGCCGGACAGACTGAGACAGAAGCCGCTGCCGGACAGACAGAAAGCAGTGTGACGACAGATACAAGTCAGGAAGTCACAAAAGAAGCCGGGAAAAATCAGGTAGCTGTTGAAAAGGTACAGAATACGCAGGAAGACGGAACCGCTCCACAGACGGAACCAATCGGCGAAGACGAAATATTTGAGAACATTACTGATATCAGCGGTATGGCAGGTGCTTTGAAAGACGGAGAATATGGTGTTGATGCGGATCATTTTTCGGCAAAACTGACTTCGGGTGGTTCAAGCAAAGTGAAGATTGAGTGTCAAAAAGTAATCGTAAAGAATGGAAAAGACAACAGCCTGGATAAATTTTAGCAGTTCTAAGTATGATAAAGTATGGGTGAAAGTGAATGGAACCCAGAACATATATCATGCAAAACCGAGAGAAGGCGAGGCCGGAGTTACATTTGAGATTCCTGTTAATTTAAATAGTTCAATGACTTTTATGGCACATACTAGTTCCATGAGTGGAAAAAATATTGCATATACGATCAATATTGCAATCCCGGAAGATACAGTCCCGTCGACACCATCCACACCGGATCAGACCATTATTACGGAATTAAGTTTCAAAGAGGGATCTGAACTCAGCATGAAAGAGGGAGAAGTTCAGGAACTGACACCTCAGTTCACACCGGCATTATCAGCATCTGAGACAGCACCGGATATGACATGGACTTCTTCTGATCCAAAGATTGTAACCGTTGCAAAATCCGGAACACAGGCTGAGGTGACCGCAGTGAAAGCAGGGACTGCTGAGGTGACTGTGTCTATTAATAATGCGGAAGGAACAGAGCTTAAAGCCACATGCAAGGTAACGGTAACAGCATCGGAAACAGAAAATAAAACCCTGACAGATGGAAATTATCAGGTAGATGTGGATACTGGAAATAAGATGTTCAAAGTTACGAATTGTATCCTGACATCTGAAAAAGGTAAGATGTATGCTGTAATCACATTAAGCGGAACCGGATATGATTATCTTTATATGGGATCAGCAGCCGATGCGGCAGAAGCTGCAGCAAAAGACTATATTTCATATGTGGCTGATGAGGCAGGAAAATATACATACAAAGTTCCGGTAGAAAGTCTGGATAAAGGAATTGCAGTTGCGGCACATTCCATTAAAAAAGATAAATGGTATGACCGTACACTTATATTTTCATCTGCCTCTGCAAAACGTATCATAGCAGACGGAACCTATCAGGTGAATGCTGAAGCCGGCGGAAAGATGTTCCGTGTTACGGATTGTGTTATGACTGTAAAGAATGGACAGATGACGGCGGCAGTTACATTAAGCGGTCAGGGTTATAACAGAATCTATCTGGGCGATGTAAATAACGCATCGGATGATGAAAAGAACTGGATCCTTCCGGATTCGCTTCTTGCAGAGCAATATACATTTCAGATTCCGGTAGAGAAACTGGATGAGGTAATGACAATTGCCGTTCATACGACAAATAGTAATAAGTGGGTCACCAGAACACTGACATTTCATTCAGAAGGCATGACTAAGATTGCGGACAGCAATAATGGAAATGCTTCGAATGGTAATAACGGAAGCAACGGCTCATTGAAACCGGGCGGAAATAATAACAATCCGGGAAATGGTTCCAACGGAAATAACCAGGGAAATGCAGAAAACAATAATGGAAACAGTGGAACTACAGGAAATAATACGACAAACAATGGAAAACCGGATCAGGAATCAAAATACGAGTCTGATCTGAATAAGTCAACAGCCAGAGTCAACAGTACCACAGGATTAAAAGACGGTGTATACACACCGGACAGCTTCTCATGGTCAGGCGGAACCGGAAAGGTAAGCATCACTTGCAGCAAGGTAACGGTTACAGGTGGTCAGGCATATGCAACGATCACATTCAGCAGTCCGCATTATCAGTATGTAAAAGCGAATGGAAATGTATATTATCCGAGTGCGAAAACAGGAAGTTCTACATCCTTTGTAATTCCGGTAGAAATGAATAAGAATAACTCGGTTGTGGGTATGACAACGGCAATGTCTACGGCACATGAGATTAAATATACGATTTTTGTATACATTGCCGAAGCAGCAAAAGCCAATGCATCAGCGAGAGCCAACGGAAAAGAAGTAACGGTAATCGGTGCAAACGGAAGTGACAGCAGCAAGACGGCAACAGCAAACAAAAAAATGGACGAGGTAGCACCGGAGATCATCGGCCTGGAGTATCAGTCTGAAACAAAAGCCGAGTATGCGAAATATTTCAAGATATATCATTATGATCAGGGAATCACATTGTTGGAGATCGATATGAATAAAAAGACCGGAAGAAAAGCAGCCGGTAAGAAATGGAAAGAAGCATCAGAAATAAGCGGACTGAATCCGGCAGAGCAGGAGCAGGCAGCACTGTACCTGAACAAAGTGATCAAATATCTGATTGTTCCGGAAAATGTAGAGATTCCGGCGGGGCTGGATAAGGAAGTCATTGTGGTAAGACAGCCGGCAGATCATGTTTATGCAGGATCGAATAAGACGATTTCCCTGATGGAAGAACTGGGACAGCTTGATAAAGTGACAACAGTCGGTGTGAAGAAAAATAAATGCAAGAATGAAACTATCAAAGAAAAGATGGCTGAGAAAGAAGTCATTTATGCGGGAACGTCCGGCAAATTAAATTATAAGAAACTTGTAAAAAACAAATGTAATCTTGCACTCCTTTCATCCAGCGTGCTGCCGGAAAAAAGAAGCAGCAAAAAAGCGGCAAAGAAAAAGATGACAGCTTATCGAAAGATGACAGAGAAGATGACGCTTCTTCAGATTCCGGTGATCGTTGACCGTGCAAAAGATGAAAAAGGAAAAGATGCACAGAAAGAATGGGAAAAGGTCTACCAGGTGATTTTGGGATGTGACGGCCAAAGTGCAGAATAGAGATTGCGTAAGATAGCAGGGTGTGGACAATGCTCTTGTGATCAGAAAAAGTGGAGAAAAGGATGAAAAAGAGAACATATCGGCTGTTGTGTGTACTTGCAGGTACAGTGCTTCTGGTAACAGGAGCACTGACCGGGTGCAGCACCTCAGGCAAATCGGGTGTATCGAAAGGTGACGGAATACAGCAGACGGAAGAAGCAGGGGCGGCAGAAAAACATGCTCCGAAGATAGACGGTCTTGAGTATGAGAAAACAATGAAGCTGAAATATGCTACGGGTTTTGATGTCTATTATTATAAAGAAGGATATAAATTACTGGACGTACACGAAGACAGGCAGTATCTGATCGTGCCGGAAGGTAAGAAGAAACCGGCAGATCTGGATAAAGAAATTGTGGTATTAAAACAGCCATTGGAGCACATTTATCTCGCAGCAACATCGGCAATGGCATTGTTTGATGCGATGGATGGGCTGGACAGTATCCGGATGTCGGGAGCACAGGCTTCGGACTGGTATATTGATCATGCGAAGAAAGCAATGGAAGACGGTAAGATCCTGTTTGCAGGAAAATACAGCGAACCGGATTATGAAATGCTGATAGATGAGGACTGTGATCTTGCAATTGAATCCACGATGATCCTGCATACACCAAAGGTTCAGGAGATGATCGAAGATCTGGATATTCCGGTGTTTATTGACCGTTCCAGTTATGAAAGTCATCCGCTTGGAAGGACGGAGTGGATCAAAGCATATGCAGCAATGCTGAACAAAGAAGATGCAGCAGATACATTTTTTTGATACACAGACAGAAGTGATCGGCAGTCTGAAAGATTTTAAGAATACAGGAAAAACAGTTGCTTATTTCTTTGTGAATACAGATGGAACAGTGGTCGTAAGAAGCAGTAGTGATTATATTCCGAAGATGATCGATATTGCCGGAGGAAAATACATTTTTCAGGATCTTAAGAACACAAAAAGCAAGAGTGCTTCTGTGGAACTGTCGATGGAAGAGTTTTATGCAAAAGCAAAGAATGCAGATTATCTGATCTATAATGCATCGATCGACAGTCCGATCAATAGCATTGCAGATCTGACAGCGAAGAGTGAATTGTTCGCAGATTTTAAGGCAGTGAAGAACGGAAATGTGTGGTGCACCGGAAAATCACTGTATCAGGCAACGGACATTGTGGGAAATCTGATTACGGATATCAATCTGATGTTGACAGATGGAGATGAGAGTGGTATGACATTCTTGTATCGGGTAAAATAATACAGTATAATAATCAGGTGGGCGTTTGGATGTGTTCACCTGATTTTTTAAAGGAGAAATGATGGAGAAAGAGAATTTCAGGCGGCGTTCCAGATACATCCTGGTATTCGGGGTTCTGGCAGCGGCGTTCTGTGTTGTAACAGTTTTAAATATTAATACGGGAAATGTCCATATTTCAATAGCAGAAATATGCAAGATACTGATTCGAAGAGGCGGAGAAGGAACAGAGGCAAACATTATATGGAAGATACGACTTCCGAGAGTACTGATGGCGGCAATCCTGGGAGGCGCATTGTCATTATCCGGGTTCCTGCTTCAGACATTTTTCTCAAATCCGATTGCAGGTCCGTTTGTTTTGGGAATTTCTTCCGGGGCGAAGATGATGGTAGCGCTGGTAATGATATTTTTTCTGGAGAGATATGCTTTTGTATCTTCTTATACGTTGATCATTGCTGCATTTGCGGGTGCACTTATTTCCACTGGATTTATCCTGTTGTTGTCCAGAAAAATGACACATATGGCAACCCTTCTTGTGGGTGGGATCAATGATTGGATATATCTGCTCGGCAATTACTGATTTTGTTGTAACCTTTGCGGAAGATTCCGATATTGTCAATCTGCATGGATGGTCACAGGGAAGTTTTTCGGGAATGAGCTGGAGTAATGTAGAGGTTGCCGCTACTGTAATCGGTGTGACGGTGGTACTTACATTTTTTCTGTCAAAACCAATCGGGGCATATCAGCTGGGGGAAGCATACGCACAGAGCATGGGAGTAAATATCAGATTTTTCAGGGTAGCACTGATTCTTTTGTCCAGTGTGCTTTCTGCCAGTGTGACAGCTTTCGCAGGTCCGATCTCATTCGTGGGAATTGCTGTTCCATACCTGATAAAGCATGCGCTGCAGACATCGAAACCGTTGGTTGTGATACCGGGAACATTTATCGGAGGTGCAGTATTTTGTATGATCTGTGATCTGATTGCAAGGATGGCATTTGCACCGATGGAACTGAATATCAGTACGGTGACATCGATATTCGGTGCACCGATAGTCATATTTATGATGGTACACGGACAGAAAGGCAGGTAGGAAATGAAAGATTATTATATAAAGACGAAAGACCTTTCTGTAGGATATCAGGGAAAGGTGTTGATCCGTGATATCAATCTGGATATAAAAAAGGGGGAGATCGTTACCCTGATCGGACCAAATGGTGCGGGAAAATCCACCATATTAAAGAGCGTTACCAGACAGTTGAAACTGATCGGAGGCGAAGTCTATCTAGATTCAGATGAGATACGAAAGCTTTCTTATAAGAGTATGGCCAGGAAGGTGGCAGTAATGCTGACGGAACGGATGAAACCGGAACTGATGACTGTCACGATGTAGTGGCGACAGGGCGCTATCCGTATACCGGAAGATTGGGAGTCCTTTCCAGGGAAGACGAAAACAAGGTGGATGAAGCATTGATGGCTGTGCATGCTCAGGAATTAGGAATCCGGAATTTTCTGGAAATCAGTGATGGACAGAGACAGCGTATATTACTGGCAAGAGCCATCTGTCAGGAACCGGAAGTCATGATCTTAGATGAGCCGACATCCTATCTGGACATCCGGCATAAATTAGAACTGCTGGAAATCTTAAGAAAGATGGCAAAAGAAAAAGAAATAACAGTGATCATGTCCCTGCATGAGATCGATCTGGCACAGAAAATTTCAGATAAAGTAGTCTGCGTAAAAGGAGACAGGATTGCAGGCTTTGGAAACCCGGAAGAAATATTTACGGAAGAAAAAAATGAGGGAACTGTATGGGATTGATAATGGTTATTATGATCCATGCTTTGGAAGTGTGGAGCTTCCAAGGGTAGTTGGGAAAACCGGAAGTTTTCGTTCTCTCATCCTGTGGAACCGGAATTCCGGTTTACCGGAAACTTCAGAAAGCCGGAATCCCATTTGCTGCCGGAATCCTATATCCGGGCGAGTGCGACTATCAGCTCGCAAGACTGCTCGCATCCGAGATCATCAGTGAAGAACCATACGAGCCAAATATCCTGCGAGACCTACCGAAAAGCATTAGAAATGATGGAACAATGCAAAAAGTGATCAATGCCGGAAGTCAAAACCGGAAAGATGAATCAGAAAGCAGGGGAAACTGCTTAAGATTGCGGAAGGAGAGAGGAATGTTAATTTAATTGGGATTTAATTCAGGAAGCTTTGGATACCCGAACCGGAATAAAGCTTGAAAAGGCGATTCTCGCTCAAGGTTCCATCGGCGGG
>ENA-OQHY01000864-OQHY01000864.1-human-gut-metagenome-genome-assembly--contig:-NODE-864-length-15220-cov-3.687670_pt1 | contig 15220 bp, 18 predicted proteins | sample MGYA00242570_ERZ504733 | MGnify/ENA primary metagenome ERZ504733 (study PRJEB26092, sample SAMD00036219) | human gut metagenome | host: Homo sapiens | study: EMG produced TPA metagenomics assembly of...
TATGATTTCCATAGCAGAACAGTATATCGGTCAGTCTCTGGATGCACTGGAAGGCGCATGCGGTTCTCCACAGGGCAGCAGCTATGAGGATGATCCTGAGACAGGTAAACAGGATTCCATTATTACAGCAATTTCACAGTTTCTACAACAGTTGATCGGAAACTCACCTATTCTCCAAACAGAGATAATATGTGCGACAATCAAGGTCCCGAACAGGTCAAGAATGTCAAGTGTATTGCAGTTGACGGCACAACGGCAACACTTTCTTGGAGCGATGTTTCGGACGATGATATTTCATACTTTGTTGTTGAATGCGAACAATCTGACGGAGCATGGAAGAGCGTTTCAAGAACAAGCACAAACCTCGGTGTAAACCTCAGCGGTCTTACTCCCGAACACGATTATGTTTACCGTGTAATCGGCTATGACAAGCGTTCAAACCGAGGCACTCCTTCGGAAGAAATCACAGTTACAACTTTGAAGGATACAATTTGTCCAAAGGTAACAAAAATTACTCCCGATCCGGGTTATTTCAAATCCGAAATCAACCTCAGATTCACAGCAGAAGATGATTACAGAGTAAAATCAATCGAAATCCAGACTTCAACAGATAAGGAAAGCTGGAAAACGGTTTCCGAAATAAAGGCAACAGGCGAGTCTGCAAAATGCACATTCGACTGCAAACTTGACCTCAAAAACTATGAGGAAGGTTCTGTTTTTGTAAGGGCAAAGGTTTATGACAGCTACGGCAATGTGACCGAGGATAAAGACCTTACCTGCTACGAATATGTTGTTGACAGAACAGCTCCGATTCAGCCACAGGTGTTACGGCATCATCGGGTGAAACAGAGGGAGGTTCGTCATTCGTAAACATTTCGTGGAATGCGATTACAGACGACAACAGCTTTGCTTATTACAGAGTGTACAAGAGCAACAGCGCTGACGGTGAATTTACCCTTTTGAAAAACAATGTAAAGACTGTCAATACATATGATGAAAATGTAGATTTCAGTGCTACCTACTACTACAAGGTTGAGGCTGTTGACCTTGCGGGCAATGTCGGCAAACAGTCGGAGGTTGTATCATGCAAAGTCAAGGACGATACCGAAAAGCCTGTTATCTATGATCTCTCACCTGTTGACGGCACAAGAATAGGTAATAACAACAACTCCGTCACGGTTGCCGCATCGGATAATGCAAAACTCAGCAACCTGAAAATTGAGTATAAAACAAACGGACTTTTCAGTTCATATCAGACAATCAAAGAAATTGCAGGTAACTCAAAGAATAACTGTACCGCAACGGTTGCTCTCCCTCTTGATGAGCTTAACAGCGGCACAGAGGTTACAATCAAGGTTACGGCAAGCGATTCATCGGGCAATCAGGCTGATGAAAAAACCGCAACCTACACAATTGACAAGGATGCTCCCGAAATCAAGGATGTAAAGCTTGTTGAAAAAGACGATAATATCTTCAACCTTACATGGTCTTGTGATGCAGATGATCTTTCTCACTTCTATATATATAGAAAGCGTGCAAATGACAAGTCATATGTGCTTTACGATTCCGTAATGGCTGAAAGCGGAAAGAATTCATACACCTACAACGATAATGAAATTGCCGTTTCCGACAAGAGCGTAATCTACAAGATTGAGACTTTTGACAAGGCTAAAAACTCATCAAGTGCCGAAAGCAAACTTGTTAAGGTGTCGGGCATAATTGCTCCCGTTCCCGTACTCGATTGTCAGTCAACAGTTGTAGTGGGCAGTGAGTATATGTTTGATGCAACAGGCTCAACAGATGATACCGAAATTGTAAGCTACAGCTTTGACTTTGGTGACGGCACAGCCGTTGTAAAGAACGAAAAGGGCAAAACACTCCATATTTTCGATAAGACAGGCAAGTGCAAAGTTACTGTCAGCGTAACTGACAGTGACGGCAACACAGCCAAGCTGACAAAGGAAATCACAGTTACAAGCAGAGAGCTTGTCGGCACAGTCAATGTATTGCTTAAAGACGAAAAGGGCAATGTTCTTCCGAACACAGACGCTTATATGGATCTCGGTGAGGAAGAACAGCAGCATGCATTTACCGATTCAAACGGTCTTGCCGTGTTTGAAGCTCCGATTGGAACTCACATTGTATCTTCGTACAAAAAAGATTACCTCCCCGTTAAGCAGAATATTTCTGTTACAGGCAAGGAAACTTGTGTAACACTCGTTCTTGTCAATGAACCGATTGTTACGGCTGAATTTGAAATTCACAAAATGACATTTGATGAAATTGTTGCGGCAGGTATCGATATCAATGCCGCCGAAAACAGAAATGTTGTAAAAATCAATGTAACTCTCCACTATGAGCGTGAACCGATTCATTCGGTAATCTATTGGAACGGTAAAACCGCAAAATCGGACCCGATTTATGTAAAAACATCATCAGGCACAAGAAAGCTTACTCCTTGTGTAATTGGCAGTTCAAATTCAAGCTTGACAAAAGCTGAAGATCCAACAATCGTTTACCTTGATGTTCCTGTTGAGTTCTCATATCTCAAAGAATTCTTCAGCGTATCACTTCATATTATCAACCACGCTTCAAGCGATTTCAGCTTGCTTGATAACACGGTTACACTTAATGTTCCTGACGGCCTCAGCGTTGTAAAGACAAATTCGTTAGAACCAAAGGCTTCTGTCTATATTGATGAAATCAAGGGACAGACTCAGAAAACAATTAAGTGGATTCTCAGAGGTGACAAGGCGGTACATATGATATTTCTGCCGACTTCCTCGGAATGCTTTCTTACTTCAACGAACCGATTTCCGCAAAATTCGTAGCCGATAATCCGATTGAGGTTCACAATGCGTCAACTATTGATGTTGAAATTGAGGCGGCAGATCATAACTACGGCAGTAAGGTGTTCTACAATATCATTGTTGAAAACAAGGGCGACTTTGCTCTTGAGGGCTTTAAATGGGAAAAACTCAACGAGTCCTACTGTGATGAATATGTTGATGCAAACGGCAATTCTTACGAAATGGACAAACAGCGCACAACACTTAATCCGGTTGAAAAGTATGTTTATCATTGCTTTACAAAGCCAAAAGGCTCACTAAGTTATTTGAAAAGTGTTATAGAAGATGTTGCTTCAACGGGTGCTAATGCAAGTGTATCCGTTCATGAAGTAAAATACTTCCTTGAAAAATACTATGAAAAATTCCCCGAAGAGGGTGGCGCATATGTATTCTATATTCAGGACAAGGACGGCAACCCGATATCGGTGCAACCGTTGAACTCAATTCTGAATTTACCCGTACTTCTGACAGAGAGGGAAAGGTTGTTATTGATAAGGATGAAAGATTTGATATTGAGTCTTCATATCTCAAGGTAACGGCTTCAAATTACTATACCTATAAAGATGATAGTTTTGCAGGATTACTTTTCGGCAGTAATACAAAGATAAAATTGTACCGTGTCGGTGAATATGCTGTAGCAAGCGTTAAGGTTGATGGTGCAGACGCACTTAAATCAAAAGCCTCAATTCAAACAAATGCTAAGAACAAAGACGGAAGTGCCGCAAGTGTAACATTTATAGCGAAAATCTACGGTGAAATCTCTTCTGTTGATGTTGTACAAAACGATAAAACTTTAACTGCAAAAAGCAAAAACATAAATTCAGATGAATACATTTATACTAATACTTATATAGCATCGGATTTTGAAAAGAGCAAACCTGTTTATCTTTATGTAACATTGAAATCGGGCAAGATTGAAAAAACAGCGCTGAATGTCAGTTCCGTAATGCTGACTTATCAGGATGTAAGTATTGAACTTCCCGAAAGTACTTCTATTACTATAGATAATTCTCCGTTTGAATTTATGAACGGTGCTTCGTTTGAATTTTCGCTTACAAGTGGCAAGAGTATGGGACTTTCCTGGCAGTATGACAAAGACGAAGATGCGTTGGTATGTGCTGTTAATTTTGATGCAAATAAGGGCTTAGGCGGAAAAGATGACGATAAAAAAGACGAAAATGAAAAAGATGATGAGAAAAAGGAGGACGATAAAAAGGAAAATGATAAAAAGGAAAATGATAAAAAGGAAAATAATAAAAGCGAAGGCGATAAAGACAGCGATAAAAATGATGAAAAGACCGATGGGGATAATTCCGGTGGCAGCAGTTTAGATGCCAATGACGATTTTGCAACCCTCAAAGACGGACACTTTTCGGATATGGTTGAATTATGCAAGAAACAGTATGAAGATATACTTGCCAAAAAGAGGCCAAGCAATAACGGAGAGCCTAACTTTAATTTCCAAGTTCAAGGTGCACTTGAATTTAAAATTAAGGATGACGGCACTCTTGCATTGTCAAAAAGTAAACTGTATCTTGCTGTGTCTATTTCTAGAGAATGGGGTTCTCAATTCACTTTAGGCTTTGTGCCTATCACGGCGTCAATTACTTTCTCATATGGAATGGGTGCAGAAGCATCATTTGTTTATAACGATGTTAATAAAACATTCAGTATTGACAGTTTTGAACTCGCAATACGGGCAGCTCTTGAAATAAAAGCGGGATTTGGAATAAAATGTTTATCAGCAGGTCTTTACGGAAGTGCTGACTTAGGTTTCGATATCGATATAAAAGATGCTTTTGAATTGAAAAAAGTTGAATTAAGCGGTGAGCTTGGAGTCTACATAAAATTATTCTTCTATACGGATAAATTCAAAATCGTTTCAGGAACCGCAACCTTGTATGAGAGAGATTCCAAGGCTAAGGCAAAAGCCTACTCCGAGCTTGTTGCAGCGGCATATGATGTCGACAAATACAACATAAATGATAAATTGCTGTCCTACAATTCGGGTTGGAATGACGAGATAGAGTCCGGCAACGGCAATACGGCATTGCTTGACAATGCATACTCCGCATCAAAGCCACAGATTGCAGCCTGCGGTGACAAGGCGGTAATGGTTTACCAGAGTGTTGACGAAAATGCAACAAATTCGGCAAATGCACTCGCACTTTACTATAGCGTTTACGATTCAACAACTGGCAAGTGGTCAAAAGCATCAAAGCTTGATGACAACAAAAATGCCGATATATCGTACTCACTTGCAGTAAGCGGAGATCAGATTTATCTTGTTTATGCCCAGAGTAACACAGAGCTTTTGGAAGATTCTTCAATTACCGATACAGTAAAGAACATTGATGTATATTCTGCAAAGTTCAGTTTTTGGTCTAACAAGTTTGAAAACTTTACACGCATTTCAAACAACAGTACATACGATGCAAACCCTGTTTTTAAAGACATCAACGGTGTTCCCACAGCAATTTGGATGAACAGTTCTTCAAACAATCCGTTCTTTAATGACAGCTCCAACTCAATTATGATGAGCAGTCTTGCTAACGGAACATGGTCACAGCCACAGGCTGTTGCACAGAATGTTGACACGGTAATCAACTGTGATATTATCGAAAGCTCAAAGTCAAAATATGTTGTTTACACCTGTGACAAAGACGGCGACCTTTCGACAACAGACGATAAGACAATCTGTGTATGTAACACAGCCACTGGCGAAACAAATGTAATTGCAGAAAATGTAGAAACTGCAATCTCAACAGGCGAAGTCCTTAACAAATCCGTTGTAGTTTGGTACGAAAACGGAACTCTCATGCAGTATGATGTTCAGTCTAAGGCAAAAGCAGAGATTTGCAACATATCAGGTTCGGCTGCAAACGGTGTTGAAATAGTAAACGATGAAAACGGCAACTGTGCAATCGTTTACACAGAGAGCAAGAACAAAATCAATGCCCTCTATCTTGACACGGCAAGCGGTACCTGGTCAAATCCCGTAACACTTGTTTCATCCGACAACTACATTGAAAATGTTGAGCCGGTGTACATTAACGGCAAGCTTACATTCACATATTACGATTCGAAGGTAATTGATGACGATATGAACACAGAGTCAAAGCTTGTTACAACAATTGCCGACTCTGTTTCAAAACCTGTAATTACAGATGCAAGCGTTGACTACAGCGAAATCAACGCAGGCAAGGAAGCCAAAGCAGATGTATCTGTAACAAACAACAGCTTTGAACCGACAGGCAATCTCACCTTTACGGTAAAGAACTATGACGGTACTGTACTCGGTACATATACAACAACAGATAAATCACTCTCTGCAGGTGCAAGCGAGACGTTCAGCGTTCCGTTCACATCACCCGAACAGATTGTAAACCGTTGTATAACAATTACCGTAACAGACAGCAAGGCAAAGTACACTTCATCATATGATATCCCCCTCGGCTATACCGATATGGCGGTCAGTGCAGAACAGTATATTGACGGCGACGAAAACTTCATCAAGGCTGTTGTGTACAACAGATTCAGCTATGACTCTCCTGCAACTCTTGAGGTTTTACTGATGTGCGATAAAGAAGTAATAGAAGTGTAAAAAATTTTGCCGTTCCTATCCGGCACTTGCGCATTGTGTCGGATAGGTCGGGCGGTTATTCGGGCAAGTCCACCTTGCCAACAAAAGAATAATAAATCTCAATGTCCTGTCTGCGGGTCTTGTTCTCGTCATAGCTGCACTCATGCACAACGATTTTCTCTACAAACTCCCGCAGCAGAGTAGGGGTAAGTTCTTCAAAGCTGGTATGCCGCCGGACAACATTCATAAACTTTTCTGCGTTCACGGTGGCTTCCTGTGCTTTGGAAAGCTCCGCTTGAATAGCAGCGGCTCTTTCTTTCAGCTCCCGTTGCTCTGCTTCATAGTCTGCCGACAGCTCTGTGAAACGCTCGTCTGATATGCGCCCGGTCACGCTGTCCTCATACAGCCGCTTGAAGATAGCGGATAACTCGGCTATGCGTTTCTCGGAGGCTTCCAGTTCCTTTTTCTTGGCGGCGTTCCTGCGTTTGCCCCCGTCCTCGTTCTGCTCAATCAAGAGTTTCATAAACCGGGCTTCATGCTTTGCCGCATAGCTGGTCACTTTCCGCAGATTGGAGAGTACACCAGCGGTCAAGAGGTCGGTGCGGATAAAGTGCGCCGTACAGTCATGGGTGCGTTTCTTGTAGTTGCCGCAGATATAACAGTCCTGCTTGCGCTTGTCCGTCTGGTATCGCTGCTGATACATCACGCTGCCGCAGTCCGCACAGAACAGTATGCCGGAGAACAAACCCACTTCATCATAGCGGTTTGGGCGTTTGCGCTGTTTGCGAAGCTCCTGCACCCGTTCCCATGTTTGGGTGTCTATGATAGGCTCGTGGTGGTTCTCGAAAATCACTTGCTTTTCCGGGGGATTTTCTACACTGTGCTTGACTTTGTAAGAGAGTTTTTCCGTCTTGAAGTTTACCAGACAGCCTGTGTATTCCCGGTTTTCAAGGATATGCACCACGGTATTTGTCGCCCATTTGCACTCATAGCCGGGGTGATAGCGGCGTGTGCTGCCCGTCCTGCGGTATTCCAGCGTTCCCGGCGTTGGGATTTCCTGCTCGGTCAGCATACGGGCTATCTTGGTCGGACCGTTCCCGGCAAGGCACAGACGGTATATCTGCTTGACCACGGGTGCGGCTTCCTCGTCAATAATGAAGTTTTCGTCCTCGTCCATGAGGTAGCCGTACACGGGTTTGCTCGTAACAGGCTTGCCGCTCATGCCTTTTGACCGTTTTACAGCTTTGATTTTCTTACTCGTATCTCTCACCAGCCATTCGTTGAAAATGTTCCGCAGAGGGGCAAAATCATTGTCGCCCTGTGCGCTGTCTACTCCATCGTTGATGGCGATAAAGCGGACTCCTTTTTGTGGGAAAATCATCTCGGTATACATTCCCACCTGCAGGTAGTTTCGCCCTAACCGTGACATATCCTTTACGATAACGGTAGCCACTTTCCCGGCTTCAATGTCCGCAAGCATGGATTGAAAGCCCGGTCTTTGGAAGTTCGCACCAGAATAGCCATCGTCCGTGTACCAGCGCAGATTGGAAAAGCCGTTCTGCTTTGCGTAGGTTTCAAGGATACGCTTCTGGTTGGAAATGGAATTACTTTCGCCTTGCAGCTCGTCCTCATGGGATAGTCTTGGATAAAGGGCAGTGATTTTCTGGGTGGTCTGTCTTAACATAAAATCCTCCGTTTCCGACAGCCAGCCCCACTATTCCGTATTTCGATTATACACATGGGGCGCTGTCTGTATAGTGGCTTCTGCTTCTTTACCGCCTGTCAAAATGACGATTTTTTACTGTGCGGCTTGTAGCGTTAGGGCGAAAGCTGGGCTTTGTGTCCTGCGGCGGCTTCCGCCTCCAGCACTTTCATCATCTTATCGGCTGCGGTGTCGGTGGTATCTTTTTTGAAAAAGCCGGAAACGACAAGGACGGTGTTGCCCATGCGGATCTCTGTCACGCAGTCCGGGCGGCGTTCCGGGGTGGTGTTCTGCTTGTTCTCTGCCATAGGCAACTCCTTTCATTTCATCAATTCTTTTAGTCTGTTCAGCTTGGCCTGCGCCGTTTCACGGCGGAAGTTCTCTCCCGTAAAGAGGATAGGGGCGCACATTTCCAAAAGGCGGTCATAAATCCGGGCATGGGCGGTGTCCAGCGGATTTTGCAGGCTGTCCAATGTCAGATTGGTAGTAACGATTAAGGCTTGCGGCTGCGGTAGCGGCTGTCAATCACATTGTAGACCTGTTCTAAACCGTACTCTGTGCCGCGCTCCATTCCAAAATCATCAATGATAAGCAGAGGAAAACGGCAAAGACGCTCGATATACTCGTTGCGCCCCTCAAAGCTGGCGGTCAGGTCATTCAAAATCGCAGAGAAGTTCGTCATGCGGACAGCGACTTCCTGCTCCATGAGGGCATTAGCGATACACCCGGCAAAATAGCTTTTTCCTGTGCCGACCTTGCCCCATAGCAGATAGCCGATATTTTCCTCGCGCATGATTTCCCAATGCTCCACATAGAAGTGTGCAATCTCCATTTGCGGGCATTTCCCGTTGTCGTTGGCAAAAGTCCATTCCTGCATGGTAGGATTGGTAAATCCCCGGCGTTTCAAGTCCTCCACGGTGTCAAGGTGCTTTCTGCGCTGTTCGGCGGCTTCACGCTCCAAACGCTGGGCTTTCTGGCAGTCACATTCTGCCGGGTGGCGGTCACGCCCAAACAGGGCGGCTTGCTTTTCCGGGAAGTAGGCTTCTTTCGGAGTGTGACACTTGCCGCAGTAAAGCAGTCCGTCCTCGCCCGTGTAGTCCTCCGGCTGTGGGGTAACAGCCGCCATATTCAAAACTCGTTCTGTAAACAGATTACTCATAAGCTCTCGCCCTCCTTGCAGGTGTATTCGGGTATGCCCTGTTTCGGGGCAGCCTTTGCGGTATCGTCTGCCGCCCATCTGCGGATAGTGGCGGCGTGGTTTTTATATTTCTTGCCCGTGGACGCGATATAGCCGGAAAGCCGATCAATGTAGTACGCCCATTTTTCGGGCAGCTCCGCTTGCAGTTCGGAAAGCTCCGTATCAGTCAGAAATACATTCTCATATCTGCCATAGCTGCGGGCGAGGGCTTGTCCCTTTAACTCTCCCTCTTTTTCTAACTCTATATCTATCTCTTTCTTTATCTCTATCTCTGGTGGACGAATGTCGGACAAATGTCCGCCATTTGTCCGCGGCGGCAAAAGTGCCTTATTTTCAAGCCTTGCGGCGCGTTTCCGTTCCGCTTCGGTAGAGGATTGACCGATCATCAGCTCGATGTCGGTCATATAAAGCAACCCGCAGTCAAGCTGCTCCACAAGCCCTAACTGCTGGAAGATGGCTAATGCCCGTTCCACCGTCCCGATTTGGTGACGGGTCAGCGTGGCTATCATCTGGCGGTATAGGGGATATGCTCGTCAAGCTGCAATCTGCCGCCATTTTTCAGCGATTTTAAGTACAGCTTCAAGAGGATATTGGAATACAAAATCCCGTCTTTCATGTCCTCCAACAGCACAATGGAATCGCTGTCGAAGAAGTTTTCTTTCAGTTTGAGGTAGTAATATTTGCGGTTATCTGCCATTGGCGGTGTCCTCCCTGTGTTTCCATCTCTTAGAGAAATACCGGGGGCAGAGGACGATAATCGCCCGGAAGCTCTGCTTGCAGCCGCGTGTGCAGCTCCGGCAAAGGTCATTGTAGGTAATACGGTTTCGGTGGTTGAGGAAAAAGCTCCATTCCAACCGCCGCTTTTTGCTCATGCGTGGCATTTCTCGCTCCTTTCTGCCGTTTCCGCTGGTATAAGCGGATAGGTCGGTAAAAATGTGGTTTCTCGGTGTCATTTTCGGGGATTTCCTGCGCTGTGCGCCCCGTTTCAAAGGTGGGCAGTATTGCGGATAGGGTGCAGGGCATATCCCCGTTTTGGTATCGTTTCGGGGCGGTTTTTAACGCTCATGTTCGTGCTTTTTCTCTCTGTCTTTCTCGCCTTGCAGGATTTGAGAAAGATTGCTTTTCACGGTATGCAGCTCCTTGACACGGGCTTTTTTCTCCCGGTATTCGTTGTAATGGGCGTTCTTTTCGGCGGTAAGCTGCTCGATTTCCGCTTGCAGGGCTTTATGGCTTGGCAGCTTGGAAACGCCATGCGCCCGAAAATAACGGGTGGCTGCGTCCGCTATGATAAAATCGCTTTCGTGCCGTTCCCGGTAGGCGCTGCGGGCTTTTTCCGTTTTCTGCGCTTTCAGACCGTCACGGGCAGGCTTGGTCTTGGCATAGGCAAGCGCCTGTGTCTGAAGTTCCTTTTTCTCCCGGATAGCAGCGTCCAGGCTTTCAGCTTGGCGGTGCTGTCCTGTAAATCCGCATTGGCGGATACAAGGGCTGCGTCCAGCTCCTCCGGCGAATAGCCGTACTGCCCGTAGGCGGCAACGGTAGCCGCCATTTGTTTCAGATTGTGGACTGCCGCCCAGCGGTCATAGCCCGCGCCCTTTCCCTCCGCTCGCTTCGCTGCCCGGTCAACCATGCGCTGAATACCGTCCTTTTCCGGGGTGGTTTGGACAGCTTTTTTGCCCTGCAACGCTCCCTTATGTTGCGGGGGTATTCGGGTACGGTTGCGGTCTGCTCGGCGGCTCTGTGGGCGTTCTGTTCCAAAAGGGCAAGAACGGCAGCGCGGTCAAAATCATCTCCCAGCTTGCGGGCGGTAATGGGCTTTGTCCTGTCCGGCGTGAGGTAGGATAGCCGCCCTCGGCTCTCCTTGACAGTCACGCCCTGTTGCAAGAGAACGGCGGCGAACTCGCCATAGCTTGTGGCAGAGGACAGCGCGGTGCGTATGGCCTGCCGCAATTTTTCCTTGTCTGTTTCAAACTTCGTGGGCTTGGCTGGCTGTCCGGCGGCTTCTCTGGCGGCGTTCTCTTTATCAAGGGCAAGCTGCCCTTTCTTTGCCGCCCAGTATTCCCGTTCCGTTATCCGTTCCTTGCTGCCGTTCAAGAGGTCGATTTGGTAAAGCCCCTCCCGGTGGCACATCTCCATGACTTCGCTCTTGAAATATTCCATAGCGGCGTTGGTGCAGCGGTGCTTGCAGCCCTCCCGTGTGTCGGCTGGTCTGTCCATGTAGGCAGAAGCGGGACTTCGTAAATCCGCAGGGAGTTGATAACGATATGCACATGGATATTGCCGCTGTGGTTGTGTCCGTCCGGGTGGGTGCAGACAATGGCTTGGTGTCCGGGAAACTGCTTCCGGCAAAATTCCTCGCCCAACGCCTGCGCCCGGTCTACGGTCAAACCGTTGTCCACCGCGTCCCGTGGGTCAAAGCTGATAATGTAGTGGTGGCTTTTTACATCTTCCCGCTTCTGGTTCTTCCCATAGCGGAGATTGGAGCGCATACAGGCAACGGCAAAATCCTCGTCGCCGCAGTTCAGCGTGGCTATTCGATAGTCCTCCCTGAGCATGAGCCGCCCGTTTTCATCAAGGGTGGGCTTCATGGTAAACTCGTCATGTTCAAAGGTGAGGTACTGCTCGGCTGCGCCATAATCCGCATTTTTAGAGCTGATATGTTTGAATGTTGCCAACAGCGTCACCTACCTTTCGCAGGACTTCAAACTTCAAGGCAGCAAGGTCAGAAATGGCGGCGCGGACTTCAACGGACAGGGCGTTGTATGGTGTGCCGTACTCGTTGAGGGCGCGGGCAATCTGATTGAGGTTGCCACCGATTTTTCCGTATTCGGCGGTCAGCCTGCCAACGGCGGACAACAGTTCATCATTGACCGGGGAAACGGTAACGATGGGGCGAATGGTCGCCCGTGTAATGGCTTGCCGGATAAATTCGGATTGGCTCATGTCATAGTGTTTCAGCCGCTCGGTAAAGTCGGCGTATTCTTCCTCGGTCATGCGGGTTTTGACCACATGGCAGCGGTGGGGTGTGTTATATTTTTTCTTCAAGCGTTGACCTCCTTTCTCGCCCGACAGGGCGCATGAGCAGGGTTTGGGGAAGGCACTCCCCAACAAGATTTACCAAAGGGGGCAAAACCGCAGATATGCGGATTTTGGCACCGTGGTAGAATCTTGCTCTAAGAAACTGCCGCTTTCCTCTACGGCTGACTTTGCGGCAATCCGCAGGGGGCGGCTTGGCTTGTTTCCGTCAATATAGCGATTGCGGTGGCGTGTCCTGCCCGCTGTGGTTTTGCTTTCTTCTACGGACGGAAATGGAAAATGCCAAACGCTCCCTTGGATTTCTTCATCACTACTACGGTAGCCCCATACCTTTCTTCCAAATGGCTGCGGTATTCTTTTCATCACTACTACGGTACGCAAGACCGTTTTGGGCAAATTTCCCCGTCACTTTCTACAACAACAGGAATGTGCGGTCTGCCAAAAATGGGCGCAAAAAAAACGCCACGGACTTTCAAAAAATCTGTGGCGTTGCAGCTTGGTCGATATTCAATTTTCATTTCCATAATGTGAGGGGAGCGACAGCACTTTAGTCTGTCGCTCCCTTGATTACCCATCAGCGGAAACAGGCAGGGCTGTCAACGGCGGCGCATTTATGCGCCGTTCATCTTGACCGTTGACTGCTCCGGCTGATTCCGCTATTTGTTGTGGGATTACAGCTACATTCAAATCTTTTGCGCTGATTAGTGTTTCTTGTTTGCATTTCGGACAGAACAGAGGGAAATTTTCAAGTATTGTATCGGGGCGTATCTTTGTTCGTGTTTTATTTCCACAAATAGGGCAAAGCACCCACCTATCAGGCGATTTAATCATTTTAATTTTCATTATTTAAGGAAAGAAATGGAAATTGTGAAGTTATCAGGAATGTAGCTGATACTCAATCCCTTTTCGCCATTTGACAAAAGCGTACCGATAGAAACATAGTCCTGTCCCTCAATTTCTTCCGACACTTCCTCTATTATAGAAAACCCCTCTTGCTTCAAAAGCTCTAAATAGTCGTTATAGTCGGTTTCGCTTATATCCACAATACTGATACTGCAATTCTCATGTTCCGTATCAAGCATAGCCCAACCGACCGTACCGGACGGGACGGGAAGCCCCTCGGTGTATTCATTCACAGGCCATACACCCGCGTCAAGCATGGTATTGCTTTCTGTTTGTGTATTGCTTGGATTATCCGCAGCGGACGGCGTATCTTGATTGGAACAGGCAGCCAAAGAAAGCATAAGTAAAATAGCGATTATTGAAACAAATTTTTTCATAGCTACCTCCTGTTTTTGCGGACGGTTCGGATAATCTGAATGATTGCGATTGTAACCGCGATTACACCGACTGCCAAAATGATTTGTGAAGCGTCAAATCCAAAAGCTCCCTCAACTTGAATGTTTGTCATTGCGTCTGCTTGTCCGATTGCCCCGTCCGGCACTTTCCCGGATTGGTAGTGGCGTAAATCACAAACGCTGCAACGGCAACGACAAGGGCTGCAACGCTCGAAATAATCCCTTTCCGTTTCTGCGGTGCTGCGCTGTCAATGCCTAACTGCTCGGCGGTATTCTCTGCAAACTCTTTGGGAGTGCCTAACCGTTCGATTACCTGTTGTTCCGTTTCGCCATGCTCCAACGCAGAAGCAAAGACTTCATTCAGATCACGCACGACCTCTTTTTTTGCTTTGCGTGTTAAACTCAATTCCTTTTCCACTTGCTTAATGTATTGCTCTTTCATTCTGATACCTCCGCTGTTTGATAGGTGGCAATAAAGCCATTTACACAACTTTCATAGCTCGCCCAAAATAAAATCAGCTCGTCTAATACCTCTCTGCCCTTATGGGTAAGGGAGTAGTATTTTTTTGATCCGCCATTTGCCGCTGCCGGGGCTAATCGGCATTGGATTAACTCGGCTTCCTGCAAACGATACAGAATAGGGTAAATCGTTCCCTCTTTTGCATAGCCCAAAACGGACGCGGCTGTTATTTAGCTCTGTAATGATTTCATAGCCGTAGGTTCTTTGCGTCCGATCAAGCACAAAAGTATCATTTCAAGAGAGCCTTTTTTGAATTGCTGCACATACCTGTTATCCATACTCTCTACCTCACTTTAGTTTTGCTATTTAGCGTTCCTAAATAGCAAAACATATTATAACTCCCGGAGGTGTTCAAGTCAATAGAGTTTATAGAAATGTTACAAATGCTTTTTAGACTTTACCCTATAATTTGCCTTGCTCGGAATAGCGGCGGGGCTGACTGTCCTTGTCCTGTTTTGTTGTGCTTCTTTATTAACCATGAGCATTTGCCGCAGGGTTGTCCGACCCGTAACCTTCCAGAAGGTTGATGACGCCCCATACCGCCAGACCGGCGCCAAGAGCCATGACCAGAATTTTGAGAATGTCGATTGCCTGATTGAAAAATTCCATATACGTTCCTCCATTTTGTTTGTTTGATGGTTTTGGGTACAAAAAAGCCGCCCACATCGGCGGCGCTTCGGGTCATCATGGCCCGAAGTTACACAAACTCGTCGCTGTCCAGATCATCGAAATTCAACAGGTCAGCTTCTTCGTCCGTGTCGGAGCCGTCCACTTCGTACACCGTGTATTCGTCCTCCGGCTTTAGTCTCAATGGCCGGTGGCGGAACAGGCTTTCCAAGCGGAAGGCGTTTTTTCTTTTTTATCAAATTCGGCTGTGTACTTGTAATTCGGGTGCTTTTTTCAAGTCATACTTCGGGGACAGGAAGGGCGGGAGCCCCCGAAGCTGCAAGATACATTTTATCCCCGGGCATGGTGGTGATCTCGCTGGTGGTCATCAGTTCCCGGCCAAGCCGCTGCATATTCTGGCTGTAACTTCA
>ENA-OQHY01000865-OQHY01000865.1-human-gut-metagenome-genome-assembly--contig:-NODE-865-length-15198-cov-1.578993_pt1 | contig 15198 bp, 18 predicted proteins | sample MGYA00242570_ERZ504733 | MGnify/ENA primary metagenome ERZ504733 (study PRJEB26092, sample SAMD00036219) | human gut metagenome | host: Homo sapiens | study: EMG produced TPA metagenomics assembly of...
TTGAAAATTGAAAAAATGTTAAATAAAAATTCCAAGTAAAAAGCAATTAGTGAAATGGAGAATTTAATACCTATTGGAGCAATTCTTAATATCATTAAGAATGAAAAAGGGATTAAATAATATTCTGAGAAAGGAGGAAATGTCATGAGTAAGTTAGGAAAAGAAGTAGAATGAAAATGAGCTCTCTTGATTGTTGCAAGAGCATGTTACTGCACAGCTTTATGTTCTTGCTCTAAATCACCAAAAGCTTTATGGGAAGTTGGCGGTGCTATGGTTTCCATGACGGGTGGCGGCGATGGAACTTCATAATAATTAAATATGAAGGAACGGACTCGGAGTATAAATTCTTTTATACTCCGAATTTTAATAATAATTAAATGGAGAAATATATTTTATGAAAAAAAGAAATATTAAAAAATTCGTGTCATTGTTTCTTTATATATTCTCAATTATTGTAATGTGGTTACCAATTTACCAGATAGAGGGGAAGAACTATACCTTTTATAGTGGATATCTTTATATGAGCGGATCTGGTATAAAAGGAAAATTTATAGATGAAATTCTGACGTTGAATGGCGGAAAGATGGCATTAAAAATAGGTGTCATTGTTATGTTTCTATATTTGATTGCAAGTGCATTTTACATTCTCTCAGTACTATTAAAAAAGAACTGGCATTTAAATATTTTGTCATTGTTTTTTGCATTCCTTTTTATGTTTATATGTTTAGATACAATGAGCCAGATTTTAGATAATATTTTAGGACTTGTTTGCTTTAGCTGTGCCAGCTTTTTTGTGTGCTGTAGAGCTTTTATTTATCAAAATGATAGATGTATGGGATGAGTCATTAAAAGCTGCGAATGAAAGTATGGAAAAAGAACAGCGGAGAAAGGAAGAAGAGAAGAGACGGCTTTATTTTCCGGGAAAATATCCAAAAGAATTTTATCGCATCACATGGAAGAATTTTAAATATGATTTGAGAGAGTATGTACTTTTATTGGGGTGCAGCAGTGTGATAGCAACGGTTTCTTTTTCTGGAATTGCTTGTTATCAGATGATGACAAATATACACCGGGCGGAGAATTTTTTGATCGGTCAGGGACTAGGGCGAATTTTATGGAATGCAATGATTCCAATAACCATTTGTGCCATGTGTTTGATGGTATATATTATGATTTTTTATCTACAGAGATGGATGGAAAGTTATAGCCTTTTTAGGACGCTGGGAATTCGAAAGAAAGCGTTATATACGATTTTATTATTAGAAATCTTATTTTGTTTTTTGTGTTCAGTGCTGTGTGGAATGGTGACGGGAAATATATTGGTCATTTTATTGAAACAATTAATGCACCATGTATTAGGAACACATGTTATGCTTGAAAATGTTACAGGAAAGACATACCTTTTAATGTTTTTGGTGATGATATTTGTCTACGTAGCTGCAATTATGGCAAGCAGAGATATTTTGCAGGAATTTAATTTGAATTATTTATCAAATCGCAGAATTCAGAGAGAAAAACATCCTGAAAAAGGACTGAAAATAAGGGTAACTATTGGAGGCGGCTTATAATAGCAAGCATTTGCTTATATGCACAATTAGTTCGGCATGAGAGCATTTATTTACTGGCGATGTGTTTTATGGGATGTTTTTTGGTTGTGCGCTATGGCGGAGCGATATATTTAAAGAACGAAAAAAAAAGGGAAAAATTATCTCAAAAATTTGATGAACCATAATCAGTTGTATTATAAATCGAAAACAACGGCCTGGTATTTGATTGTACTGATAATCTTATATACGTATACCATGTTTTATTGCTCATTTCAGATTATTTCTGTCAAAATTGCAGAGAAACCAGAAACATTATTCCCTTATAATTACGTATGTATAGCAGATAGCAATGATGATGGATTTTTTGATAAAATCAAGAAAAAGTATGGAGCGGAAATACTCTCATATCCGATGGTTCGTGTGGCAAATGTAGATAAAACAGAAAGAATGGAAGGAAGGGGAGAAAGAAGAGCACAAGGACAACAGATTGGTATTTCAGAAACGACATATCACAAGCTTAAGAAAAATATTGTAAAAAATTATGAGACCAGGAACCTGCAATTAGATAAAGATGGCGAAAAGGTATATGTTGTGCACCAGCAAGATCGCTCTATAAAAGCACAACCAATAGACTGGACATATGGATCCAGAAAGCCATTTTTACATATAGGCTTGCCTTGTGCAAATTATGTACCGGAGTCACCGAGCAAGGCATATGCGCAACGAAAAATAGCTGGAGAAGAAATCGGAAGTCTAATTGGCTGTTTCCGGCAGGGCGTTTTGGAAAATATAGTTGTTTTTTCTGATGAATATTTTAAAAAGCAGAAGGGATGTGGAAGTATACAAATATATATACAGGAAATTTTATTAAAATAAAAAAGAGCGAATAGAAGGGGTAACAATCTACCAAGGTCCAACCCAGTTAGTTCTATTAAACGTGGATGAAAAAGATTATAAAGCCATAGAAAAGGAAATGAAATCTTTTGAAAAGCACCATACATATGAAAAACAATTTGATGGAGAAGTTAGTTGCTATTATTCGAAAAAAGCAGCAGTTTTTGATATGAAACTGAACGGATAATGAAACAGATTGTTAATATTCTGATTGTGGTGGTTGTGATGATGACGAGCATGTTCTTATTATATGTGAAAGTAACATCAGAATTAAAAGAGAAAAAAGAAAGAGCAAGATTTCTGAGATGTATGGGAATGCAAAGGAAAGAAAGAATCCGTATGTTGAAAAAAAGAAATATCTTTGTTTTATTGGCTGCCAACGCTGTCAGCTATCTGCCTGACATTGTGTTTTACGATTGTGACTTTTCCGTGCAAGAATGTATTCGCAGAAAATAGCATTGGAATATATTAAAAATGCAGTATGGTTATGGAGTGGATGGATAATCATTCAGAGAATATTTGTCTGGATTTTAACAAAGTGGTATGTTCGGAAAGTTGAGGGAAAGGATGAGAGATAATGCAGCAAAACAAAATGAGATAATCAGAGTGGAAAAACTTGTAAGAAATTATGGGAAATCGAATACGTCACAAGAAGATGAAGCAATTGTTAAAGTGCTGAAGGAATTAAATTTTAACGTGGAGAAGCAAGAATTTGTAGGAATCATGGGAAAATCAGGATGTGGGAAAACGACTCTTTTAAAGGTGTTGGGACTTATTGATAAACCGACGAAAGGGAACGTGTTTTTCGAGGGGAAAGATACAGAAAAATTGTGGGAAGACGAATTGGCAGATATCCGAAGACAGAAAATAGGATTTGTTTTTCAAGATTTTTATCTTTTAAATAGTTTGTCAGTGCGTGAAAATATTATGCTGCCAATGGTACTGGATAAACAAAGCAGTGAAAAATGTATGGAAAACGGAGAAAAATTTGCAAATCTTTTAGGATTGAATCGTTTGTTAGAAAAATATCCAAATGAATTGTCTGGTGGTGAAAAACAGAGAGTGTCAATTAGCCGGGCACTTATTAATAATCCGGATTTAATTTTAGCGGATGAGCCGACTGGAAATCTGGATTCAAAAACAGGAAAACTTGTTATAGAAGAGCTTGAAAACATTAATCAAAATATGGGAAAGACAATAATAATGGTTACACATGATCCGCAAATGGCAAGTTATTGTACGAGAGTGATATTTTTAAAAGATGGGATGATTTTAAAAGATTTGAGAAAGAATGAAACAAGGGGGAATTTTTATACACGAATAGTAGATGAAATGCAAAATTTATAAGAATAGTGGTATGAAAGAAATTTTGTTGTTGAATGTTTTGTTTAAGCTGTAAACATATGGAAAAAGTTTTTTTGGGGGAGGGGGAGAGTAATGAAAAAAAATAATTAAAAAAAATAACAGTGATTTTAATTTGTTTTTTGTTATTCTGATTTTGATAGGTATTTCCTTTCTTAGGCCGATGATCTTAAAAGTGATAATGGATGAAGGGATTATTAAAAAAAATATAAGGTTGATAATATATTTGAGTTTATCACTAACTGCACTGATATCTATAGAGGAAGTAACTAGTATTTTGCAGACCAAATTATTTGCAGATTTTCAAAATAAAATTTGTATTAAGTCTATACATAAAAGTTGGACAAATCTTATATCGAGCTAAGCAGGATTATTTTACCCATAATAGTTCTACAGAAATTATCGATAAGTTGTCTACGGATATTAACAGTGTAAGTACACTCATGGATAGTAATATCATGTATGTGTTAGGTTACGTTTTGCAAATTATAAGTGGAGTAATTGGACTTTTTGTTATTAATTGGAAACTTGCATTTTTAATAATTATTGTTGTACCTTATAAAATATTTATTAATTAAATTTTTTTCAGAAAAAGCCCAAAAGTTATTTGAAAAAAGAAATTGAATTTGTCATCAAAGTTTTCTGCATGGTTTGGTGATATTATTAATGGAATTCGAGAGGTGAAGTTGTGGAATTTATACGAAGAAAAACAAAAGAATTTAATAACAAAACAAAAGGAAATTCTATTAATAAATAAAAATGTAAGAGTATACAAGCGTATAATACGTCGACTGATTCAGCTATTAAAGGATTAATTACAGCATTTCTTTATGGAATAGGAGGATATTTAATTTGTAAAAGTGAACTTACATTAGGGAGTCTTACGGCCTTCATTACTTATAGCAATTATGTAATTAATCCGCTTTCCGTAGTAATGAATTTAAAATTTATATTTGCACAAATAAAACCGTCAGCAGATAGATTGAGAAATTTTTTTAAAACAGATATGGAGCAAACAAAAGGCAACGATATTTGTCGATTAAAAAAACAAATAAGTTTTGAAAATGTATCATTTTGTTATGATAATGGGAAAATGGTATTAGAAAATATAAATTTAAAAATAGAAAAAGGAGAAAAAATTGCTATTATTGGCGATAACGGTAGCGGAAAATCTACATTAATTTCAATGCTATTAAGATTCATTGAACCGCAAGAAGGACATATTTATATAGATGGAGTTGATGTAAAAAAAAATATGATATGAATCAATATAGAAACTTATTTAGTGTAGTAGAACAACATACATACTTATTTGAAGATACGCTATGGAACAATATTGTCCTGGGGAAAAATGTATTAAAAGAGGAAATGAACGAGTCTATAAAAAATATGAATATGCAAGAATTTATAACAAAATTGCCGGGAGGATATGATTACAAGATACAAAAAAATGGAGAAAACTTTTCTGGTGGAGAACGTCAAAAAATAAGTTTGCTCAGAGCTATTGTTAAAAACTCTTCGATATTAATATTGGATGAAGCAACATCTAATATTGATGAAAAATTCGATGAATTTTTATATCAGTATATTCTTAGAGAGTTTTCTGATAAAACGATTATTATAATTACACATAATAAAAAACATTTAAAGTGGATGGATAAAACTTATTTTATACAAAATGGTTCAATAGAAGAATATAATGCATTGTAAAAAATTGAAGTATTTATTAAAATATAGAGTATCCTTATTAACGCATTTATATAAGAAATTATGTTGTGTATTATGTAGTTTTGAAGACGTTATGGAAGTTGGACGATTAATATATGAGTAAGAGATACCGAATGTCTTTTATAGTGAAGATAAAATTGCAGTTGATAGTAAATTGGCATAAAACAGAGATTATAGGATGGCGAAAGCCATCCTTTTTGCGTGACTCCTTAAGAGAATGCCTTCGGTATAATAACAATATATTGTAAGAGTTTCTTATAAAATACAGAAGAAAAATAGTCAATATAATGGAAATCTTTTATTGCTAACTTCCTGAATATTCTTGTCCTAAGAAATCATGATTCCGGCGTTGTGGAAACCACAATTCCGGACACGGAAACCACCTTTGATTGGCTTGACTGCTTTTAATAAGAAATAGAGTGAACCACTTGCACGGTCAAACTGAGCCAGTCCCACGGAGGATGAGAGCCACCCTCACGGAGACTGAGCCAATGCTATTTGATGTTAATTATCAGACGACTGTCTGTTAATTATAAATACAACTGAATAAATCATAGGTCATAGTAATCGTCTGGTAATACAATGCGGTTTTCTTCCAGAAGCTTTTTCAGGAAATCAACCTGACGCTGGAGAGATTCTATTTCAATCCAGTTTCCATGACACAATTCATCGCATTCTTCCAGTTCAAGACGAGTTAACACATAGTCTTGCCATTTGATACAAAGGTAGTCTTTTGAGGCTGCCTTTTTTGTATGTGAATAATCAGGAAACTGGATTCGAACATACTAATTTCAGGAGGACATCTGTAAAAGGAGACTTGGATGAATGGGTAAGGCAAAAAGAAAGATGCGTCCGCAGCCACCATTTTGGTGGACTTTGGATAATGACAACTGCTGGTTCTGTAAGAATAGAAATAATTGCGAAAGAAGCAGGATACTAAAGAGGCAGAGGCAGAAGAGAGAAAGAAACAGAATTGTATTTTGTCCAGAGCGGCGGCGAAAAAAGAAATTCTGACATACTATACTCAGGAAGGAAGTGATAATTTTGAAAGAGATTAAATGTACCTATGAAGTGTATGAAAAGTATTGTAAAGCATTTCAGGAATGAAAGATAAAGCTGGAAGCTATACACCAACGGAAAACGAAATTTACCAAAGAATCTATCCGGAATTGGAAAAATACATATTATTTCTTTTATGGATAGAAATGACGGGATATGATACAGAAGAAAATAAGAAGAACCGTCAAATTATTTGCACCATCTTAAAAGAAGAATTAAAACTTGTTGAGAAGGAGGAACTGGAAGAGGAATGATAACAATTTTCGCAGAAAAACCGGATGTTGGAACGAAAATAGCTGCTGCCCTGGATGCAATTGTATTATCTTCCGGTGATAGGGTAGATTTTGATCATATACAGAAATATGAAAAACAGATCAAAGCACAGAGGCAAAACAAGGATATTTCAAAATCCGCCATAATGGTGAAGAAACCTATGTCACTTGGGGAATCGGACATTTATGTGAATTGAAGCAGGCCCAGGATTATAATAAAGAATATAAACAATGGAAAAATATTCCACTTCCTTTTATCCCGGAATCTTATGAACTGAAATGTTCAAAGGGGATGGAAAAACAATTACGGTTAATAAAAAATATTTTTGATCATTCCGATCTGATCATTTGTGCGACTGATGATGACAGGGAGGGAGATCTTATCTTTGATTATATCTATCGTTATTTGAACTGCAGCGTTCCTTTTCAAACGTGCTTTATTTAATCAGCAGTCCAAAGAAGAATGGCAGAAAGCTTTTAGAAAAGAAAATCTTGTAGATGGAATCAAAAGGAAGCCTGTTATAGAAGCGGGAAGAGGACGCAGTGCCGGAGATTTTGTGGTAGGAGCCAACCTTACGACTGCTATGACGTTGAAATTTCCAGGAAATAATGTATTAAGTGTAGGAAGAGTCCAGACAGCTGTATTATCCATGCTTGTTGCAAGAGAATTAGAAATACAGAATTTCAAGCCGAAAGATTATTGGGTTTTAAAAGGGAAATTTAATTCAGAGCATGGAAGTTATGAAGGAACGCATGTTGTAAAGAAATTTGATAAGGAGTCTGATGCAGATGAGATTTTGAGAAAATTATCGGCAGATACAGGTCCAGCTACAGTGAAGTCCATAAAAGAAAAATCATTCTGGAGAGAAAAGCCGTATCTATACAGTTTACAGGGATTACAGATGGATGCGAATAAAGTCTATGGATTTTCTCTGCAGCATACGTTAGATCTGGCTCAATCGCTTTATGAAAAAGGATTTACTACATACCGCGTACTGACAGTAGCCATTTAACCGATGATATGGGTCCGGAAATGAAGAAAGTAATCCAAATGCTTTTTTCATCAGATACCTATTCTAAATTTAAGAGTCATGCAACAGAGCCGGTTGACAGCAGTAATAAATATTATTTTGATAGCAGCAAGGTGGAAAGCCATTATGCAATTGTTCCAACTTCAAAAAAATTATCTTTGGGACAGATGAGTGATGATGAGAAAAAACTTTATGACATGATTGCAAGATCTGTAATTTGTATGTGCTATCCAAAAGCGCAACTTAGTAAAACAAATATCATAACAGAAAAATCAGGAGAGGAATTTACAACCTGTGGTATTTCAATTTTGAAACTGGGATATTTTGAAGTATTGGGAAGACCAAGAGAAAATCTACTGCCTAAATTACAGGAAAGGGAGTCTGTACAGGGAAAATATATAAAAGAGGCAAAAAAACTGAACCGCCAAAGAGATATACGGATCAGACATTATTGACAGCGATGATTACATGTGGAAAGCATATTGATGATGCTGAATTGAGAAAAGTCATGTCTTCCGGTGCAGATGGAAAACCGCGTGGATTGGGCCGGCCATCAACACAGGCATCAATCGTAACCACTCTGGAAGAAAGAAGATATCTGGAACGAAAAGGAAAATCTCTTATACCAACTGAGCGCGGAATACATTTGATCTCTATTTTCCCTATCGAAGATCTGAAAGCTCCGGTAATGACTGCTCAATGGGAAAAAAGACTGGATGATATTGAAAAAGGTACAGATGATTACACAAGCTTTATAACTGATCTGGAGAATTCTGTGCGAAAATGGACAAAAATGATAATGGAATTAAAATCAGATGATGCAGAATTTCAATCCAACAGTTCAAATTATAAATGTCCGATTTGTGGCAGGGCACTTCTAAATTTTCCATGGGGGTATGGTTGTTCCGGTTATCAGGATGATAAGTGTAAATTTAATATCCCAAGAAAAATTGCATCAAAAACACTTACGGAAAAGCAGATTCAGAATTTAATCCAGAAAGGCGATAGTGGTTATATATCCGGATTTGTGAAAAATGGAGGAAAAACGTTTGGAGCAAGAATCGTGATTGATAAAGAAGAAAAAAAATTGAAATTTGCTGATGATGTCCATGGGGAACTGCTTTGTCCATTATGCGGGAAACCATTAAGAAAAATGGCATGGGGATATGGGTGTACCGGATATCGGGAAACAAGATGTAATTTTGCTATTGGTACAGTTGCGAAAAAGAAGCTCACGGACCATCAAATAAAAGCACTTTTAGCTGGAGAATCTGTAATGGTAAAAGGAATGAAAGGTAAAAATGGATCATTTGATGCCGAGGTCAGATTATGTAATGCAGGGAAAATAAGGGGAAATTACAGTATATACAGAATTGATATCAAAATAATGAAGAAATTCCTATAAAATATTAGAATTCCTTGACTTTTGTAATTTGATGGGATAATATAATACTACACTACATCAGATTTTGGAAGAGGATGATGTTTTGTTTCGGGAAACCGAAAGCCGTATTGGTTATGGGACGGAAACGTTCACTAGATAGAGGAAGTGATGGTGGAAAATACATTACTTCCTATTTTTTTGTTTTCATTTTGATAGTTCAATCAATATATTAATTCATACCTCGATTGATATTTCAACAAATCACATATATCAACTGGCATATTGTTCATAATTCCAAAAATTAAAAAGAGAAGTGAATAGTTTTAGATAAACACCACGTCTTCTTAAACAGACGGGAAGAGGATACAATCCAATAAATATACAGAAAAGCTTGTCTGTTTTTACAAAGTATAATAGTATAAGTAAAAGAAAGGAATGTGAAAATTATGTTTTGCTGGAAATGTGGAAATGAAATAAATGAAGGAGATAAGTTTTGCACCAAATGTGGGGCGCAGCAATTTAAGGTTTGTACGAAATGTCAGAAACGTATTTCTATATTTGATGGATTTTGTATTTACTGTGGAGAAAAACTAATTGTCCCAAAAGCTGTGCAAAAACCAAAACAGAAGCAGAAAGATCAAAAAAATTTCAAGACATATTCTTTTAAATTTAGTAATATTAAATTAAACGCCTCTAAGCGGGATGAGATAAATAAATGGCTGAGTGAAAATAATGTGATCATCCATTACTTAAAACCTCGTTTTTACCTTAATACATTCTGTCCAGGTAAATGGCAGGCAAGTATAGATACACTTGATATTGTATATGAACCTGCAGAAATAAATCAGAATTATTATTTTGAATATGCATCCGTTTCAGGATGGATAAAAAGACCAACAGAAAAATTGGAAAAAATATATAATGATTGGAAGGAAACACACCCGGAATATCAAATCCTTATGGGAAAAAGAAGCAGACTTCAAACAACAAGATCTGAATATGTGATGTCCATATTTGTATTATGTAAGAAAATTGAACAAAAATAAAAGAAAGTAAGATTAAAAGCATTTATTTGTAGTCTTTCTAAGTATGAAATTATTACTGGAAGATCCTTGCAGACAGATGCTTTTATTTTTTTCAATAAAATGAATAGTTTTATGAGATCCATCCGTCAAAAAAGTAGAGAGAAAAATAAGAAATGATGAATAGTTTTAAAAATCTGGACCGTCTACATAATCAGAGTGGGAAGAAGAAAAGCTGAAAACCCTTGAAAAATAAGGGAAAAAGGAGGTATGAAAAATTTTGTCCAGAAATCGGACAGCAAAAATGGAACTGACACTCTATAAGTGTAAAGGTTGAGAGTTAGATAAAACAATTTATCTCTCAGTACAAATCAAAGGAAACATATTTATTACAACTAAGAAAAATGGAGGATTTCAACATGAAAAACAGAGAATTCAAAAAAATGTTAGTAGCAACAATGGTAGGAACAATGACAATGAGTATGGCAGCTGGATGTGCAAATCAGTCAGATAGTAAATCTGCAAAAGCCGATACCTCAACAAGTAAAACAGGAACGTACAAATAAGAAATCTATTGATCTTGATACAGAAGATGAAGTAGAGCAGAGTGCAAAAGGAATTGGAAGTTCTGATTTGTCTCTGGGTAATACGGATGATACTGTATCAGATCAGAAAAACGAAGATCCGGCAGGGAACAGCGTTGATAATGATACATCAGAAAAAGAGGTTGTATATACAATTGCTTTAAACAATAAAGACGCTGATGCTCAGGCAACAAAAGCAGCAAAAAAGGCAGCATCTTCTAATGTACAGACAACTTCATCATCCGTAAAGAAGAATACGACTACATCAAATACAACAGTGAAAAAGAATGAGGATAAAAAAACAGAGATTGTAAATACAGGATCCACGAAAAAAGGATGAAGATTCAAAGCCATCTGATATCAAAAAAGATGATACATCTAAGGATGATTCTAAAGTAGAAGATACTAAGAAAGATGATACATCTAAGAAAGATGACAGCAAGAAAGATGAAACATCCAAGGACGATGACAAAAAGAATGATTCTAAAGTAGATGAAGATAAAAAAGACGACAGCAAAAAAGATGAAACAGGATCGGAGACACCGGATCAGCCGGAGACACCAAGCAAGCCAGAACAGCATGTTCATCATTGGGTTTCAGTCGCAGAGAAAGGACATTATGATACGGTTGTAATTACACCAGAATATGAAGAACCAGTTTGGGGTACAGGTTATGTGTTCCCAGATGGTTATACATGCACTACACCGGATGAAGCAGTTGATCATAGCGTTGATACCGGATTAGGATATCGTACCGGTACAGTTCAGATTGGTTCAATCCATCATAACGCAGTAACGAAACAGGTATATGTAAAAGATGCGGATGGATACGAATACTGTGATGGTTGCAATGAGATCCTTCATAAATAATTGTTTCCTATAGAGAAGAAATGCAGTTCATTTATTGGGCTGCATTTCTTAAATAAGCAGAAAGAGGAGTATCAAAAATGGCTAATGCAAAAAAATGTGATAGGTGTGGAGAATTTTATATTTTAGCATCAGAAAAGATACCTGATAGTAATGGAACTTTTGCTTATAGCAATGTAATACAGGATTCAGTTTTAGAAATTTCATATTACCCAGATAAGTCAAAGGAAAAATATGATTTGTGTAAAAAATGTACCAATATGCTAATAAATTTTTTGAAAGAAAAAAAGGAGAATACAATTTATGAAAAATAAAGGAATTAAAAAAACATTTGGAATATTAATGGCAATAATATTAGCAGCAGGAATGATGACCGGATGTGGAGAAAAAAAGATTGAAAAAACGGAACAGAAAACAAGTGTGCATGAGCAGAAGAAAACTGTTAAGAATTTAAAAGAAGACGATTTGAAGAAATATCATAACCGGTTTGAAAGATCATTATATTCTTCAAAATGCGAAGAATATTGATTATTTACATGGCTTGAATTATGATAATCAAATTATAAAAAAAATCACATCAGAATCCAAAGATGTCAAATTAGATCAAGTCGGCACATATATTATCAATTATAAAAATAACTGTTAATATGACAGCTTATGAAAAATATCAAGCATCGCAAAAAGAAGATAAAACTAACAAAATAGAACAGGACTCTAAAGAATTACAAACTATTAATGTAAAGAAGAAAATTGATGTAAGTAGATGAAAAAAAAGCACAGGAACTTGCAGATAATGGGACAGTCGTATGGAAAGATAACAATGATACAGTAGCAAAATCCGATGGCACAGAGGTAACGGAAAAGATAAAAGAACCAGATAGTGTTGAAGATTCGAAAGATAAAAAAAATGAAGGGAATAAATCTTCATCTGATAAAAAGCAGGATAATAGGAAAAAGATGACACACGACAGACAACAAAAACAGATGGAGCTACAAATAATACACAGTCAACATCAAAACCGAGTCAGTCAAATTCCGGGAATACATCATCTCAGCCAGCATCGAAGCCAAGTCAGTCAAATACTGGTAACGCAGGGAATACAGCGTCCCAACCTGCAAAACCTGTTCATACGCATACTTGGATAACACAACCTGCAACAGGTCATTATATTACAAAGACAATAAAAGAAGCATATGATGAACCGATATATGTAACAGGTTATATTTTCCCTGATGGCTATACATGCCTAACACCAGATGAAGCAGTTGATCATAGTGTTGATTCGGGATTAGGATATCGTACTGGACAAGTTCAGAATGGTACAAAACATCACAATGCAGAAACGCAACAAGTATGGGTGCAGGATTCTGCAGCATATCAGTATTGTTCTGGATGTGGAGCAAGAAGATAAAAATATTGAAAGAAATGAGACGGGAGTGTAATCTTCTGTCTTATTTTTTGAGGCATTTTTATGTTCCGGGGTGTTTTAAAAAGCCTTGCTTTCTTGGAAAAGATTCTTCTTTTAAGAGAAAAAAGGGTGAAAAACAGGAAAAAACAAGGAAAAATATATATTGAACCCCTTGGAACATAGAATTTACATACATTAAACCCATCGGAACTCATATTAAACCCATATGCGGTAAGAAAAATTTTAATTGTGAAACAAATTATATATCAAGAGTGCTGTTGAAGCTATATACTTAAATGTATTTCAGAGTGGAAAGACAACCGGTTAATACAGCATATCTGAATTATCATTATAATGGAAAATATATTACAGATTTATGAAATATGTCCATTAATAATGTGCCTAAAAATTAATAATATAATGGTATTCTACATCTGCTCTCATAATAATGACTATAAAATACTAAAATATAGAAATGGGATATACAAACTTCAAAATCAATACCAAAACAATTCTAAATTCTTTCTCATAATAATGACTATAAAAATCTATATTGCTCAGTAAGTGATGTTTAAACTCGAATAAAATAAGAACATCTGTTTTGATACTTATAAAAAACGAGTTTCTTTCAAAATTGTTTTAGTACTTTCGCAATATAGTGACTAAAAATATCTAATAAAAATTCTTTATGTATCTTCGGTCTTTCTCTATCAAATTACATTTTGTCCAGAAAACATTGTTGTTATCAAAATCCGTCATTCTAATAACAGAATCAAAGAAATAATGAGAGGAGTTTGAAGCAACATGGAAACGAAACAGAAAAATTGTGAATCAACGAAGAAGGAAATGAATAGCACCAAACGCATTATAGGAAATACCAGACAAATTCCTGTAAAACTTGGAATGGAGATATTGGATTCTGTAAATGATCTGGAAAATGCTATGTCAGACATTGGGATGCGGATTTGTAAAATTGTGATGAATTGCCAGACAGAAGAAGAATATGCATTAGTAGACCAAATGGTTTATGCATTTGCAGGAAAAACACTGGAGCAGTTGCTGAAGGAAATACGTAAACATGAGAAATAGCAGACGGAAAGGAACTGTGAAATTTGCTGGAATACTCCTTAGTGTTTCCTTTGTGATAAGTAGTACCTGGCTCTTCAAAGAAAATGACCTAGAGAACAAAACCGGGAAGCAAAACGGAACTGGAAGAATACTACAGAAGTAAAAGGATTCCGGCTCTGGGATACCGTATATGTAAATGGACAGAAACTGTACATATCCGGTTTTACAGGTACAAGTGCGTATCTGGTAGATCGGAGCGGCTGCTATATCAGTCCTCCGGGAAAGAATTATAAGCAGTGGAATCTGTCGAAACTAAGAAGGATGCATCCCAACAGAGGATGGTTAGTATCATAGCTGCGATTCATCCCGCTACCTGTAGAGGTAGAGGAATTTTCGCAACAGGATGTTAAAAAATGTTAAATGGTAAAAGGAGAAAATGATACAAAGAACAATCAAATTACATACAGGTGTTGAAAAAACTCTGAATTCAACAAAAATAATTACAAAAACTGAATGGCAGAAAGCAGCGGAAAAACTTTATGGATCAGATGTGAAACAATGGAGATTCAAGTGTCCGATTTGCGGACATACAGCTTCTGTACAGGAAATTATGAGTGCAGGAGCAAAAGATCCCAATTGTGCATACATGGAGTGTATCGGTAGATATCAGAAAGATATTGGTTGCAATTTTGCTGCGTATGGATTTTTGGGAATTCCTCATGGTGGTTATGTAATAGAAGATAAAAATGGAATTGGAATGGAAATATTTGAATTTGCAGACAAGGTTGAAACAAATTAATCCATGTTATTAAAAAGGGCTTCATAAGAGGTCCTTTTTTATTATATAGAAAAACATCTATATAAAAGAGAAAATACAATAATATATTAAGGATTAATTTCTATAATATCGACTATTAATTTCTATTATTTTCATATAGATTTCTTGCAATATTTAAAAGATGTAGAAAAGCA
>ENA-OQHY01000866-OQHY01000866.1-human-gut-metagenome-genome-assembly--contig:-NODE-866-length-15190-cov-2.293235_pt1 | contig 15190 bp, 17 predicted proteins | sample MGYA00242570_ERZ504733 | MGnify/ENA primary metagenome ERZ504733 (study PRJEB26092, sample SAMD00036219) | human gut metagenome | host: Homo sapiens | study: EMG produced TPA metagenomics assembly of...
TATTATTTAAGCTATATTTAGATGAAGTATTTTATAATTTAACTATCTTTATGATTTCCAAGCCAATGACTTACACAATATGCAAAACATGCCGCACCAATAACACAAACATTTTCATCAAACTGTGCTTTAGGATGGTGTAAAGGATAATCGCCACGTTCATCCATAAATCCAGCAGTTAAAATCATATAAGTTGTCGGTATTTTTTCAGCAATAATAGCCAAATCTTCTGATACCGTTGCTGTACTAATTAGGTATTCCTTTTAATCCTTCAATTCCTATTGTGACATATATTCTGCCATTTCTAAAGTTAGCTGCGGATCACACATAAAGCGGTGGTACTGTTGAAACCATTTCAAATTTCAACTGTTCCACGATAGGTATCTGCAATTTTATGACATACTTCCTTCATACGACTTAATAAATTTTCTCTTGTTGAAACATTATTTGTTCGTAGTGTTCCTTGTAAAATTGCACTTTCAGGTATGATATTAGCTGCACTACCAGCATTTAAACTTACCTATTGTAAGTGTGCATATATCTTGAGGATTTGCTTCTCTTGCAATAAGTTCTTGTAGAGCGAGATGAATATGTACACCGATATTTATAGGATCTATTCCTTGATGAGGATAGGCTCCATGTGTTCCTTTTCCATGAATTATTATTTTAAATTCATCAACAGAGTTCATCATAATGGCCCCTGCATTATACATATAAGTACCCACTTGATTTTTCCCTATCACCATATGATAAGCCATTGCTGCATCTGGTCTTGGATTATCTAAATTCCATGTTCAATCATACATTGGCACCTTTAAATACTTCTTCAGCATTTTGAAACATTAATTTTACTGTTCCTTGTAAATGATATTCATCTTCTTTTAACATTCTTGCTGCCGTTAATAACATAGCTGTATGGATATCATGACCACAGGCATGCATGTTTCCTGAAGTACAAGTAAACTCTTCTCCACTTAATTCAGTAATCGGTAAATAATCCATATCTGCCTCAATAAAATAACGGGTTTTCCTTTACCAATCGTTGCAGTTACTCCATGTCCACATAATTGGGGTTGAATTCCATATTCTTTCAATTGTTTCATAACATATTCAATCGTATTTGGTAAATCTAATCCTACTTCTGCATTTTTATGAAGATATCTTCGTATTTCAATAGTATCTTCTTTTAATTCATTTGCTCGTTTATAATAATCCATTTACATCCCCCCTCTATATACAAAAATAATTATATATCGCTTATTACCACCGTCAACTTCTTTTATATCCCCTTATCAAAAGTTAAAAAATTCATTTTCACTAATAAATCATCAAATTAAAAGGCACCAACAATTCCTATTTATCTAGGTTTATTAGTGCTCTTCTTAATTTTTTCATGTCCAACTTATTTATTGGTTTTGCTTTTCAGCTTTTATATAATCACAATCGCTTTATTTTTTCTTCTTTTATATTATTGATAAATGAGTTCAAATAACATAAGGTATATAAATTTTTATAAGGAAGGAAATATACCTTAGTCTAATTCTTCACCATTTGTTGTAATAACTTTTTTATACCAATAAAAAGAATCTTTTTTTATTCTTTTTAAGCTACCTTTGCCTAAATCGTCTAAATCAACATATACAAAACCATATCTTTTTTTCATTTCTCCTGTTCCAGCAGAAACAATATCAATACATCCCCATGGAGTATAGCCAAGTACATCAACTCTATCGATTTCTATTGCTTTTTTTAATTCTTTTATATGATTTCTAATGTAAGAAATACGATTAGTCATCGTGAATTTCATTGTTTTCTAATATATCATCATTTCCCATTCCATTTTCTACTATAAATAATGGTTTTTGATAACGATCATATAATTCATTTAAAACAAATCTTAATCCTTCTGGATCAATTGGCCATCCCCAAGGTGTTTTTTCTAAATATGGGTTTGGTGATCTCGCCAATACGCCAAGCCGGTCATCCGTGGCTACCGAAGTCCTCGGCTCCATGGTGAACTCCCCGGTTCCGACTCGTGCAGAGGCTTCCGACTGCGCCAACGCCATCCTCGACGCTCCGACGCCACCATGACCTCCAACGAGACCGCCGTTGGTAAGTACCCGGATGTGACCGTGGCCACCATGGCCCGTATCTCCGGCTACGCCACCGACCACGGCTTCGACCGCATCCCGGAGCTCAAGAACCTTGACATGTCCTCCACCGGCGCTGTCTCCTCCGCCGCTGTGGACCTGGCCGACAAGCTCAACGCCAAGGCCATCGTTGCTTACACCCAGACCGGCGCCACCGTGCACCGCGTCTCCCGTGAGCGTCCGGCCGCCCCGATCTACGGCCTGACCAGCAACGAGCACACCTACCACTGGCTGGCTCTGTCCTGGGGCACCGAAGCCTTCCTGCTCAAGGAGGACTACCACGACAAGTCCCGCAAGGATCTCATGATCTACACGGACAAGGTCCTCAAGGATGCCGGCAAGGTTGCTGACGGCGACAAGATCGTCATCCTGAGCTCTGCTCAGGGCGAGCACCAGCCGGGCCGCACTGACTCCATCTACGTGCACACCGTTGGCGCTTGCGACTGATTTCAGGCTTCTGGTAGCTGCTGACAGCTAGCATATAGCACACGAAAGCCCCCATCCAAAGTGGATGGGGGCTTTCGTTATCTGTTATGTTGCGATTGTGTGGTGATTGCAATGGCCCACAGTCACCGCGGTGATCGAGCGTGGCGATCAGTCGTTGAGATGATCGAGCGTGCCGCTCTTCAGGCGCAAAATGGCGACCATGGTCTTGGCATCACAATCGTGCCATTGACCACCATCTCATAGGCATCGTCCACCGACACCATACGCACGTCGGAACGCGGAGTCTCCGGGCCGATTTCCTGACGGGAAGCCGGGGTTAGACCGGTGGCGAAGAAGATTGCGGTGTGCTGGGTGGAATAGCTCGGCGTGTTCATAAAACGGGTGAACTGCGTAAGCTTGGTGGCGTCGAAACCGGCCTCTTCGGCCAGCTTGCGCTTAGCTACATCGGTCGGGCGTTCGGACGGGTTGTTGGCGTGACCGGCCGGAATCTCCAACGTCCAACGATGGTTGGCGATGCGATACTGCTCGACCAGCGGAATCATGCCATCATCGGTGACGGCCAGCACAGCCACAGTGTCGCCATTGTTCTCCTGAACAAAGTAGCGTTCAAACGAACCGATTTGATTCGACTCATAGGAGACGTGATCGACATTGAAATAATGCGTCTCCACAATCTGTCTACGGGAAATCTCCTTGACCGGAGAGGGGCGCCAGGGATCGAACTGACGGTAAGTTTCGTTGCTCATAAGCCTCCTAACAAAAGCGATACATCGAAACTACAGCCCATTGTAAGCGGTGAAACCACGCAGGAGAACGGGCAACACACGGGTACGCCGTCCGCGATATCGACGTGTTTCGCCTGTTTTACCGGGGGAATGGAGGATTGGCGCGTGTCTTGTGTCGCAAGAGTCGAATTGGTATGCTACTCTCTTCAGAGTGCTTTGGCACGCCCTCGTATCCCAATTGGTAGAGGAAGCAGCCTCAAAATCTGCGCAGTGTGGGTTCGAGCTCCACCGAGGGCACTTTAGTTAGGAGTTCGCTGAAATTATTGTGAACCCCATTGTTGGGTAATTCAAGAAAGAGGTTGGCATGGCTGCAAGGAAGAAGTCCGAAGAACCGAGTATCAACATCGATGAGGTGCTGACCGACGAAGAGCTCAAGGCCGTGGCCAATGAAAGCGAACCTGCTGAGCGCAAGGCCAAGCCCGAGGACGGTCCGCGTACCGTTGTCGTGGCCGAGGACGAAGCCGTGAACCGCATGGATCTGGTCGCCATGCTGGAAGACAACGGTTATGAGGTCGTTGGTCAGGCCGCCAACGGCGAGGAAGCCGTGGAACTGACCCGCAAGTACCGCCCTGATGTGGTGTGCATGGATGTCAAGATGCCGCGTATGGACGGCATCACCGCTGCCGGCATTATCTGCGATGAAAACATCGCCCCCGTCGTCATGCTCACCGCATTCTCCCAGACCGATCTGGTGAAGAAGGCCACCGGCGCTGGCGCATGCATACGTCACCAAGCCGTACGAGGAATCCAAGCTGCTGCCGACCTCGAGGTGGCCATGGGCCGTTTCGCCGAGATCAACGATTTGCTGGACAGCGTGGAGCGCAGCGAACGTAAGCTCAAGGAAACCACCGATCAGCTCAAGGAAACCGAAGAGAAGCTCAAGAAGGCCGAAGACACGCTTGAGGAGCGCAAGCTCGTCGACCGCGCCAAGGGTCTGCTGATGGACAAGGCGGACTTCTCCGAGCAGGGTGCCTTCCGTTGGATTCAGAAGACCTCCATGGACCAGCGCATCCCCAAGAAGCGCCTGGCTCAGGCCATCATCGCCAAGTACGGCGATCCGAAGCTTCTGATTCGGGCGAACGCTGATTATCGGCGTCGCCGTACTGAGTCGTAAAGCAACACAAACACACTATGGGAGAGGCCAGCGTGACCGTACCCACCAATGAAACATTGCTGGTGGTGGACGGCCACTCGCTGGCCTTCCGTGCATTTTTCGCCCTGCCGGTCGACAACTTCAGCACCTCCAGCGGCCAGGCCACCAACGCCGTCTGGGGTTTTGCCACCATGCTCGCGCAGGTGATCGATGCGGAGAAGCCCGACCATCTGGGCGTCGCCTTCGATGTGAAGGGCGGCACATTCCGCAATGAGATGCTTCCGCAATACAAAGGCACCCGTGAGGCGGCTCCCGAAGAGCTGCTCACCCAGCTGCCATTGATTCAACGCATGCTCACGGCCCTCGGCGTCACCTACATCGAGAAGCCGGGATTCGAAGGCGACGACGTGATCGCCACCCTCGCCACCATGGGAGACAAGGCCGGTTACCACACACTGGTATTGTCCGGTGACCGAGACGCTTTCCAGCTGGTGGATGACAACGTCACCGTGTTGTACCCGGGCCATCACTTCAAAGACCTGAAGCATATGACGCCGCAGTCCATCATCGACAAATACAAAGTCACTCCCGCACAATATCCGGATCTGGCGGCACTCCGAGGCGAAACCGCCGACAATATTCCCGGTGTGCCCGGCGTAGGCGACGGCTTTGCGGCCAAGTGGATCAACCAATTCGGTTCCCTCGACGGCATTTGCGAGCACGCCGATGAAATCGGCGGCAAAAAAGGCGAATCACTGCGGGCCAATATCGACCAGGTCAAACTCAATCGCAAAGTCAACGCACTGGTACGAGACGTCGATCTAGGCGTCGATATCGAGGATCTGACATTCGGCACCGTGGACGTGGCACAGATCGACGCCCTGTTCAAGGAGCTTGAATTCGGACCTCGCACCAAGAGTCGTGTACTGAAAACCTTCAATACCGGGGCCAAGGCATCCAACACATCCGGAGCTGGCGAGTCTACGAATAATGAGCAGAACGAGAGGATAGCAGCTCGATCTGAACCTGCCGGAACCCACGAGCATCACTGCTCCGGAGCAGTTCGACGAATGGGTCAAGGCCCATCGCGTCGAAGTCAAGGTTCCCGGTGAAATCGCCGATTTCACGGTTTCCGACTATGGCGATGGCTCGCAGCGGCATGCCATCTGCGGCGACGCGGTCGGCCACGCTTGGACCGTGGCCGCATGGGGCGACGAAAGGCCGGGGCGTGCCACGGCACAAGCCATTGCCGTGGCCACGGCAACATCAGCGGCCATAGTGCCCCTTCCAATCACCGATACCCTGCGAGCACAGCTTGCGCGGTTCCTGAAAAGCGAACACTCCCGCACCATCGTGCATGGGTATAAAGAATTGCTGCATCTTTTGGGCGCGGTCGATCTTGACATGGACCTGCCGATGTTCGACACCAAGCTTGCCGGGTATCTGGCCCAACCGGATTTCCATGCCGATAGCCTCAAGCAGGCGGCCGAGCACTTCCTCGACATCCACTTCACCGAAACCGAACAGCCTTCGCAAGGCACGTTGGACTTCGACGACGATCAGGTCGAAGAAGATCCGAACGAACATCGTCTGCGTGATTTGGCCATTATCCGCAGCCTCGCCGTCACGCTCGGGCCGATTATCGACGAGCGTGAACAATGCTGGCTGATGCGCGCGATTGAACTTCCTGTTTCCCGCGTGCTGCACGGCATGGAGCGCACAGGAGCCAAAGTCGATAGCGTTCGACTCGTCTCCATGCGTGACCAGTTTGCCGCCGAGGCTCGCCAAGCGCAGGAAATGGCTTGGGAGTATGCCGGCACCGAAATCAACCTGCAAAGCCCCAAGCAGCTGCAGAAGGTGCTGTTCGAAGATATGGGTTTGAAACCCACCAACGCACCAAGTCCGGCTCATACACCACGAATGCGGCCGCATTGCAGGATCTGTATGTCAAATCAGTGGACAATGAGCGGGCCAACGGTTTCCTCGGAGCGTTGCTGCGCCATCGCGAGATCAACAAGCTCAAGCAGATCGTCCAAACGCTGATCGATGCCACCAACACATCAGATGAGCGCATCCACACCACTTTCGAGCAAACCGTTGCCGCCACCGGCCGATTGAGCTCCGTGGATCCGAACCTGCAGAACATCCCCAATCGGAACGCCGCCGGCCGTGAGATTCGTGGCGTGTTCGTGCCGGGGGAGGGGTACGAGGCCCTGATGAGCTGCGATTACTCACAGGTCGAGCTGCGCATTATGGCTGATCTGTCCGATGATGAGGCGCTGATCGAAGCGTTCCGCTCCGGAGCCGACTTCCACAAATACGTGGCCTCGATGGTCTACAAGCTGCCGGTCGACCAGATCACCGGCGACCAGCGCAGCCACGTAAAAGCCATGAGCTACGGATTGGCCTATGGTCTGAGCACGTATGGTCTTGCCCAGCAACTCAAGATCGCGCCACGTGAAGCGGAAGCGTTGAAAAACCGGTATTTCGATACCTTTGGCAAGGTGCACGATTACCTTGAATCGCTGGTGGCCAATGCCCGAGAGAAGGGGTATACGGAAACCATTTTCGGACGACGTCGCTACTTCCCGGCCCTGCATTCGACCAATCGTGTTGCGCGTGAGGCCGCTGAACGTGCGGCACTCAACGCACCGATTCAGGGATCCGCCGCCGACATCATGAAGATTGCGATGATTCGCGCCGAGCAGACCTTGGCCGAGGCTCACGTCAAGAGCCGTATCATTCTGCAGATTCACGATGAACTGGTAGTGGAAATCGCGCCGGGAGAAGGCGACCAGGTCACCGAACTGGTGCGCAACGCCATGGAACACGCCGTCGACCTTGCCGTGCCGCTGGACGTATCGTGCGGCATCGGTTCCGACTGGCAACTCGCTGCACACTGACAATTTCTAGCTCCCCTCGGGTGAGGGGGCTGAGCCGTTGAGCAAACAGTCCAGTGGATTGTTTGTAGGCGAAGGCGAGCCGATAGTCGAGCAATGAAGAGCACGAGCATGACTTGTCCGCAATTGCAGAATGAGTCCCTTGCAGCAATAGCCCACTACAATGGGACATATGCCGAATCTCAAGCAAGTCATCGACGTTCTCGAGACCCTGTACCCATTGCGCTACGCCGAGGAATGGGATGAGCCGGGCCTCATTGTCGGCGATCTGAGTCACGACGTGCACCGCATCGTGTTCGCCGCCGACCCGACCTCCGCCATCATTGACAAGGCTATCGCTACTGGCGCGGACCTGCTCATCACCCATCACCCGTTGTTCTTCCGTTCCGTACACGAGACGAGCGGACTCGGTTTCCGGGGCGACATCGTCCGCAGACTCTACCAGCACGGCTGCGGGCTGTGGGTAGGGCACACTAATGCCGACGCTGCGTATCGCGGCGTGGGACAGGCGGCGGCCGACTACTTCGGACTCATCGACCAGAAACCACTCGTGCCGATTGACGATGCAAACGCCTCTCATCCGGTCGGCTTGGGGCGTGTGGGTCGTTTGCCGAAGCCTGTTGCCCTGAAGGATTTCGCTCAGCGAGTATTCGACGAAGTGTCCGATCATGGCATGACCAGCGCGCTCGGCATCCAGGTATGCGGCGATTCGGACACTTTTGTTCAGTATGTGGCCATTCTGCCTGGCTCTGGGGACTCCCTGTTCAACGAGGTGCGTGCCACCGGTGCGGACGTGTACGTAACCAGCGATTTGCGTCACCACCCGGTGACCGACGCCATCGAACAAGCCCGGTATGAAGCCCGTATGAGGTCCCAAGGCATCATGCTCGGCCATGGAATGGCGGGGGAGAGCCATGTGCGTCCCTGCTTCATCAACACCCCTCATGCCGCCATCGAATCCATGTGGTTCAACTACGCGATCGATGACGTGCCAGCCGCCATCGAACAAGCGACCGGAGCAAGGCTGAAGTCGAGTGGTTCCACGACACGACCGATCCATGGACGCTGTCCATTACCGCGCATCGAGATTAAGACGCTATAGTAACGTGGCAAAACGTTTTTTCCGAGGAGATGACATGTCTGGCGGAAGCAAGCAGGAACAACTGGAGCATCGGCTCGACCATAAGCTGAACGCTCCTCGGACGGCATCGACATGGACGTGCCCGCCAAAGTGATCAGTAGCGAAACCGTTTATACCGGGCGCATCTTCCACGTGGACGACATGCGCATCGCTCTGACCGACAAGCAGGGCAAGGAACACGAGATCGGTCGCCAGGTGCTGCGTCACGCCCCCTGTGTGGTCATGCTCGTGCACGACATGTCCACCGACCGCTACCTCATCGAACGCGAATACCGCGCCGGATCGGACATGTTCGCCTACGGCTTCCCGCCGGACTGATGGACGAGGGCGAGGACATCATGGACGCGGCCCTGAGGGAACTGGCCGAGGAAACCGGCGTGGTGCCGGACCGTGACACCATGGGCGTTGACTTCGTAGGTGATTTCTACTCGTCCGAAGGCATGACCGACGAACTGGCCCACATCATGGTGTTGCATTTGGGCCCGTTCAGGCGGGAGCAGCGCCATTTCGATGCGGACGAGCATGTGGAATCCGCGTGGATTCCGTGGAGCGACCTTGCCGCCACGCGCATCACCTCATCCAATTCGATGATCGCCATCCAGCATGAGGCGTTACGCAGACTCATCGCCAGGAACTCCGACAAGGATAAGCCGTCGCTGTTCTCCTGACGTTCAACTCCCCGGCACATCACTGACACAAAAAAAGTGGGATACTGAAAACTATGCAGATCAGACCTGGATCAATGTATCCGTTGGGCGCCAGCTATGACGGCGCCGGTGTGAACTTCGCGCTGTACTCACAGGTTGCGCAGAAAGTCGAGCTATGCCTGTTCGACGAGCACGATGTGGAAACACGCATCGAAATGACCGAACGGAACTCGTACGTATGGCATAACTACATTCCCGGCCTCCATCCTGGCCAGCGTTACGGCTACCGCGTCTACGGTCCCTATGACCCGGTGCACGGCCTCAGATGCAACCCCAACAAACTGCTGCTTGACCCGTATGCCAAGGCCATTGAAGGTAATATCGACGGCGACGAAAGCCTGTTCTCATACTGGTTCAAGAGCCCGGACGACAACTCGGCGATGAACGACCTTGACTCGGCCGCCCACACCATGAAGTCGGCCGTCATCAACCCCTACTTCGATTGGGGCAACGACCAGCATCCGTACATCTCGTACCACGATTCGGTGATCTACGAGGCGCACGTGCGCGGCATGACCAACCTCAACATGGACGTGCCGCCGGACATCCGCGGCACCTACGCCGGCCTGGCCTACCCGAGCGTCATCGAATACCTGAAGAAGCTCGGCGTCACCGCCATCGAACTCATGCCGATCCACCAGTTCGTCAACGACTCCTTCCTGCAGGAGAAGGGCCTGTCGAACTACTGGGGCTACAACACCATCGGCTTCTTCGCGCCGCACAACGCCTACTCCTCCTCCGGGGAACGCGGCGAGCAGGTCAACGAATTCAAGTCCATGGTCAAGGCCTACCATCACGCCGGCATGGAAGTCATCCTCGACGTGGTGTACAACCACACCGCCGAAGGCAACCATATGGGCCCCACCCTGAGCTTCAAGGGCATCGACAACGCCTCCTACTACCGACTGGTGGAAGGCGACCAGCAGCACTACTTCGACACCACCGGTACCGGCAACTCGCTGCTTATGCGCTCGCCGCACGCGCTGCAGTTGATTACCGATTCGCTGCGCTACTGGGTTACCGAAATGCACGTCGACGGCTTCCGCTTCGATCTGGCCGCCACGCTGGCACGCCAGTTCCAGGAGGTCGACAAGCTGTCCGCGTTCTTCGACATCGTGGAGCAGGACCCGATCATCTCGCGCGTGAAGCTGATTGCCGAACCGTGGGATCTGGGCTCCGGCGGCTATCAGGTGGGCGGCTTCCCGTCCAGCTGGTCCGAATGGAATGGCCGCTACCGCGACACGGTGCGCGACTTCTGGCGCTCACAGCCTCCACGTTGCCCGAATTCGCATCACGCCTCATGGGCAGCTCCGATCTGTATCAGGTCAACGGCCGTCGACCGGTGGCGTCCGTGAACTTCATCACCGCGCATGACGGTTTCACGATGAACGACCTGGTCAGCTACAACGAAAAGCACAACGAAGCCAATGGCGAGGGCAATCGCGACGGCGAGAGCAACAATCGCTCTTGGAATTGCGGCGTTGAAGGCCCGACCAATATTCCGGACGTCAACGACTTGCGTCAGCGTCAGATGCGCAACATGTTCGCCACGTTGCTGTTCAGCCAGGGTATCCCGATGATTTGCGGTGGCGACGAAGTGGCCCGCACCCAGCAGGGCAACAACAACGCCTACTGTCAGGACAACGAGATCTCCTGGACCAACTGGCATCTTGACAAGGGACGCAAGGAACTGCTCGCCTTCGTTTCCAAACTCATTCATCTGCGTTTGGATCATCCGGTGTTGCACCGCCGTCGCTTCTTCACAGGCCGTGAGCCCGGCGACGATTCGAACATGATTCCGCAGGTCGAATGGTTCGACCACACCGGCTCGATCATGGATATGGACGACTGGCAGAACACGCATGCGTTCTCCATGATGATCTATCTGAACGGTTCGGATATTCCGGAGGTCGACTGGTACGGCAACCGGATGGTCGACAATGACTTCATCCTGATCTTCAACGCGCATTACGAGCCGATTATGTTCACCCTGCCGGATGAGCGATACGGCCGCAAATGGCAGCTGGTCGTGGATACGCACAACCCGAATGAGCCGGCGCTGAGCTATGAGGCGGGCTTCATGATCACCGCCCAGTCCCGCAGCTTCCTCATGCTCATGAGCGCCAAAAAGCCCAAGAAGCCCATGGCCTATAACCAGACCGAATTTAAGCTCCCTCTGACGAGGGAGCTCCCGGTGTAGCCGGGTGAGGGAGAGACCGCAGCAAAGCCGCGAACCCCTACTCGCGCCCCTTACGCTCCTCCACGAGCCGAGCATCCCCGAACGCAAGTAGATGCTCGCCGGCAAGCGGGCGCGGCTGGTCGAGCAGCTCGCGGAAATCCAGGATTCCATCGACTTCATCGACGCCAAACAGCGCTTCTACGACGACGTCCTGTCTGGCGCAACCCCATACGTAAGCGTGCTCATCCCATCCGCGGCGCTCGCAAAGGAGTCAGAGGAACCGGGAGAATTGAAGGGGTGGAGAGGAAATAGGTTCGACCGAGCTGTTTCTTCCTCCGGGATACAAGCGCGAACAACGGTTTGTTGTACCCGCGCTTGGCGAACGGGACATGCCCTTAGACTGGAATCAGCAAGCGCACAGCGAGACGCGCGAATCGTTTTCCGATGTCGGGAGGTAGTCATGTCGATCGGTCAGGTTATCAAAGTCGTGCGCGAGGAGCGAGGTCTTACGCAGTCGCAGTTCGCGCACGAGCTGTTCGTCACCCAACAGGCGCTTTCCCGCTGGGAGAAGGGAACGGCAGAGCCGAGCATCGACATGATTCGGCTTATCAGCACCCGTTTTGAGGTGCCGATGGCGAGGCTTATGGAAATGCCGGACAATGGTTTTTGCCAAAGTTGTGCCATGCCGTTTTACCGCCCGGAAGATCACGGCACCGAACCGGATGGAACGCGAAACGGAGATTATTGCAACTACTGCTATGAAGACGGCGTTTTTCTTCAGGCCTATGCCAATAGCGATGAATTGGTCGCCGCGTGTGCGCCGATGATGGCGGAATCCTGCCATATCAGCGTCGAACAGGCCGAGGACTGCATGTCGGCGCTGTTGCCAAACCTCAAGCGGTGGCGGCGTCAGGATGAGATCGATGCGGTGGCGGAGGGGAAATGAGCGATGGCATTCGACTATAAAAAGGAATATAAGGACCTGTATCAGCCGAAGAGGATGCCCGCCATCGTCACGGTGCCGGCGATGCGGTTCGTCGCGGTGGACGGTGTAGGAGATCCGAACGAAGAAGGCGGCGACTACGCCAAGGCGATGCAACTGCTGTACGGCATTTCGTTCACCATCAAAATGAACAAGAAGTCAAATAATCCGGACGAGCACATTGACGGGTACTTCGACTACACCGTGCCTCCGCTGGAGGGCTTATGGAGCATGGAGAAGGGTGTGCCCGGCGTCGATTACACGCGTAAAACCGACTTCTATTGGACTTCGATGATTCGTCTGCCGGAATTCGTGACCGATGAGGTCTTTGCGTGGGCCAAGGCATCGTTTGCCTCCAAGCATCCCGAAGTCGACATCAATCGTGCATATCTCTTCGACTTCGATGAAGGCGTGGTCGCGCAGGTCATGCACAAAGGCCCGTACGACGACGAGCCCGCAACCGTGACGATTCTGGACGGCTACGCGCGTTCGCAAGGCTACGGGCTCGACTTCTCCGACACCCGCCGCCATCACGAGATCTACCTATCCGACCCGCGCCGAGCCAAACCGGAAAATCTCAAAACCATCATCGTCATCCGGTAGTGAAGGTGGGTTGACTTTCGGCGAACTGCTCGAAGCGCTCACCGCGCAGTAGCGTGAACAATCTGCCGGAATCCTTACCGGGGTCAAAGAGCGCTACCAAGAACTCGATAAGCAAAATAACTAGAAGCACGGGTTCCTCTCGGAGAGATTCTGCCCGAGCGACCTTATAAATCCTTGCGCGGGTCACCTTTCCCTGTGCAGGAAGCATCCAGGCTCATGTGCATTGATGACGCCGATGGATTGCAGATAGGCGTAGACGATGGTGGTGCCGATGAATCGCATGCCGTACGTCTTGAGATCCACTGCGATGGCGTCGGACAGAGGGGATGTAGTCATGCCTGTCTCGTAGATGACGTGACGGCCGGTGAACCGCCAAATATAGTCGTCGAAACTGCCGTACGACGTCTGGATATCCCGGAATGCGTTGGCATTACCGACCGTCGCGACGATTTTGCGACGGTTGCGGATGATGCCCGGATCGTTCATGAGTTCGGCGATCTTGTTCTCGTCATAGCGCCGGATCCGTTCGATGTCGAACCCATCGAACGCCTGACGGAAACGCTCGCGTTTGTTCAGTATCGTCTCCCATGACAGTCCGGCTTGGAAGGTCTCGAGCACCAGCATCTCAAAGAGGTGGTGGTCATCATGCGACGGAACCGCCCATTCGGCATCGTGATAGGCAACATAGACGGGATTGCTGAGATTGCACCAGCGCAGCGTGGTCTTATATCGTCCATGTGCTCTCCCTATGGGTCGTTGGAGACGGTCGGTTCTAGATGTTGATTCGATGTGTGATCCAGTATAAACGATGTGTTCGGATAGCGGTCTGGATGTGCGGATTGTCTGAACCATATTTGCCGGATTGCAGGTATAAAGGGGTTAGTTACTGCGGTTGCGGGTATTTCGGTACTAGTTAGGGGTGATTCTGGGCTGTAACTCGACACCTTTTACCTGCAACCCACTCCCGCCCACGGGATTGCACAATCGGTTGCAGGTATTTTGGTGTCATTTGAGATTGGGAAGCGGAAATCGATGTCGCATGGAATCGAACTGACTAGCAGGTGGGGTCCCAACATCACAAAAGTCCCTTAGACCGCAAGGCCATATAGGTTCTACGGTCATCGGATAAAACCGGATAAATCGTTTAGCGGTCGGATAAAAGAAGAAGCCCAGAATCGTTGAGATTCCAGGCTTTCTTGTTTGTCGGGCTAGCGGGATTTGAACCCACGACATCCTGCTCCCAAAGCAGGCGCGCTACCAAACTGCGCTATAGCCGATGTGCCATTAAGGCACAATGAATCATTATAAACGACGCTGGATACATTGCGTGTCGAGCATATGAATTCAAAAAAAGTTCTGGATTCTCTTGATAGCTTATGAGTGACATCTTTATTCATTGATGCTCTACAACGACTAGGTTTGGATCTGCATCGATATCCGGCGCATCCGCTGGACTAACAAGGACCGTGCAAACGATGTGGCCCCCGACTTCCTGCGAGGAAGTCGGGGCCACATCGTTTCACGGTGGACTATCGGATCAATTCCGATCAGATCAGCTCGAGGTCGACATCGAGGCTGATCGGCTTGTCCGCCGGGATATGTACTGGGGGTGCACCGGCGACATCCAGGAATCATCGCCGCCAACGCCCATCTGTGCGGCAAGGACGCGCAGGAACATGTGCTTCGGCTTCGGCAGCTCGTCCTGGTGCTGAGCTCCTCAAGCATGAAGCTGGAGTACGGCAACAGGCTTACCGCGAACGGCGCGGCACCATCGGCGCGGCTGACGCGCATGCCGTGGCCGTGATCGTCGGTAATCTCGGCCCAACGCACATCCTCATGGTTGCCCGTCTCCTGCGGCATGGAGTACGGCGCATGACTCCAGCGAAGCTTGGTGCTCCACACGCCGAGCTTGGCGTGTTTGCGGTCCAGGTACGTCTCCTCCGGGCCGGTGCCGAAGAACCTCAGGTTCGTGTACTGCACAGGCAGCGTCCATTCGATGCCGAACGCCGGGATGGTGGGCAGGTCACCCTGCTCTCCAGGGTATTCGACGTGCAGGTTCACGCGGCCATCGGTGTGGGCCGTGTAGGAGACGGTCACCTTGGTGCGCTGCGCGGTGGCGAGCTCATACGTGTACGTGCCTTGAGCGTGCTGTCGTCGATCTGCTCGAGCACGTTGTCCACGCAGCGGGCGTAGCGGCCGGCGC
>ENA-OQHY01000867-OQHY01000867.1-human-gut-metagenome-genome-assembly--contig:-NODE-867-length-15187-cov-5.398606_pt1 | contig 15187 bp, 11 predicted proteins | sample MGYA00242570_ERZ504733 | MGnify/ENA primary metagenome ERZ504733 (study PRJEB26092, sample SAMD00036219) | human gut metagenome | host: Homo sapiens | study: EMG produced TPA metagenomics assembly of...
CGCCGCCGGCCCTGCCGAGCCAAAGCTTGCGGCGACCTTCTGATATTCCGGTGTGGCCTTGAGTAAGGCTTCGTACATGGAAAAACCTCCTTTCCTGTCAGGATGCGGGAGAATAACGATTTTGAATATCCTCCGCTTGCGCTCTGGATATTTTCAGCGGAAGAATTATTTATAATTTCGCGTTTGGAGCGACCGCGTTTGCGGAGCGCAGCGTAGCAATGAAAGCCCCAGTGGGGCTTTTAAGCGGCAGAGCGGTCTGCGCTAGCAGATGGAGGGCTTTGCCCCGACAAGCTCTGCGGAGCGCTCCAAACGCATTTTCACGAGTGGGGGCGTGACCGGGAACGGCAGATGCTGAGGTGAGCGGATTGGCGTCCCTTCGGGGGAGCTGTCGCCGTCAGGCGACTGAGAGGTTCGTCCCGCTTACCCGTTATACTTGCTCTGCGCCAGACCCAGTTTACCGTCCATGATAAGCTTTGCGGCGGCTTCAAGGTCGGCGTAGCGGTCGGCGATGGCCTTGGCGTCCTCCGGCGGGAACTTGCCCAGCACCCATGCGGCAAGGTCGTAGTCCGGGTGGGGCTTTGCGCCGATGCCGATGCGGATGCGGGGGAAATTCTCCCCGCCCAGCCGGGCAATGATGCTCTTCAGGCCGTTGTGCCCGCCCGCAGAGCCGGAGGGACGGATGCGCAGCTTGCCGGGTGCCTGCGTAATGTCATCGCACAGCACCAGCACATGGTCGGCAGATCTTGAAAAAGCCCGCCATGGGGGCGATGGAATCGCCGGAAAGGTTCATGTAGGTCAGGGGCTTCAGCAGCACCACCTTGTGGCCGTCCACCTCGCCCTGTCCCCACAGGCCTTGGAACTTGGTTTTGCCCACAGAGATGTTCCACTTGTCGGCCAGCGCGTCCAGCGCGGCAAAACCGGCGTTGTGGCGGGTGCCATCGTACTTTGCTTCGGGGTTGCCCAGCCCTGCAATGAGCCAGATATCGTTTTCATTCATGATATGATAATACCTTTTCCTGATAATAGTGTGATACAACATCTAAGTATAACATACGCGCGCGCAAAAAGATATACATTATAAGCAAAAAATGCCCCCATGCCGCAGGGCACAGGGGCAGAAAAACATTATATTACAGGTTCAGCGTGATGGCAGAGCCTTCCAGCGGCCGTCCTCCTTCACCATGGTAATGGTGCCGGACACCTGCGCGGCGGCGGTGCTGTCCGTAGCGGTCAGCAGGGCGGCAGAAAAGTCGTAGCAGTTTTCTGCCCCGGCGCGCTTTTTCAGGGTGAGGTCGGCGGGCACCAGCTTGTCGCCGGACTGCCCTGCCAGCGGCGGTGATGCGGGTGGGCAGGCGGTTTGCCATGACCTTGTCAAGGCAGTCGGCGGTCATAGCATCGCCCAGCTGTGCTGAAGAAAGGCGTACAGCCCATCGGTGTCCGCTGCGGCAAGCCCCGGTTCACTGCCGGAGGATGCGGCGGCGTCCACAGCCTGCTCTACGGCAGAGGAGCAGGAGAGCAGCTGCTGCACCACGAACTCGGCCTGCTTTTTGGCGGGGTCGCTGCGCAGGCGGGTCAGGGCAAACACGGCGGCAACAGCCGCGAAGAAAAGGACAAGGCACAGTGCCTGCTTGCGAAAACTTTCAGACTTCATACGTAGCTCCCTCCGGCAGAGCGTTACTTGCTCTGCTCGTTTTCCAATTTCTGCTTTTTTGCGATGTAGCTTCCATCTTGGGCTCTGCCCAGCCGTCCAGATTGGTCTGGCGCTCCCGGGCGATGCCCAGCGCCTGTGCGGGCACATCCTTGGTGATGGTGCTGCCGGCGGCGGTGTAGGCACCATCGCCCACCTTGACCGGGGCCACAAGGTTGGTGTTGCAGCCGATGAAGCAGTAATCGCCGATTTGGGTGCGGAACTTATCCTTGCCGTCGTAGTTGCAGGTGACGGTGCCGCAGCCGAAGTTGCAGTACTTGCCCACATCGCTGTCGCCGATGTAGGTCAGGTGGCTCACGGTGTTGCCGCGGGCAAAGTTGGAGTTCTTGGTCTCCACATAGGCGCCCAGATGCACGCCGTAGTCGGTGACGGTGTTCACTCGCACATGGGTGAAGGGGCCGATGTTGTTGTGGGGGCCGATGTGGCTGCCGTAGATCTGGCTGGCGTTTACGGTGGTGCCTTCATCACGGTGCTGTCCTCGATGAGGGTGTTGGGGCCGATGACGCAGCCTGCGCCGATGACCGTCTTGCCCCGCAGGATGGTGCCCGCAAGGATCACAGCGCCCGGGGCAATGACCACCTCCGGGTCGATCTGCACGGTGCGGCTGTTGATGACGACGCCGTTTGCAATGTGCTGCACAAGGATGTCCTCGCGGGCAGCCTCGGCGGCATCCAGCTGTGCCAAAGCTGCGGCGCGGGCCTGTTCAGAAATGGAATTCTGCATGAAAAAAATCTCCCTTCCCACCAAAGCGCGCGGCGGAAGAGAGACAGAAAAGGCGACCGGAAAATTGTTGCCTGTCCGCCCCAGCACCCCGCTGCGGAAAGCTTTGTTCCGACAAAATAAAAATGAAAAAGTTACAGGGATAGAAAGTTGTATCCAACAGGACGAGAAATCGCGTGTACAAACAAAAAACCTCTCGAACTTTCTCCCATTCTATACTACCTTAAAACTTGGCAAATTTCAAGGGATTTGCATAAAAAATAACAGACAAATTCGGGATTTTGCATGGTGGAAAGGAATGGATTTTCTGGTATAATAGTTTAGCATTCATAAAACAATGTTCATCGTACGTTCAAGACAAGGCAAACGATGAGACCGCGGCTGCCATGCCGCCGGTCACGAATGGGAGGTAAACAACGCATGAGCAAAAAGTATCTGTACTACTTCAGCGAAGGCAATGAAGCTTTCGGCGGTGACAAGGTCACCATGAAGAACACGCTGGGCGGCAAGGGTGCCGGTCTGGCCGAGATGACCGCAGCCGGTATGCCGGTGCCGCAGGGCTTCACCATCACTACCGATGCCTGCACCCAGTATTACGCAGACGGCCGTCAGATCAATGACGAAATCACTGCTGACATCTTTGAGCACCTCAAGGGCTTGGAGAAGATCACCGGCAAGAAGTTCGGCGACAACACCAACCCCCTGCTGGTCTCCGTCCGTTCCGGCGCACGTCAGTCCATGCCCGGCATGATGGACACCATCCTGAACCTGGGCTTGAACGACGAGGCTGTTGAGGGTCTGGCAAAGAAGACCGGCAACGCCCGCTTTGCATACGACTGCTACCGCCGCTTCGTGCAGATGTTCGCCGACGTCGTTATGATGGTCCCGAAGAGCCTGTTCGAGGTCGAGATCGACAAGATGAAGGAAGCCAAGGGCGTCAAGAACGACGTTGACCTGACTGCTGACGACCTGAAGGAACTGGTCGGCACCTTCAAGAAGATCTACGAGGAGAACGAAGGCCGTCCCTTCCCGCAGGATCCCGCGATCAGCTGATCGAGCTGTCAAGGCCGTGTTCCGCAGCTGGGATAACCCCCGTGCAAACGTCTACCGTAAGATGAACGAGATCCCCTACGAGTGGGGCACCGCTGTCAACGTGCAGCAGATGGCCTTTGGTAACTCCGGCGACCGTTCCGGCACCGGCGTTGCATTCACCCGTGACCCCGCCACCGGCGCTAAGAAGCTGATGGGCGAGTACCTGATCAATGCACAGGGCGAGGACGTCGTTGCTGGTGTCCGCACTCCGTCTCCCATCAGCACCTGCACGAGCAGATGCCTGAGGTCTACGACCAGTTCGTTGAGATCGCTACCCGTCTGGAGAACTACTTCCGCGATATGCAGGATATGGAGTTCACCATTGAGGACGGCCCAAGCAGCGACGGGATGAGCATCTCGCGCTGTGCGCTGCGTGTGCTTATCTCCACGCAACGGCCGTAGTCGGGTGTCGCTTTGCCTTCGAGTATGCCCTTTATCTCGCGGAACTGACGGCGCACTTCCTGCACCATCGACTCAGCAGCGCGACCTACTGCGTCCATCGTTAGTCCGCAGAACAGGAAGGCAGCCATGGCTCCGAGGAATGCTCCTACGAGCACCTTCGGATTGATGAGGTTCACCTGGAAGAACTCGATGAAGTCGATAGTTGTGGCGTTGGTCGGGTCGAAGAGGTTGCCGGCTGCGTCAAAGTATTGCTTGCCGTTATCCACGGCGCGTACCATAGCTATTTTTATCTCCTCAATGTAAGAGGCGAGGAGGGCTAAAGCCGTGAGAGCAGCCGAGCCGATGGCGAAGCCCTTGCCCGTAGCTGCGGTGGTGTTGCCTAAGGCGTCGAGCGCATCTGTGCGTTCGCGTATCTCCTTGCCCAGTCCGCTCATCTCTGCATTGCCGCCGGCGTTGTCGGCGATTGGTCCATAGGCATCGGTGGCGAGAGTGATGCCGAGCGTCGAGAGCATACCTACGGCAGCGATGCCGATGCCGTAAAGACCGGTGCTTATCGACTTAGCCGAGAGCGACATATCGAAGCCGTTGGCGCAGAGGTAGCTGAGCATGATGGCTACGGAGATGGTCACGACGGGTATCATCGTCGATATCATGCCCGTTCCGATGCCTTTTATGATGACCGTTGCAGGGCCAGTCTGCGAAGCCTCCGCAATCTTCTGCGTCGGTGCGTAGCTGTGCGATGTGTAGTATTCGGTGGCTTGACCGATGACCACGCCTGCCACTAAGCCGCTGATAACGGAGAACGAGAGTCCGAGCCAGTTCTCGATGCCGAGCATATATAATATAATAAAGGTGGCAACGGCGATGAGTGCTGCGCTGACGTTGGTGCCGAGGCCGAGCGAGTGGAGCAGTTCCTTCATCGTTGCGCCCTCCTTGGTGCGCACGAGGAAGATGCCGATGAGCGAGAGGAAGATGCCGATAGCCGCAATCACCATCGGCGCTATCACGGCGCGCAGCTGCATGTCTGCGTTCATGGTGAACGCCGTTGCGCGAGGGCAGCCGTTGAGAGTATCGAGCCGCAGTAGCTCTCGTAGAGGTCGGCACCCATGCCAGCCACGTCGCCCACGTTGTCGCCCACGTTGTCGGCGATGGTGGCAGGGTTGCGTGGATCGTCCTCGGGTATGTTCGCCTCCACCTTACCCACAAGGTCGGCTCCCACGTCGGCAGCCTTTGTGTATATGCCACCGCCAACGCGAGCGAAGAGAGCCTGCGTCGAAGCACCCATGCCGAAGGTGAGCATAGTGGTGGTGATGGTGACGAGGGCTGTAGCCTCTCCGTCGTAGAAGGCGTTGAGAGCGACGAACCAGATGGCGATGTCGAGCAGTCCGAGACCCACGACGACGAGACCCATAACGGCACCGCTACGGAAGGCTATCTTCAAGCCCTTGTCGAGTCCGGTGCGTGCGCCGTTGGCAGTGCGTGCGGAAGCGTAGGTGGCGGTCTTCATGCCGAAGAAGCCTGCCAAGCCGGAGAACAGACCGCCGGTGAGGAAAGCGAACGGCACCCACGGGTTCTGCACCTTCAGCACGTAAGCCATGAACGAGAAGACGATGGCGAGCACTACGAACACCATTGTCACAACCTTATATTGCTGCTTGAGGTAAGCCATTGCGCCTTTGCGTACATGCTCGGCAATCTCTTTCATTCGGTCTGTTCCTTCGTCCTCCTTCATCATCGAACGGAAGAAGAACCATGCCATTCCCAATGCTACAACACTGGCTATTGGGATCAGCCAAAATACTGAGGGGATGTTGTTCATAACGTTTTATTTATTAGGTTGATAATAGATATTAGTGGTTGGTCGTTGCATAACGATTGCGCATCGTTGCTTTATGGTTGTTATTTCTGTAAAAGATTTTGCAAATATAGCAAATAAAACAACACGAATGTGGAAAACGATGAATTATTTGCGCAAAAAAAAAAGCCCGAAGTCTCAGTTTTACGTGGACTTCGGGCTGGTTTCTATTCGTTGCTCTATTGCTTAGAGCATTATTTTGCGCACGTAGCTCTGCTTGCCTGTTTCTATGCGCAGCACGTACACGCCGGGCTTGAGTGTTGGGATGTTGAGACGGTGAGATGGTGAGGTGGTGATCAGCTCGCCGCTCACGTTGTAGAGGCTTACGCTCTTGATGCCCTTGCCCGAAACGACAATCTGCGAGCCCTCGCGACTCACGCTTACGGTAGAAACCGCAGCCGACTCAATGCTGGTTGGTATGTCGTGGGTGAGTGTGAGCAGGTCGCCCTCGCGCTTGATGTATGTTGCTGGTGCGTCTGCCACCTTCAGCTCCATGTCTTCGCCGTTCTTCGCGCCCATCATCATCACCTTATATATATGTCCGTCCTCGAACGGCACACTGCTCTTGCGCAGCCAGTAGCTGTAGAGCGGAATGTCGAAGGCAGAAGACACTGTAACGTCGTCGTCGATGCCGTTGACAGCCACCGTCTCGCAGAGCTCCACATCCTCGCACATCATCTTCACGTGACCCTCGTAGCTTAGCTTCTCGTTAGTGCGCAGCAGAACGCCGATTTTAAAGAGCGAAGTCTGCGACATGTCGAGTACGCCCGACTCTACCTTCTGCTCCGAGTTGTCGCTGAAGAACACCTCCACCTTTGCCATGAGCGGTTTCTCCTCAGCCTTCACTACTTCGATGTAAGCTGCATCCTTGTCGTGTATGTTGTTGATAGGGTAGGAGTCGGTCTCCTCCTGGTCGCGTGTCGCCTCGAGCTTCACCTCGTAGCGTGCCGGGGCGAGGTCGGTGGGTATCGAGAGTTTAACGGGTATCTCCATCTCGGTGAAGCCCTCAATCTCCGTCAGCTGGTCGACACGTGTGTTCAGCACCACCTGCTTAGCCTCGTCGAGTAGCTGCACGCGCAGATAGCAGTCGCGTGGCACGCCGTTGAGGTTCTTCAGGTTGAAGTAGGCGTATATGCTTTCGCCCTGCTCCGCACTGGCAGAGAGGCGTGGCTGGTTCATGAGCTGGAAGACGACATTCTCCGTAGAGCAGGTCTCGGAGATGCGTCCCTTGCCGTCGGTGAGCTCCACCTCGATTGTCGGTGCCTTCTTCATGCGCAGGAAGTCGCCCCATGTTCCGTCTTCGCCCATAGCTGCGCATACTGGCACGAGGCGGTAGTAGCCGTTGGGAAGTCCGTCGAAGCTCACCTTTGTAGAGAGTGTGTGCACCATGAGGTTGTCGGTGCCCATGCTGCCACCGTAGTCGCCGAAGATGCGCTGCGTAAATCCGCCCGTGGCGTGGTCGTCCGAGTAAGCCACGCTCTTGAAGTTGCCCTCAGCGTCGTATACAGCCACGCCCACGTCGCCCTTGAACGCCTTGCCCTTGTTTACGAACGAGGTCATCTCTATGGTCTGCTCCTTGTGTGCGTCGAACGCCTTGTCTGCGGCATCCTTCATCGTGAACGTGCCGCCCTCGTTGAACATCAGCTGCGGCATGTTCTCAAGCAGTCCGGGGTCTATTGCGGGATACTTGCCGTTGTTCGGGTGTGCGAGTATGGCGGTGATGGCGCGGTTGAACGCGAGCGGCTTGTTGCCGAACTCGTCGCCGGTCTCCTGCAGGCTGAGGTTGGTGAGCGAGAAGTAGGCGTCGCCTCCGCCGTCCCATCCGAAGTTCATGTGGAAGAGTCCGTTCTCGTCGAAGCCGTCGGTAACCCAGGCGTGGCCTGAGCTTGAGCCGGCAGGGCGGCCCTCCAGGTAGACGGGGCAGCCGTTTAGCAGTTCCTCGCGCAGTATCTCGGAGAAGCGTGTTGCGCCCTCCATCGCCTTTGTCACGTAAGCCGCGGTGTAGTCGAAGTGCTTCTGCAGCGCGTTGTATGCGTTCACGCCCTGTGTGCCGCTGAGTGCGGGGGTGTACTGCATGAACGATGCGACGCCGAAGTCTCTCATGAGCAGCGCCACGGCAGCTCGCTGCTCTTTCGTGGGCTGCACGGGATAGCGGTAGTCGTCGAGCATGTTCGCCCAGTCGTAGTGCGACTGAGAGAAGTCGACGTACACGTCGTCGTCATAGGCAGCCACCTTGTAGCCGTTCTCGCCCTTGCCCTGTGCCGGCCAGCGGTGGTAGCGCATTATCTGCGCCATGGCCGTAGCCACGCAGCCGGTGTAGGGATAGCCGCAGAGCTCGTTGTACGGCTCGGACTGTCCCCACTTGCTCTTGAGCAGCGGTGTGACGGTCTTGGTGAAGAGTCCGTTGCGTGCAGGAGCGTGTGCTACGACTGTTCCCTCCTTCAGCGCCTGGTAGCCTTGCCTGTAGCCTTCGAGCAGCAACCTGACGCAGGGGTTGGCGTTGAGCGTGTCGAGGGTGTGCTCTTTGCTGTACGCCAGCACTTCGCCCATAGCGTCGTCGCCGGCAACGAGCACGAAGCCGCGAGCGTCGGCAGCGTTGAAGAGATGGTAGGGTGAGGGGGTGAGATGTTGAGATGTTGATGGAGAGAGGCAAAAGCCGAGCGGAGATGTTGAGGTGTTAGCCGGGGCTTTCTGGGCGTTGTCGTGTGGGAGTGTGATGTACTTTTTTGCGATCTGCGCCGCCTTTTGCGGGCTGATAGGGTTAGCGTTTGCTGTCTGTAGGGCGATGGCAAACGTGCACATGATTACCGATAATACGGTGCTGATTTGTTTCGGATTATGTTTCCTTTTCATTAGTAATGTTATTGTTGTGTGTGAGGTGCAAAGTTACTGACTCTTTTTTAAACAGATATGCGTTTGAGCAGTAATAATTGTTAAACACTATATACGGATACGTTTTTTTGCGTATCTTTGCATAGGATAATCAAAAAAGTTGTATCAGTCTAATAATCAGCATAGTTGTTTCGACTGTTTTATTTATGGTAACGATTTAGCGAAAGTCAGACTACTTCTGCCTGCTTTACTTTGCATAATGGTTCAAACAACTCTTGCGCTTGCAAAGATATGGTATTTATTTGATAACGCCAAATATTTTAGTAGCCATGTTCGCTACAACCATAAAATATCTTGTATATCAGAAGAAATAGAGAATGTTCAGAAGTGGACATTCTCCATTGCTATTTCTCTTTCACCAAACTCAATCATTGCATTAAAAAGACTTACCTTGTTGGCATTTCGCAAATCTTCCAATGTAATATCTGCTTCTTGTATCATTCCCTTGTCCAATAGTGCGGCTCTTTTTGTGCCTGGCAATAAGGGATGTCTGGGAGTCACCCAATGTTTGCCGTCAAATATGGCAAGGTTCGTGAATGAGGTATCCGTTAAAAGTCCATGTTTGACGATGATGATGTCGTCACGGTTCCCTTTCTGTGCGACCAAGGCATTGAGGTGACTGCGGTCGGTACTTTTGTAGCCATACGTTATCGTGTCGTCTGCGACCACTTGAAGGGAGTTTATGTTTCGAATAAAATACGGAGCATATTCTACTGCTTCAACACCTTGTTCGCCATACACCACTCTCGCCTTGTAAAAATCCATGCTTTCCGTTGGATTTATCAGTTTTTCCAATGAAGGCATAGACGCATTGCATAATGAAGGAAAGAACTTACAGATCGTTCTTTCCATTCTTTCCTGATGGTATGCAAGAGCTTGTGTCTTTCCATTCACAATCTTTATTGTCTCTACGAATTGCTGTGCCATATTAAAATCAGTTCTATTCAAAAGGAAGATACACTTTTTGTAACACTTCCTCGTATTCTTTTCTGCAATCACTCTTCGAAGTAATGCCTCCTCCTGCCTTGAAATACGTTCCTATACCGTCATTTTCAAGAAAGCGTATCATTACAGCCGAGTTGAGTTCACCATTATTATATATACCCATGACTCCTGTATAGAATCCACGGTCATAGCCTTCCGCCTCATGGATTATTTCCATAGTCTTGTCCTTTGGCGCACCTGTTATGGAACCTGCGGGCAACATTGCATCCAATATGTTTCCGATGTGCTTTTGATAACCAGTTGGCAACTTGCCGCTTATTTCGGAACTGGTCTGGAGAATATTCCCCTTATTGGTATGGAGCACATCAATATAACGGTATTTATCCACCCTTACATGCTCCGCCACACGGCTAAGGTCATTTCGAATCAGATCCACAATGGTAGCATGTTCGGCTGCTTCTTTTTTATCTCCCATCAACACTTGCTCTGCTTCGGGTAAGGACGCGTCAATCGTGCCCTTCATCGGATAAGAATATATCATTCCGTTCTTTATCTTCACGAATGTTTCCGGCGAGAAGCACACGAACCGTCTATTGCTATTATTGTCTATTAGTAGAATCTTATACTTGCCTTTAGCACGTAGGAAGATGTCCTCCAACGTAAGGTTGCAGTCCAAAGCAACCTTACAAGTAAGGTTGGCAAGATAACTGTTTCCACGCAAGATGTTGCTTTTGACGGTTTCAAAACTTTTCGTGTAATCTTCAAAATTTGGCTCAAACACTTTCCACGTCGGATGTTTGGTAGCCGAAGAGAGTGACTGCCGTTTTACATTGGTTATACCCTCAAAGTCATAAAGGCATTCATCGATAGCTATTTCAGACAGCTTCCGTATGTATGCTTCCGAACCTGCATAGTTGATGACAAAAAGGAAAGGCTCCTTTTCGTTAGCCAAATGATTGATACGGTCTATAATATTTTGTTTCATTGTCTTACATTTTAAAGTTACTGAACCATCTGTCCATTATCTTATATCTTAGTTGAGCATTCTTGTTTGTTGGCATACTTATGCGATTTTATTATAAAATTGCAAAGATAGCTATTCCTTCGCAATATCATACTTTTTTTGCGATAAAAAAAGTAAAAAATGGAGAGATGTTGTTGAAAATCCAACTTCATCACTCCTTTGTTATTTATTGGTGTTCACTTTATATATAACACTAATGTTGTTGTAGTAACCTTTAGGACTAACCTCCATGTATATAATCTTATGCGCCACAAAAAAAGCATGGCGCAAATCACTGCGCCATGCCCCAATAAAAGAAAACCTTATAGTCAAAATAGAAATTAGCGATTCTAATTCTTGTTCCGGTACTAATCTTTTTCTAGTACTTCGCATTCTGAGGATCAAAGTTGGTCCAACCTTTCATCCAGTTGTTGCTGCCATCGAAGGCCCCGATGTAGGTTACAGTGTCGAAACCTGTCCAGCCAGCGAAACTTGCGGCACCAAGCAATGGGCTTCCTGCGATAGGAGTATAGCCATCTGCACCAACCAATGAAGTCCATGAATCAAAATACTTGTTGCTCTGCTCTGAGAAGAAGAAGGTGTTGCTGTATGACTTCTGATTCTTGTCGATATCCTGCTTCTTTGCAGCATCGTAGAGATAATCCTCATACTTCTTGTTGGCATCAGTACCAACGGCATCCATACCTGCGAAATATACATTCTGAAGCTTGAACTTGCCATCCTTGGCATCCTTCACGGTTTCACCCTTCTCACCATCAACAATCAAACCGATAGGCCAGCCTAAGGCTACAGAGTTGATGCAGTTGAGGTTAGAAGAACGACGAATCTGCATGGCTGACTGGAACTTGCCGAGAGCTGACCCGTTGTTTGGATTGTATGCTCCGGCAGTGATATAATCTGTGGTGTTCTGGAACTTGTCATCCAATACCTTAGGACCTACGAAGGTGATGTTAGAGAAGGTAGCCTTGGTACGAGGGTCCACGGTAGCACCATCAGCGCAGTTGTCGCTCTCGAAACCGTTGCTCTGAGAGGTATCGGCAATCTTGCTGTCGCGCAGAGAAAGACCATACTGCACCTTTCCTGAGAAACCGTTATCGGTATCGAAATCATCATCCCAGCCCTTGTAGGCTACGAGATACTTGCAGTTTACTGTACCGCCAAACCACTCGAAGGAATCATCATTGGAATAAGATACCTGAACGTGGTCAATCTCTGTGCCTGAACCTACAGAACCTAAGGTTAAACCATTAATCTCCTTATCCTTCTGGAATGGATAACCGGCAAACTCAATGCGTACATAACTCAAGGCTCCTGAGTTGTCAGCATCATCTGCGCCACCATGCTTGGTACGAGGACCACCCTCTATCTGCTGCTCAGTCTGGTTGTTCTTAGCCTTGCCGCAGAGAATGATGCCACCCCAGTCGCCAGGATTTCTGCTGCCGGCAACCTCTTCAGATGTAAAGACGATAGGCTCTGTGGCTGTACCCTTGGCGATAAGCTTGCCGCCACGCTCTGCGATGAGTGCCGCCTTGGTCTGCTTGTCGCCCTTGATGATAGTTCCCGGTTCGATGGTAAGCTCAGCACCATCTGCAATATATACCCATCCCTTGAGGAGATAAGTGCCTTTCTTCAAAGTCTGCTTGCCTGTGAAGACGAATTCCTGGTCGCCGTTGCCAATCTGTGTTCCGTTGACGTTTTCCTTGTCATCTGTTCCGAAGAGGATGTGGTCGCAAGCCTTCAAGCCGCCATTGGTTGTCCACTTGTAAACTACTTCTGATCCAGGATTTGGAGAAGGAGTTGGATCGTCATTGTCACTGCTGCAGCTGCTCAACATGGCAGATGCTGCGAGGATGCCCATGCATCCTAAAAAATACATCTTGTTCATCATTGTTTCCTGTTTTATTAAACAAATATCTAATATTATCTTTCTTGAAATTCTACGGATAGTCTCTAAAATTTATAGATTGCCTGCAAACCGATGTTTCTGCCCGGCTTGTAGCATCTTGCTATTTCTTCTACTTCCTTCTTGCTTCCGTCGCTATACGTTACATCAGCAAACTGCTTGTAATATATCTTTTCTGCAAGAAGATCCCTTACGTTGAGCTTCAGTTCCAGATGCTCGCCGAATTTCTTAGCCAGCGAGAAGTCGATGGTGTTGCGGGGCATCTCGTAGCTGTGAGGCACTCGGGCGTTGGAGTCATCGCCTGTGCTTCCCTCGCTTCTGCCCACACCGATGATTCGCTTGCCTATACGGTTGTAAAGCAGGGCGATATCCATCTTTAATGGCTCGTTCTTATAGAAGATGCCGGTGTTGATAAGGTATGGCGACTGACCCTGCATCGGTCTGTCTTCCTCTTTCGAGCCCTTCTCAAACTGCACCTTGCTCTTAATCAAGGCACCGTTAAACGACCAGCTGAAATCCTTCAATCCTATGAAACCGAGATTCTTTCTGATATCCAGCTCCACACCGTAGTTGTTGGCACTCTTCGCATTCTTGTAGGAATAAATCAGGTCTGTGCCACCTGCCACCGTGTAGGTCCACTCGATAGGAGAATCGAAGTGCTTGTAGAAGACTGCCAGCGAAATGAGCTCTCCACGGGATGGATACCACTCATATCGCAGGTCGAGGTTATCGACATAACAGTTCTTCAACTCAGTGTTTCCCTGCACATTGCTGGCAAGGTCGAAGTCGTAATACACCGACGACGATACTTCACGGAATTCCGGGCGGTTAATACTGCGGCCATACGAGAGGCGTACCTGGTGCTGGTCGCTGATTTTATATGTTGTGTTGAGAGATGGGAATACATCATCGGTCTTGTAATGACGGCTCGATTCACTCTTCTCGTAGTCACGGGAATTGGAGATGAGTTCCATATCATTATGCTCGAAGCGGACACCGGCGTGGATGCCGAGTTTGCCAAAGGGGAGAGACATCGCCAGGTATCCGGCGCCTAAGGTGTTGTGTCCACGGTAGTTATTGCGCATCTGCTTTTCCTCCAGAAGATACAGCCTGTCGTAACCCATGTTCGCCTCGCTGGAGAGCAGTGTAGGGATATGGCTGTGGCGGAAGTCGGATGGCATGTTGTTATCTGAAACATTCCAGTTGTAGATAAAGTTGCGGGTCTGGTATTCTCGGCTGCGATATTCTCCATAGGCACCCACCTTCAAGTCTGGCTCAAAGTTGCCAAACTTGAAGTGGTGCTTGTCATTTACACCAAGAGAGAGAATGTGTTCGTCGAGTTGAGTCCACTCGCGGGATATGTCGTTGCCGGTGCTCAGGCATAAACGCCCGATTCCAGAGCATCGTCGATGAGGTATCTACGACGGTCAGGCAAATGGCGGTTGGCATACGCATACCCGATACTCCAGTCAAGGGCATCGCTAGTGAAGGTGTGCTTACCGGTAAGCTGACCGTTATATGTAGTTCTACTGCGGTAGTAATACTCTGCGCTTCGCTCCAGGTTCGACTGGGCGCTCACGCCATCACGCCAGGTATATCGCTGGTAGCCAACTGGTTGAAGATGTTCTTGAGCTGATACTTGTGATTGCCGTCCTTGGAAAGGAAGGTGAAGTTGAGCATTGCTCCGAGTCTCACGTTATTATTATACTGGTCGTCAACAGAGTGACGAAGATAGTTCGGCTTGTCGTTTGCCGCATCATAGATACCATAGAGGTTGTTCTCCATGTTCTCGTAGGTGCGGTATTCGTTGGTATAGTTCAAGGCAGCGAGCATGCCGAGTGTTCTTCCGCCGAGCATCCAACGGCGGTTGAGGCTGGCCGCTAACTTTAAGTCGCCCAAAGGCTTCCTGTTCTTGACAAGCCAATCGTTGTTAAGCCCGTTTCCCAGAAGTGAAGTAGCATAATCGCCCATCGGTTTTCCATTGGCATCGAGCTGCGGATTCAGGGCAGCATGGATGCCCCCATTCAGTTTTCTCAGTCCATTGTCGAAACCCAGGAAGTCTGTTCCGGAACCTTTCGAGTAAGAAAAATTCTGAAAGGCAGAAGATGTATTCCAGTTTCCGCCCACGGCGATGTTGAAACTGTTTTCTGCCGGAATCTCCTTGGTGTTGACGATGATGAAACCGCCTGAGTAATCAGCGGGATATTCAGCCGTTGGCGACTTCACGATGGTAAGGTTGTCAATCTGCGAACTTGGGATGATGTCGAAGGAGAATGCCCTGGAATCAGCCTCAGAACTAGGCACTGCTCCTCCGTTCACCCACACATTGTTGTAGCGCTGTGACAATCCGCGAACCATCACGAATTTATCGTCGATGAGGCTCACGCCTGGCACTCGGCGTATCACCTCACCCGCATTCGTATCCTGAGTTCTAGATATTTCCTGTGCCGAAACATTGCTCACGATGACGGGACTGTTTTTGGCCACCTGGATCATAACCGCATCCGTATTACGCCTTTCCACTGCGGTAACTGTCACCTCCTTCAGCTGCTGTTCATCAGGTTGCAGCGCGATTATCTGGTCTGCGTCCTTCGCCTGAACCCCGTCAATTTTTTGAGTCTTATATCCTACATAGTTAATATATAG
>ENA-OQHY01000870-OQHY01000870.1-human-gut-metagenome-genome-assembly--contig:-NODE-870-length-15170-cov-4.988832_pt1 | contig 15170 bp, 14 predicted proteins | sample MGYA00242570_ERZ504733 | MGnify/ENA primary metagenome ERZ504733 (study PRJEB26092, sample SAMD00036219) | human gut metagenome | host: Homo sapiens | study: EMG produced TPA metagenomics assembly of...
TCATCGAGTCGCCGAAGATAAGCACGCGCTGTCGTGCGGTGTCTACCGGTTCGGTGATGGTGTCGCTTGCCGCATCCTCGACGTGCATGGTGTCTGCGTCAGCCGTCGTGATATCCTGCCCAATCTGTTTCAGATGCAACGCATCAGCCACATAGTCGGGAGCCTTCGAGTAGCCCACGAACAGGAGCAGTGCGAGTACGAATATCGAAATAAGTTGAAAAGTTGGTTTCACTTCTATTTACTTAATACTGTTTTTTCTTAGTTTATATGTAATAAGGTGCAAAGGTACTCAAAACTTGTATATATAAAAAGAAAAGTGAGACATTCGTTTTGCGAAAGTCTCACTGCTTTGAACGCTTGCTGTAAACCATTATGATACCTGCGAGAGCACCGAGTGTCGCTCCGATGGAGTTGGCTGCGAAGTCGAGCCAGTCGCCGCTACGTCGTCCGCCCGTGCAGTATTCCTGCAGTATCTCGATGAGTCCGCTCATCAGTATCGGTGCGAGCCACGCAAGGCACAGTAGCTTTGCCCAACTGAGCGCAGGCTTGTCCGTAGGCGATGCGATGCGCATTACCGGTTGGCGTTTTGCGCTATGGTTGCGCAGATACTCAAGCCAGATGGTGGCGCACGTGCCGGCGTACATGGCTATGTGTACCCATTTGTCTATGAGCGTAACGTTGTCGAGCGGCGTACTCGGTATCGTTGCGAAGCACAATACCAATATCATAAGGATATAGAAGCACGATACCGGGTACGCCTTGAGTAGATGTCTGATGTATGTCATTGTATAAGAAATTCTTTTAATTGTTGTGTAAGAACTTCTTATTAACGCATGAACTTCTCTTTTATTGTGAGAGTAAAGGTCTTTAACGCACGAGAACCTTCTTGCCGTTCACGATGTAGATGCCCGAAGCGAGTCCGTCGATAGCTTCTGTCGTAGACACTGCGCTGTTGAAGCGGCGCACTGTTCTGCCGTCGATAGCCACTACAGATGTGGCGTTCGCGTTGTGGCTGACAGCGATGTCTACGATGGCTGTAGGCTGGTCGGCTGTCACGTTCTTCACGAGATAGTGTCCCTGCGAGTCCTTCGAGTTCTGTATCTCGAAGTAAGCATCGGTTGTGATGCCCGATACGTCTGCCGTCTGCACCGAACTCTCTTTTGCGAACACGAAGTTCACGTAGTCGGTCGGTGTGTTTATCTTGAACTGCTTGCTGTACCATTTCTTGCCGTTCTTCTCCGTCAGTGTCGTCACGTTGTCGCCAGGCCATTTGTTGTTAGCCGGTGCGTGTGTGTCGTCGCCGCCCCACGTCCAGAAGTAGCAGTTCTTCCAGCCCACGTTCTCGGTGTTCACATACACAGCGAACGTGTATGCTTCAAACTTGCGCACGTCGTATGTTCGTGTCACGATAGTGCCCACTTTGCCGTTCGCGAGCAATGCCGTCTTCAGCGTGTACTTGCCGTTGGGGAGCGTAACCTTAGTGCCGTTAGCCACCTTTGTGCCCGATGCTGTTGGGTTGGAGCCGTCCAGCGTGTAGACAATCTGGGCATTCTTGGTGGCTGATATAGCGCGTAGCGTTACGGTCGGCGCGTTATGGTATTCGCCCGACGGCAGCGACGGGAACACCGTCTCGGCAGATGTAGCAGGAAGTAGCGCCAGTGGTATCCCTCGGCAGCCAGCGCCCATCCGTCGTCGGTTGGTGTGTATGCGTTGGCAGTGGTGCCCACCGCAGCGCGCAGCCTCATGTTCGCACCCGTTGTCGTCACGACGTAGCGCGATGCAGAGTTCTCCGTGCACGACCAGTTGCTCTCGTTGTGTATGCCGGCAATGTTGCGCACCAGTATCATGTTCTTTATCTCCTGCTTGCAGTCGGTCCAGTGCTTGTAGAACACGCACGGTGTGCCCGGCATGGCGAGCAGATAGGCGTTAGCCGCCAGCGTGTCTTTGCGTATCGGATCCTGCGCAGCATCGCTACGCTTCTCCGTGTCGTGGTTCTCGATGAACGTCACGGCGTAGCGCTTGTACACCACGTCGGTAGCCAGTCCGCCGTTTGCCAGCTTCGACCAGTTGCCGTTGTTCGCTGCGTCGCGCACCGAGTAGCGTATCGGGAAGTCGAACGCTGCCGACATCACCTTGCCGTCCACCTTTGTAGCATTCAGCCAGTTGGTGACATTCGTCTTGTTGCCGTCGAAGTATTCGCCGACGGAGTAGGTCGGGTTCGCCGCCTTGTTGTATATGCCGTGAATTTGCCGGCATAGCCCTTTGTCATGTCGTAGCGCACGCCTGCGTATCCCAGGTCGTTGAGCAGCAGGTCGAGATACGCCTTCACGCAGTTCTGCACGTTGGCGGAGTTGTGGTCGAGGTCGCGCATACCGTCCCAGTCCTCGCCCGTGTCGTAGTTGGTGCTGAGGCTCACGCCCTGCTTCTTCGCCTCCTCCGCAGCCTTGCCCTTGTCGTCGCCTGCGCACACGTCGGTAGAGGTCATCTTGTACGTCTTGCCCTTGTATGTCTCCTCGGGGAAGTCGAACCAGTTCTTGACGGTTCCGCGGTGGTTGATTACGACATCGGCTATTGTGCCGATGCCCTTCTGCTTGAATGTGCCGATCATGGAGCGCAACTCCTGCTCTGTGCCGAACGACGAGTTGTAGTTTGTAAACCAGTAGAGGTCGTTGTAGCCCATCGACTTTCCGCCGCAGTAAGCGCTCTGCGGCACCCATACGAGTTTGAAGTAAGGTGCCAGCTCGTCAGCCTGACTCTCTAATTTTGTCCACTGCGATGCGTCGAAACTGTCCCAGTAGAAGCCCTGGAGCATCACGCCTTGGTATTGTGATGGCCAGCCCTGTGCGGAGGCGTTGAGGGGCAGAAAGCCCACGCCACATGCGATGGCAGCCATTGATTTTAGAAATCTGTTCATGTTAGGTTTGGTTTTGATTGTTATTGTTTGGTATTTTGTTTCAATCAGGGCAAGGTATGACGACTCTTGTCTTGTGTTAAAACGATACGCACCGACCGACGCAGACGTGCGCATCGGTCGGCGCGGATGTCCGCATCGGTCGACGCAGATGTCCGCATCGGTCGGCGCAGACGTCCGCATCGGTCGGTGCAGATGTCCGCATCGGTCGACGCGGATGGCTACAGACTAAGTACGAGTACGCCCTTCGGCTGCAGTTTCACGTCCTTCGTGAGGTCTATCTTTCTGCCCGTGAGCACGTTTGTAGCCTCCGTGCGGTTGCCGATTATCTCTGCGTAGCGTGCTACGGACATTGTAGCCGTCTTTGATGTGCCGTTGAGTACTGTCATCACCGCCTTGTTGCCGAGCGTGCGTGCCACCACGTACACGCCCTTGAACGGTATGAACTGCGTCTGCTTGCCCTTCGTTATCACTTCGTTGTTCTGTCGCCAGTGGAGCAGACGGCTTGTGAAGCTGAACATAGCCTGCTCCTCCTTCGTGCGCTCCGCCTTGTTGAAGGCGTTGCGTGTGTCGCCGGCGAAGCTCCGGGGAAGTCGCGGCGCACATGTCCGTCGGTAGTGCTCTTCGTGCCGTTCATCAGTATCTCGGTGCCGTAGTAGAGCTGCGGAATACGGTTGACGGTGAGCAGCAGAGCCAGTGCCTGCTTCAGCGCCAGCGTGTCCTGACCCTCGCCGAGGAAGCGGTCGGTGTCGTGGTTCTCGATGAACGCCATCACGTGTGACGGGTCTACGTACAGATAGTCGTAGCAGAGCGAGTTGTATATGCGGTTGAAGCCCTTCCACCAGTCGTCGGTCTCCTCGTTCTTCGCCTGGTTAAGACGGTCGAAGAATGCGAAGTCCATAACCGTCTTCAGGTTCGAGTTCACTTCTGCCAGCGGCGAGTCCTTCTGCCATGCTGCGGTGTATGCAGCTCCGTCACCCACGTCTCGCCCACGGTGTTGAAGTTGGGATACTCCGTGTTCAGCACCTCCATCCAGTGTGCCATGCCCTTACGGTCGGCATACGGATAAGTGTCCATGCGTATGCCGTCGATGCCAACGGTCTCAATCCACCACTCGGAGTTCTGTATGAGGTAAGTCATCACGTGCTCGTTGCGCTGGTTGAGGTCGGGCATTGAGGCACGAACCATCCGTCCACCGTCTCGCGCAGGTCCACCTTCGACGCATACGGGTCGAGCACCGGTGTCAGCTTGTAGCTTGTCTGCAGATACTTGTCGTTAGTCATCTGGTCGCCGTCCACGGTCTTCGTCTTCACCGCCTTCGCCTGATTTTCAGGAGCAAGCCATTCGGGCGTGTTGAACCAGTCCTTTGTCGGCATGTCCTTCACCCACGGATGCTCGAAACCGCAGTGGTTGAAAATCATGTCCATCACCACCTTCAGTCCCTTCTTGTGTGCATCGGAAACAAGCTGTCGGTAGTCGTCGTTTGTGCCGAAGCGCGGGTCTACGCGGTAGTAGTCGGTCGTAGCGTATCCGTGATACGTGCTGCTCTTGCCGTGGTCGGGCGAGTTGTTCTCAAGCACGGGTGTGAACCACAAAGCCGTTACGCCCAGCTCGTTGAAGTAGTCGAGGTGCTGGCGTATACCTTCGAGGTCGCCGCCATGACGCAGCGACGGCTCCTTGCGGTTCACGCTGTAAGCGTTCAGTCCCTTCACGTTGAGATACTTTCCGCTCGACGCAAAGCGGTCGGGCATGAGCATGTAGAGCACGTCGGCGTTGGTGAAGCCCATGCGCTCTTCGCCCTTCATGTCGCGAGCCTTCAGCTCGTACTTCACGCTCGTCTTGCTCTTGCCGGCGCGGAACAGCAGGTTCATCGTGCCCGGCTGGGCATCCCTTACGTTCAGGTACACTAACAGATAGTTGGGCGAGTCGAGACGCACGAGCGAGTCGATGCGTACGCCCGGATAGTCGGTCGACACCTCAGCCGTGCGCACGTCCTTGCCGTACACCATCAGCTGCACTTGTGGGTTCTTCATGCCTACGAACCAGTTTGTAGGCTCAATGCGGTCAATCTTCTGTGCTGCGTTCATAGCAATAGTCGAAGAAAAGAAGAGGGCGAGTAGAAGTATCACCCTCTTACGTAGTATGTGTTTGATATTCATAAATTATAATGTTATTAGTCGTGTACTATCAATGCCGACTGCGGAGCAACCGTGAGAGTTGTGCCGCTGATGAGTCCGAGCCCGTCGGCGTTCACCTTGCCGTTTGCCACCACCGTGGTGTAGCTGCCCTCAGCCACCTTCACGTTCTGCGGAGTCTTCTGCGAGTTGAGCACCACGTAGATGTTTCTCCATGCGTCGCCGCCGGCATTGTCCTTCAGTCGGAACGCCACCACACCCTTCGGCGCGTCGACAAACTCGAGATGCTTGCGCACCTCCTCCGCCTTGCCCATGCGGAACGCAGGATGCGCCTTGCGCAGCGCGATGAGACCGGCGTAGTAGTCGAACACCTGCGGATAGCGCTTCAGGTTGTTCCAATCGAGACGGTTGATGGAGTCGGGCGAGCGGAATGAGTTGTGCACGCTCTTCTTGTCGCGCAGCATCTCCTCGCCCGAGAGTATGAACGGCACGCCCTGCGATGTGAGCACGGCGGTCTGTGCGAGCAGGTCGAGGCGTATCAGCTCGTCGTCGGTGATGTACGGCACCGTAGCGCGCAGACGGTCGGTCAGGCACATGTCGTCGTGGCAACTCACGTAAGCCACCATCTGCGACGGTTCGTTAGTCCACGCCTCACGCGAGTAGTTCACCTTCGTCATATCTATCTGCGGATGCGCAATGGCACCCACGATGCCGAACTTGATGCTTTCCTCCTCGTCGGCTCGCCGATGAGGAAGCCGCCCTTATGGTCGTCGGAGAACGGGCCGCGCAGCGCGTCGCGCATGTCGTCGCAGAACGCACCGATGCCGTTGAGCTGTTTGGTGTTGGCTTTCATGGCGAGTTTCTCCTGCGGATAGCGCAAGAACCTGCGCTCCAGCCTTCACCATAGATGTATATCGATGGGTCGATCTGGTCTACCATAGCACGTATCTCGTTCATCGTCTCGATGTCGTGAACGCCCATGAGGTCGAAGCGGAAGCCGTCGATATGGTATTCCTTTATCCAGTACTCCACGCTCTCCTTCATAAACTCGCGCATGAGCGGTTTCTCGCTCGCCGTCTCGTTGCCGCAGCCCGAGCCGTCGGAGTACTTGCCCTCCGCAGTCTTGCGATAGAAGTAGTCGGGATAAGTCTTCTGGAAGTTGGAGCCGTTGATGTCGAACGTGTGGTTGTACACCACGTCGAGTATTACGCGAATGCCTGCCCGGTGCAGTGCCTGCACCATCTGCTTGAACTCGCGTATGCGTGTCGTAGGCGTAGCCGCGTCGGTGGAGTAGGAGCTCGGGCACGTTGTAGTTGAGCGGGTCGTAGCCCCAGTTGTACTGCGGCACGTCGGGCTTCGACTCATCCACAGAAGCGTAGTCGAACGACGGCAGAATGTGTACGGCGTTCACGCCGAGACGCTGCAGGTGCTCGATAGCCTTCGGCTCGGTGAGTGCGAGATATTTGCCCTTGTGCTTCAGTCCCGACGAGAGGTCGACGGAGAAGTCGCGGTGGTGCATCTCGTAGATGACGAGGTCGCACTGGTTGTTGAGTGTCGGACGCACGTCGTCAGCCCAACCCTCCGGGTCGGTGTCGCGCAGGTCGACGATGGCGCCGCGCTTGCCGTTCACGCCCACCGCCTTGGCGAAGATGCCGGGTGTGTTGTCGGGCTGTGCGCTGTTGTACACGCTGAAGAGGTAGTACTTGCCTTTGAGGTCGCTCTTCACGGTGAGCTCCCACTTGCCTGCGCCCACACGCTTCATCTGCTTTGTGAGCTGCTCTGTGGGGTTGTCGCTGTCTGTGTCCGATAGCAGTACATTCACTTTCTTTACGTCGGGCGACGTAGTGATATGGAATGTCGTCGCCTTGGGCGAATACTCCACTCCGCCCAACGTCTGTGCTACGGCACTGTGCGCCGTGCAGGAGGTAAGGAAGGAAAGGATAAGGGTCTTTAGGGTCATATTTGTTTCTTTTGCTTATAATTCGTGATGGTCGATTTATAGGAGGTCAGAAGCCGTTAAAAAAAGAAGTTGGAGTATCTGTAGGAGGGTATAGCATCCTTGCTATACCCACGCCGTCTGCTAACAATAAGGCTGCGTGGGTATGGCAGGGATGCCATACCTCCTATAATTACTTTCTTCCTGCTTCGTCAATCAGTTCCTTCACCTGCTCATTGTAATCGCGGTCGGCGAGGAGCTGCTCGATGTTCATGTGCATACGATAGCGCCAGTAGTGCTTCGGGTTGGCAGGGATGTTGATGCGCTCGGCATCGGCATCAGCAAGGCGTATGCGCTCGTCGATGGCGAACCAGTCCTGCAGCGAGAGTATGCAGAGCATCGAGGGCGAGGTGAGCTGCTGCGAAACGATGTCGCGAGCAAGCCATCCTGGCAGCGGATGCGGTGCAGCACCGCCACGGTAGAGCATAGAGTTGTAGAACTCCTGCGTGCGTGCCCAGTCTTCGTCCCACCACTGGCGCAGCGTAGGCATGTCGTGTGTGGAGAGAGTGCATACGGAGCGGTACGGATTGCGCGAGAGATAGCCGAACTTAACGCTCGAGTCCTTCGGCATCGACTGCAGTTCGAGACTCAGTATGCGCAGCTGCTGCATCACCCACTGCACGCAGTCGGGCACCATACCCAAGTCTTCTGCGCATACAAGCATACGGGTGGCTTGCACCAGAATCGGCAACTTCTTCATCGCCTCGCCATACCAGAAGTTGTTGTTGCGGCGATAATAGTAGTCGTTGTACAGGCGGTTGAACGCAGCCTTGTCGCCGTCCCACAGTGCCTCGTACATGAAGTTGAGCTGCGCCGTGATGCGCGGATGGAAGAGGTTGGGGTTCTTGCTGTCGCGCACGAAGAGCACGTCGTCAACCAGCGCGTAGAGTCCGTCGCGCAGCCATACGTCCTTTTCCGTTGTCTTGCCCTCGAACGCTGCCTCAATCTTGCGCTCCGTGTCGTATTCGGGCTTGAGCGAGTAGATGTCATCGTGCTCGTGGTTGAGATAAGTCTTGATAACCTCCTCGGTGTGTTCGCGGAACACGCGCTCCACCACCCAGTGGGCTATGAACGGCGTTGTGAACAGATGCTCCTGGAAGTTGAGACCGTAGCTCTGTATCTCTTCGCGAGTCATGGCAAGCGCCGGCTGGAACTGTCCGAGCAGTCCGCCTACGCAGTCGGTGGGTATAGCCCAGATGCGGAAGAAGCCGAGTACGTGGTCGATGCGGTAAGCGTCGAAGTACTTCGCCATGTTCTGGAAGCGGCGCACCCACCACTGGCATCCGTCGGCAATCATGCGGTCCCAGTTGTACGTAGGGAAGCCCCAGTTCTGTCCGTTCACCGAGAAAGCGTCTGGCGGAGCACCTGCCTGCGAGTCGAGGTGGAAGTATTCGGGTTCGTGCCATACGTCGCAGCCGTTGCGGTTCACGCCGATAGGTATGTCGCCCTTGAGGATGACGCCGCGAGCGCGGGCATACTCGTGAGCAGAGCGCATCTGCTGGTCGAGCACGAACTGCACGTAGTAGTAGTACGCCACCTTATTATATAGTTCGCTCTTCGGATTGCTGAGTGCCTTACGGTCTGTCTCGTTCCACTGCTTGTGGTCGGCCCACTCCGAGAAGACATACGTGCCGTAGAGGTCGCGCAGATAGCAGTAGTAGGCGTAAGGCACGAGCCAGTGCTCGCAGTCGGCGAAGAACGCCTTGAACTCCTTAGACGCAAGCACCTTCTTGCCTTCCTGCTCGAACAGCAGACGGAGATACTTGAGCTTGGCGTTGTTCACGCGCTCGTAGTCGATCTGCGGCAGGGCGTTCAGCTCCTCGCGCAGCACCTCGAAGCGGTCTGCCTCCAGCTTGTCGCTCAATGCGGGCAGCTGGCGCAGGTCGGCATACTGCGGATGCAGAGCGAAGATTGATATACATGAATAGGGATATGAATCGGTCCACGTGTGTGTGGATGTAGAGTCGTTGATAGGGAGCACCTGCAGGAGGCGCTGATGGGTCTTAGCCACCCAGTCGATCATCAGTTTTAGGTCGCCGAAGTCGCCCACGCCGAAACTGCCTTCGGAGCGGAGTGAGAAGACGGGGACGAGTGTGCCCGCTACCTTCTCGTCGCATAGCGCGTAGAACGACTGGTCGAGTGCCACTACGCGCACTTCGTTCTGCTCCAAAGGCTTGAGAGTGAGTGTGCGGTTCTCGCACGTCTCCCACATCTCCTCGCCTTTGTCGCTGAACGCCACGAACTTGAACTCCAGTTCGTGAACTAACTTACTACAAATCTTATTATTGTTACCTAAACCTACTTCTTTATCGTTTGCATCGAGTGCGTCGCCGTCGATGTCCACAATCCATTCGTTGTGGTTGTGCTCGGTCATGTGCAGAGCCTTTTTCAAGTCCCAGTTGCCTAAGACTGCGCCTTTGCCCGTGAGGGCGAGACGTGCGCCCGAATGTAGCTGCGGAGCACGCACCACGAGGCGCAGTGCCTTGTCGTATGCCAGTGGCTTCACGCTGCCCTCGGCGCGGCGGTTCACGCAGTCGGTGAAAGCCGAGCTATATAAATATGTGTCGCATGGTATCTCGTGCCAGCAGTCCTCAACGATGATGTGCTGCGAAGCCTTTGTGTTGAGGTCGAGACGATGAGTGACAGTCTTCCACTCGCTGCATTTTATGCCGCAGCAGTTGCGCACGCTGTAGAAATAGTCCACACGCTTGTCGCTCTTCTTCGCCTCTATCTGGCATGTCCAAGTCAAACCGTCAGCGGTAGACATTGCTACGGTGCGGTCGCCAGCCTCTCCGCTGGCGATGTTCAGCAGCAGCTCTTCGCCGAATACTGTCTTGTACTGGATATTAAAAGTAATTTGCATAGTATTGTTTAGTCGTTATTAGATTTCAATTATTTATGTTGCAAAATTAAACATTTGTGTGTTTTTGTGCAAAGTTATGTATGTTTTTCTTCCAAACGCCAAGGTAAACGTTTGCGCAATGGTTAACGATTACTAACAAGTATATGTTATTTCTCACAAAATACTTACTTTTGTATCCATTAGGGGGTGCCGTCAGGGGGTGCACTTGTCTCAAGTGCACCAACAAAGAAGAATGCTTTATAAATATATGTGTATATAGTTCGGTGCACTTGAGACAAGTGCACCCCCTGACGGCTCCCCCTGGCAAGCTTATTAATAAACATTATAGTATATGAAAGTAAAATCAATCATCCTCGCTTGTTCGCTGCTGGCTACAATGTCGGCAAGCGCACAGACCTCAAAGGGTATCGACCTCGCCAACATGAACACGGCGGCGAAGCCGGAAACGACTTCTATGAGTATGCTATCGGTGGCTGGCGCAAGGCGCATCCGCTCGACGCAGAACACGCACGCAACGGTTCGTTCACCGACCTCGACGAGATGAACCAGAAGCGCATCCTCGCCCTCATCGAGGAGTACTCGTCAAAGCCACAGCCTAAGGGCACACTCGGACAGAAGATAGGTTCGCTCTACAACCTCGCCATGGACAGCGTGCGCCGCAACCGCGAGGCAAACCGGATTTCAATCTGGATCTGCTGCGGTCAAACAATTATATCTGCCATTTCTTCGTTGTACGGCGGGAGATTGCGGAGAAAACCGGCGGCCTTCGTCCGGAATACAATGGGGCGCAGGATTATGATTATATCTTCCGCTGCACGGAAATGGCGGGAAAAATTGTACACATTCCGAGAGTTTTATATCACTGGAGGGTCCACAGCGCTTCCACCGCAGACAATCCGGCAAGCAAGCTGTACGCGTATGAGGCCGGAAAAAAGGCAATTGAGGGAAACCTTGCGCGCTGCGGCGAAGAGGGAACCGTCACACTGCGTTCGGATTATGGCTTCTACGATGTAGATTATAAACTGCGGGGAACGCCTCTGGTTTCGATTCTGATCCCGAACAAGGATCAGGCCGATACGTTACGCACCTGTCTGGAATCCATTAAGAAGTGCATGTATCCATCCTATGAGATTCTGATTATTGAGAACAACAGCACTGAGGAAGCAACGTTTTCCTATTACAAAGAACTCGAAGCACAGGGCATCCGTGTCCTGAAGTATCCAAAACAGGGCTTTAACTATTCTGCGATCAATAATTTCGGCGTCAAAGAGGCAAAGGGAGAGTATCTCCTGTTTCTCAATAACGATATGGAAATTATCACACCCGATTTTATGGAAAAGATGGTGTCCAATCTGCAAAGACCGCAGATCGGGGCGGTCGGCGCGAAGCTGTATTACCCGGACAACACGGTGCAGCATGCGGGTATCATCATCGGTATCGGCGGCATTGCGGGCCACGCCTTTTTAGGACTGGCGCGCGGAAGAAGCGGCTACCTGCATAAGGCATCGCTCCAGATGAATGTGAGTGCGGTGACAGCAGCGTGCATGATGATGAAAAAAGAGGTTTTTGAGGAGGTCGGCGGCTTTGAAGAAGAACTGTCCGTCGCTTTCAATGATGTTGATCTGTGCCTGCGCATTGGAAAAGCAGGTTATAAAATCGTATACAATCCGCACGTGGAGCTGTACCATTATGAATCGAAATCCAGGGGAGCAGAGGATGACGAGAAGAAGGTGCGCCGCTTCCAGTCGGAAATCGAATTTATGCGCAGCCGCTGGATTGGGCTGTTAAAGGCAGGAGATCCCTGCTACAATCCAAATTTAACGCTGGCATCGTGGAACTATGGACTGCGTGCCGACGGCAGGGGAGTAAAACCATGGACAAAGTAGCAGTTGTAATACCAAATTATAATGGATACCGGTATCTGGAGACGTGCTTTGCAGCGCTTGCAAAGCAGACCTTTACGGAATTTACCACATATTTCGTGGACAATGGTTCACAGGATGAGAGCTGTGCGTTTCTGCGGGAACACTACCCGGAGACGAAAATCATCCAGCTCGATGATAACTATGGCTTCAGCCGTGCGGTCAACGAAGGCATCCGCCAGTCGAAGGAGCCGTATGTGATCCTTTTAAACAACGACACCGAAGTGTTCCAGGACTTTGTCGAGCGCCTTTATGAGGGAATCTGTAAAAGAAAGAATGCGTTTGCATGCAGCGCAAAGCTGATTTCCTATCAGGAGCGTGATAAAATCGACGATGCGGGAAATTACTATAATATGCTGGGATGGGCATTCGCAAGAGGAAAAGGAAAACCGGTCAGTGAATTTGAAACGTCCGACCGGATTTTTGCGGCCTGCGCCGGAGCAGCGATCTACCGCCGGGAATTTCTGGAAAAGACCGGACTTTTTGACGAAGAACATTTCGCTTATCTGGAAGATACCGACATCGGCTATCGTGCGCGGCTTTTGGGCTACGAGAACTGGTATGAGCCGTCCGCGAAGGTTTACCACGTCGGAAGCGGAACGAGCGGCTCCCGGTATAACCTCTTTAAAATCCGTTATTCTTCCAGGAACAATATTTATCTGATCTATAAAAATATGCCGGTTTTACAGATTTTGCTTAACCTGCCGGCCTTTATCCTCGGTTTTTCGGCAAAACTGGTCTTTTTTGCATCGAAGGGATATGGAAAAGAATATCTGGCAGGAATCAAGAATGGTTTTTTCATCTGCCGGAAGCCGGAAAACAGAGCAAAAAAGATCCGTTTTGAGTGGAAGCGCCTCGGCACGTATTTTGTCATCGAATGGGAGCTTTTTATCAATGTGTTCCGGAGATTTCTGGAGAGGGCATAAGGATTCTTTCAAAAGATTACGAAAAAGTTAAAAAGTTTACGGAAATAAGAAGAATGTTAGAAAAATATGATTGCTCTTTTTTGAAACTTATTGTATAGTTAGGGGTAGGGAATTTTTAAATCCCGAAAAAAACAGATAAGGTGAACGAATTTGATCAACGATAATCAGAAATATTTTGACCGGATGCACGTTCTGATCGATGCCCTGGTGCTCGCACTTTCCTATGTACTGTCCTGGTACTGCTATGTGCGGCTGGGTGTTATGAATAATCATCCGGAGAGGGGAATTCTGCCGCCGGCGACGTATATGATGGCACTGCTCTATATCGTGCCCGGCTATCTGCTGCTTTACTATGCATTCAATCTCTATGCATCCAAGCGTTTTCAGGGAAGACGTCTGGAATTTGCCAATATCTTAAAAGCGAATACGGTTGGATTTCTGGTCTGGCTGGCCAGCCTTTACATGGTGCGCCAGGTTCACTTTTCCCGTGGTATGCTCTGCATCTTCTTTGTGCTGAATGTGACACTGGAAACGATCGTAAGAAATCTGATCCACTATATCTTAAGCAATATGTGGAAACACGGCCGCAACCAGAAGCAGATTCTGATGGTCGGCTACAGCCGTGCGACTGAGGAATACATTGACCGGATCATTGCAAACCCGGAGTGGGGCTATCTCGTCCGCGGAATCCTCGATGACCATGTCAAAGCGGGAACGATGTACCGCGGTGTCAAGGTTCTTGGAAGAATCAACAATCTTTCAGTCATTCTGCCGGAAAACAAACTGGATGAAATTGCCATTACCCTTGGCTGAACGAATACTTCCGCCTGGAGGAGATCGTTGCCATGTGTGAAAAATCCGGCGTACATACCCAGTTTGTGCCGGATTACCACAACATCATTCCGACAAAGCCGTACACAGAAGACCTGCAGGGACTTCCTGTCATCAATATCCGCTATGTGCCGCTTTCCAACACGTTCAACGCGATGCTGAAACGGATTGTGGATATTTTCGGCGCGCTCGTGGCGATCATTCTGTTCTCACCGGTGATGCTGTTTTCCTGCATCATGATCAAGCTGACCTCACCGGGTCCGCTGATCTACGTCAGACACGCGTCGGACTGCACAACAAACCGTTTGAAATGTACAAGTTCCGTTCGATGGAAGTTCAGACGGAGGAGAAAGAAAAGAAGGCATGGACCGTGAAGAATGACCCGCGTGTGACGGGATTTGGAAAATTCATGCGCCATACCAGCATTGATGAGCTTCCACAGCTCTTTAACATCTTAAAAGGAGATATGAGCCTGGTCGGACCGCGGCCGGAGCGACCTTTCTTTGTGGAAAAATTCCGGGAGGAAATCCCGCGTTATATGGTAAAACATCAGGTGCGTCCCGGTCTTACGGGGTGGGCACAGGTGAATGGATACCGGGGAGACACTTCTATCCGAAAGCGTATTGACTGTGATCTGTATTATATTGAAAACTGGACGCTGGGACTTGATTTTAAAATTCTGTTCCTGACCTTTTTCAAAGGATTTGTGAATAAAAACGCTTACTAAAAGATAAGGGGAAAAGAGATGTCGAAGAAGAATTACAAAAAGAGCAGAAAATACAAAAAAATGCGCCGCAGAAAAATAATTTTCGGAATTGAAATCACCGTTCTGCTGATTCTTTCCGGAATTCTGTTCGTCTACGCATGGATCAACCGTTCGATGGATAAGATGAATCAGGATACGCTGGACAGCTCCCAGATTCAGATCAACAGTGAAGTAAAGGCAAATACCGATCTCTCACAGATGTCCGGTACACAGGTCATCGCGCTGGTCGGCGTGGATGCCAGAGGTGTGAAAGGCTCCGAGCTGGCAGAAAGCATGAACAGTGACACTATTATTCTCTGTTGTATTGATCACGACAAGCAGGAAATCCGTATGGTGTCGATTATGCGTGACACCTGGATGAATATGGCGAAATATACCGATGAATATTATGAGTTTGACAAAGCCAATTCCGCCTATAACCGCGGCGGTCCGGAGAGTATGCTCTCCATGCTGAATACAAACCTTGACCTTGCACTGACCGATTACGTTACCGTAAACTTCAAGGCACTCGCCGATGCGATTGATGTCTTGGGCGGTCTCGACATCGAGATGACAAATGCAGAGTGTGTTCATGCAAACAACTACAACAGAGAGGTATCGGAAGCACAGGGCGTAGAGTATGAAGCTATTCCGTATGATGAGGACCTTGGGGATGATTACAGCGAAGTACGTCATGTCAGCGGTGCGCTTGCTACCTCCTATGCGCGGATCCGTTATGGCGGCGGTGATGATGCAAAACGTACCAGCCGTCAGCGAATTGTTATCAATCTTATGGTACAGAAGCTGAAACAGAATCCGACCAAGATTCCGGAAATTCTGG
>ENA-OQHY01000871-OQHY01000871.1-human-gut-metagenome-genome-assembly--contig:-NODE-871-length-15107-cov-2.999733_pt1 | contig 15107 bp, 23 predicted proteins | sample MGYA00242570_ERZ504733 | MGnify/ENA primary metagenome ERZ504733 (study PRJEB26092, sample SAMD00036219) | human gut metagenome | host: Homo sapiens | study: EMG produced TPA metagenomics assembly of...
CGCTGAGCGCCGCATCACCATCCAGTATGCCAAGCGTGTGGTGGGCCGCAAGCAGATGGCGGCAGAACAGTACCTGCCGCTGAAGCTGAACATGAGCGGCGTCATGCCCATCATCTTCGCTTCCGCTCTGGTCTCGATCCCGGGCACGATCGGCAGCTTCATGCAGGTCGACCAGGCTGCGCATCCGTTCTGGTACGCATTCTTCCGTACCTTCAACTATACGTCGCCGCTTTACGTCGTCATCTACCTGCTGCTGATCCTGGCATTCAACTACTTCTATGTGGCCATCCAGTACAACCCCGTTGAGATCGCCAACAATCTGCGCCGCAACAACGGTCGATCCCCGGCTTCCGTCCCGGCAAGCGACCAGCGATTTCATCACCCGCACCCTGAACAAGATCACCCTCATCGGCGCGATCTTCCTCGCTGTGGTGGCTGTGCTGCCTATCGTTCTGGGCAACCTGACCGGTATGAGCATCCAGCTGGGCGGTACCAGTCTGCTGATCGTGGTCGGTGTGGCACTCGATACCACCCGCAGCTCGACAGCTTCATGACGATGCGCAGTCACAAAGGCTTCCTCGGCTGATCTGTAAAGAATAAGCACTGATGTAAGAAAGCACTGGAAAGGAGAGCATGCTCGGACTTTTCAGTGCTTTTTTGCTTTGGTGAGCCGTTAGCGGCTTCAAACCGCAGCGGACTCAATGAAAAACCATCCTTTATATAAGGAGAGGAGAATTCCTATGAATCTGATTCTGTTGGGCGCCCCCGGCGCAGGCAAAGGCACGCAGGCTGAGATCATCTGCGCAAAGCTGAACATCCCCGCCATCAGCACCGGCAACATCCTCCGCGCTGCTGTCGAGGACGGCACCGAGATGGGCCTGAAGGCAAAGAGCTTCATGGACGCCGGCGCACTGGTCCCCGATGAGGTCATCATTGGCATCCTGAAGGACCGCCTGTCCGAGGCTGACTGTGCAAACGGCTTCATCCTGGACGGTGTGCCCCGCACCATCGCACAGGCAGAGGCTATCGAGAAGATGGCATCCGCATCGACAAGGTGCTGGAGCTGTCTGTCGCTGACGATGTCATCGTCAACCGCATGGGCGGCCGCCGCGTCTGCGAAAAGTGCGGCGCAAGCTACCACATCGTCAACAAGAAGAGCAAGGTCGAGGGCGTGTGCGACTGCTGCGGCGGCAAGCTCGTCATCCGCAAGGACGATCAGCCCGCTACCGTGCTCGACCGTCTGAAGGCATATCATGAGCAGACGGAGCCGCTGGTGGACTTCTACCGTCAGCGCGGCAAGCTGGCTGTCATCCCCTTCAACGATTCCATTGAGGCGACCACGGCAGAGATCATGAAGGCTTTGGAGGCATAAAAGTGATTCAGATCAAGAATGCGAAAGAGCTGGACGGCATGCGCAAGGCAAATGCCCTGAGCGCAGCTGCCCTGAAGTACGGCGGGGAGCATATCGAAGCAGGTATGACCACCTGGGAGCTGGACAAGCTGATCTACGACTTCATCGTGAAGCACGGCGGCACCCCCAACTTCAAGGGTCTGTATGGATTTCCGGGCACAGCCTGCATCAGTCTGAACGATACCATCATCCACGGCATCCCTTCCCATGACATCGTGATCCGCCCCGGCGACATCGTGAGCATCGACACCGGTGCCAAGATCGACGGCTTCAACGGCGACAATGCCTGCACCTATGCGGTGGGCAAGATCGACTGGAGGCTCAGCGTCTGCTGGACGTGACCAAGGCTGCTCTGTACAAGGGCATCGAGGCTGCAAAGGCAGGCAACCGCATCGGTGATATCGGCTATGCCGTGCAGAGCTACTGCGAGGATGCCGGTTTCTCGGTGGTGCGCGAGTTCGTAGGTCACGGCACCGGCAAGGAGCTGCACGAAGATCCGGAAGTGCCAACTACGGCCATCAGGCCGCGGCCCGCGCCTGGTGCCCGGCATGACCATTGCCATCGAGCCCATGATCTGCCAGTACGACTGCAAGATCAAGCAGCTGTCTGACGGCTGGACGGTCAAGACCAAGGACGGCGGCCTGGCTGCGCATTTCGAGCACTCGAATGCGATCCTGAAGGACCGCACCGAGATCATGACCCGCTTCTGGATGATCCGGACTTTGACCCGGAGACCTTCAGCCTCAAGTAATCGACTCCATAAGATAGGGTCCGAGCCGCCCGGAGCGTGCAGAAATGCTGCGTTCCGGGCGGCTTTTTGGCTGCCGGGAGATGCCTTTTGTGCAATTGCGACAACTTTTGGTGAAAAAGTTTCATCTTCCCGGTGGAGAAGCGCAAAAGCCGGGGCCAAAGACACCGGAAGATTTTTCAGAAGAATTTTTTATCGGAAATACGGAAAAAACCTCTTGCAAATTGACAACAAAAGGTGTATAATCTATAAATGGCTGTGGAAGCCAGATACTTCCTCGACGGACAGGGATTTTCTGCCCGTTTTGCGGATTTTGTGCCGCAGGAGATGAAGTATGTGGCGCTCATCGCCGCCTGTCCGTCTGAGGGCTGGCACTGAACGGGAAGAGCATGAAGCGGCAAGCTGCTGCAAAATCGGGCGCAGGCACGACAAAGCACAGTGCTTTCAGGCTTGGAACGTAAGGCTCCGGCTCCCTACCATGACAAACTGAGCAGATCCAAATGAGGAGGCAAATAGCTTGTCTAAAGAAGACGTCATCGAGATCGAAGGCATTGTGCGTGAAGCCATGCCCAACGCCATCTTTAAGGTGGAAATGTTGAGCGAGGACAAGAACACCGGGAAGCTCACTCCCAGTGGTCACATCCTCTTAGCGCACATCTCCGGCAAGCTGCGGACCAATTTCATCCGTATCCTGCCCGGGGACAAGGTAACCGTGGAAATGTCGCCCTACGACTTGTCGAAGGGCCGCATCACCTGGCGCTCCAAATAAGCACCAGGGTATCAACCAAAAGGAGGTTCAACATCATGAAGGTCAAGCCTTCCGTGAAACCCATCTGCGAAAAGTGCAAGGTCATCCGCCGCAAAGGCCGCGTGATGGTCATCTGCCAGAACCCCAAGCATAAGCAGCGCCAGGCTAATTCGGGCGCCTGGGGGTCAAGTGCGTAGAGTCCCGGCGCAGACCCCGACACTGACATGGGATGATTTTTGGAGGAAACTACTATGCACGTATTGCCGGCGTTGACCTGCCCCGCGAGAAGCGCGTTTCAGGTGGGTCTCACCTACGTTTATGCACTTCGTCGGCGAACACGTTCGGCGTGGTCATTTCCACGGTGGCGGGCAGGTTGATGATCATCGGGTGCTCGGGAGTCGGCTTGATAACACCGATCACGGCGTTGCACACCTCGACGGCGTACTCCGGCTCGGTGCCGGTGAAGGATTCCGGCGAGTACTCGTAGTACAGGTCGATGCCCTTGGCCTCGTTCTCGAGGTCCTTGCACAGTTCGGCGGCGTCGGTGGCGAGCTTCTTGATCTCCTCCTTGTTCTTGCGGAACACGACCTCGCGCTGCAACACAGACACGGAGTTGTAGAAGTGCACGATGGCGCGCTTGGCACCCTTGAGCGCCTCGTAAGTGCGGCGGATGAGGTGCTCGCGGCACTGGGTGAGTACCACGATGGTCACGTCGTCCGGAATCAGCTCACGCTCGATGAGCATACGGATGAAGTCGAAATCGGTCTCGGAAGCGGACGGGAAGCCCACCTCGATCTCCTTGAATCCCATGGAGACGAGCAGGTTCCAGAAACGCAGCTTGCGCTCGGAATCCATCGGGTTGACGAGGGCCTGATTGCCGTCGCGAAGATCGACGGAGCACCAGCGCGGCGCGCGCTGCAGTCGCTTGCCCGGCCACGTACGCTCCGGGTAATCAAACGGGATCTGCTTGTCGTAGGCGGCGTACTTGTTGTACGGCATACGACTCGGCTTCTGCGGATCGCCAATGAATCGCGCCGGAGGCAGCAGCGGGTCGTTGTTCCCCCCATTGGACGCTGCGGCTACCGCTGCGAGATCAAAAACGGATGATTGATCCTGACCCATTGTTCCTCCTTTACTGTGTGAACCATTCATACAATCGCTTATTGGATATTCGTTTACGCATTGGTAACATGCATAACTTCCTCTATCCTAGCGACGGCCCATTCCAACATCCCGTTCATCTCACAATACGCCAGCACACTTAGCGTTCCGACGCAGCACTACTACTTACAGCTATGCGTGGGGGCGCATGGCGACGTCCTCGCGTTCTTCGCCTGGGAGCACAGCGCGAACGGGCCCACCGAGGCCATCAACGGAAGGCTCGAGACCCTCAGGGGCATAGCCCTGGGATTCCGCAAACCTCGACAACTACATCACCAGAAGCCTGCTGCACGCCGGCGGCTTCAGACACGCCATCCAAACCCACCTCTGACACATGCCCCTACACGCCAAAATCGGAAGAGCCCGATAACCTGCTATACGACGAGGATGCCACCTATTCCGCATTCAGGCCGTATCAGCAGAATTGATGTATTGACCGTTTATGGTCTCACCGCTTCTTCACCAACGAGCGGATGACGGCCATAAAACCGAGGCTCATGGCACCGGACAGCACTGCGAATACCTGCGGGCGGCGCAATTCGTTACGCATGCTGATGGCACCGGTCACGCAGTGGTCCTCGAACCAGACGCGCACCTCGTTGCTGGAGTATCGGCCCACCAGATCACCCCAGGTGAGCATGCGGGTCACGTAGCCGGCCGGGTTGCTTTCATGGAATTCGAACAGGCGGATGCCGCGATAGCGCGACTTGGACCATAGCATTCGAATCCGCAGGTAGGCGCGTAGCCCAAATCAATGCCATGCGCGTGGCCCACGAAGCGTTCTTGTGATCGTGACCGCAGAACAGCGCGAAGTAGCCGCCTGCTCACGCAAGGCGTCCACTTCACCGACGTTCTCGTCCGCACAGCCAATCGCCTCACCCAGCCGCGATCCCGGCCGGCAAATCTCATGGTTGAGCACGTAGCAATGGCCGGCGTGTACGTGCGCCTTCCACCGCGTTCGGCGTCCATGCGGGAACCTCTTTGAGGCAATCGTAGAATTCCTGCGGCGGAATGTGCTGGAAGGCGATGGCAGGCACCGGCTTACCGTCGCCGTTGCGTTCGCCAAGTTCGGACTGTACGGCTCCCAGCCAATCGATCGCCTCGGGGCTTGGCGTGCCATACCCATCGGAATCAGCCAAATCAAGACCGCGCGGATTGACCACATAGGCCGGGTATTGGGCGTCGTTCTCTTCAGGCTTGCCGGCGTAATCGCCGGAATTCACCATCATGACGGACATAGCTACGCGCCCGGATCCGTCGGAAGCCTCAATGGGCAGGGCAAAAGTGCCTGGCTCGAGGCTGTCGACCGGGTTCAGGCAGCCGGGGAATTCGCGGTAGATGCCGTCCTGCTCGTCGGCCAGGATGCCGCACTGGAAATCGTGATTGCCGTAGGTGGCGGCGAACGGCACTTCCGCTTCGATGACCGGGCCAAGGAAGCCGGCAAACGTGCGGCGGACTTTGTCACGGGTCTCGTCCATGAGCTCGTCCAAAGTCGTCGGCACATCCTGTGGATCGGATGTTGTGGAGTAGACCAGCGTGGACGTGGTGGACGCGGTGGACGCGGTTTGTTGGACGTCGGGATTGCTGCCGTCAGACTTCATGGCCAGCAGACGATTGTTCACGCGGTTTCTGGCCCGCCGCTTGATTCCGCGCAGCTTGGCCTCGACTTCGGTGACCGCACGCACGCGAGCGCCCGGTTCCTCGCCACGGCGGCGCAGGAAAGTGTCGATGTAGGCAGGATCGTAACCGCGAATCTGGTCGCCGGTGAACACCACCAGATCCGGGTCGGCTTTGCGAATGGCCTCACGGATAAGGCGGATGGTATCGGGGAGTACGTTGGGGCCGTCTTGGATGTCGGCCATCTGCAGCACGCGGAAGCTGCTGTCTTCGCGGAATCGCAGGTTCGTCATGCCTCACCAGTCTAGGGACGTAATGCTGTTTCGCACAGCATACGCGCCGGTCCTTCACGTTCCCCGCCGCTCCGCACGGCAGCTGAATCACTACGAGAAATCGTAGAACGTGTATCCCTTATCCGCTCCGCTCGTCACGTTGAGCAATGCTTTGCCGTTCAGCGTATCGACGTCGTTTCCTATGAGATAGCCGTCTCCCGTGGCTCCCATATCCGAGTCGTGGTAGGAGCCGGAGAAGGTGCCATCCTTATTGACTTTCATTACGGTTCCCCATGCGCCGACAACGGGCGGTCGCCATCCACCTTGCCGACCTTGTCTTTTGAGGAGAATCGCTTTAACGGAACAGACTCACCCCGCGACGGGCCGTGCAATACGCGTTGCCCAGCCAAGTATGGCGGGAATTGGGCCAGACGGCTCCCAGTCGCGGTGCGTTCTGGCTCATCCAGATGCTCGGCACGCGTCCGTCTGCGGAGCGTGAGCCGAGCAGATTGAAGCCGTTCTTTTCCAGCAGCCACTCCGGGTGCTGGGTGGCGATGGCCAAGCCTTCCTCGAGGGTGAGCGGCAGGCGCTCATCGGAGTCAATAAGTTTGCGGGCCACATCCGGCTCGCGATTGACATAGCACGTGCCGGTGTGCGGATTGACGACAGATAGAACGGGCCTTCCGGCGGCATGAAGCGTCTTGAAGCAGGAAGCTGGCGATGTCACGCGGCGGCATGGTGGTGAAGCCTGCCATGCGATTGATGGAGGTTCGTGCAATCAGCGACTCAGGCGAAACCAGTTCACGCGTGGGCACCAGCAGGATGTTCGATCCCAAATCGGAATGCTCGAGCGCCCCGATCAGAGGTCGGGCCAGCGAGCGGAATGCGGCGGCGGAAATATCCGCCACATCCGGGTAGCCGAGAGCCACGATACGGTCGAGCTGTTTTTGGGCCTCTACTGATGCGATAGACATGGCTACCAGTGTAGAACATCGCCTTCGCTTCATTGGGCAGCCACCATCTGGGAAGACCACTGCCGTTGTTCCGCGTGTTTCGTACAATTGCATTGTTTTACGGCCACCCGCATGACGGCCGTCCGACGTAAGTAATCCATCGAAACCCAGAGGTCATAGAGGTCATCATGTCCGAAAAATTGAAGGTCGGCATCCTTGGTGCCACCGGTATGGTCGGTCAGCGTTTTATCACGCTGCTTGAGAATCACCCGTGGTTCGAGGTGGTCACGCTTGCCGCTTCCGCGCACAGCGCCGGCAAGACGTATGCCGAGGCTGTCGGCGACCGTTGGAAGATGGAAACCCCGATGCCCGAATATGTCAAGAACATGGTGGTCGTCGATGGCGACGATGCCGAGTCCGTGGCTCTGGCGTTGATTTCATGTTCTCTGCGGTAAACATGCCGAAGGACCAGATTCGCGCCATTGAAGAGCGTTATGCCAAGACCGAGACCCCGGTGGTCTCCAACAACAGCGCCCACCGCTGGACCCCGGACGTGCCGATGGTGGTGCCGGAGATCAACCCGGAGCACTTCGAGGTGATCGAGCACCAGCGCAAGCGCCTGGGCACCACTCGTGGTTTTATCGCCGTCAAGCCGAACTGCTCGATTCAGGCTACACGCCGGCGCTGGCCGCGTGGAAGGAATTCGAGCCGCGCGAGGTGGTTGTGAGCACCTACCAGGCGATTTCCGGCGCGGGCAAGACTTCAAGGACTGGCCCGAGATGGTGGGCAACATCATCCCGTTCATCTCCGGTGAGGAAGCAAAGTCTGAGAAGGAACCGCTCAAGGTGTTCGGCCATGTGGACGCCGCCAAGGGCGAGATCGTGCCGTTCGACGGCGACCTCAAGATCACTTCCCAGTGCATCCGCGTGCCCGTGCTCAACGGCCACACCGCCACCGTGTTCCTGAACTTCGGCAAGAAGGCCACCAAGGAAGAGCTCATCGACCGTCTGGTGAACTACACGTCCAAGGCTTCCGAGCTGGAGCTGCCGCACGCACCGAAGCACTTCATCCAGTACCTCACCGAGGATGACCGCCCGCAGGTCAAGCTCGACGTGGACTACGAGGGTGGCATGGGCGTTTCCATCGGCCGTCTGCGTGAGGATTCCATCTTCGATTGGAAGTTCGTGGGTCTGGCCCACAACACCCTGCGTGGTGCAGCCGGCGGTGCCCTTGAATGCGCCGAAATGCTCAAGGCTCTCGGCTACATCACCAAGAAGTAGTTGAAACTGAGTCCGAAACTGAGAAAGCCCTCCGCAAGGAGGGCTTTCGTCGTATATACCGCAAAAACGCGGCTCAGTGGCTCAGCGGCCAGTACCGCCGTACACCACGGCTTCGATTTGATCGGCATCGAGACCGTATGCGGTGTGCAGCGCCTTGACGGCGTCGTTGAGCTGATCGAGCGGCACGAGCGCGGCGATACGAATCTCGGAGGTAGAAATCATCAGCACGTTGATGCCTCATCGCTCAGGGCCTGGAAGAACTTGGCGGCCAGACCGGCATGGGTCTTCATGCCAACGCCCACCACGGCCACCTTGCCTACGGTGGTGTCCACATCGAAGGAGTGGTAGCCCAGCACTTCCTGCTTGTCGAGCAGTGTGTTCTGAACCTGCTTGACGGCCGATTCGGGCACGGTGAAGGAGATGTCCGCAGTGCCGACGGATGCGCCGGCCTGCACGATCATGTCCACGTTCACGCCGGCGGTGGCCAGCTCGGTGAACACCTTGGCGGCCATACCCGGCTCGTTCGGCACGCCACGCACGGTGGCCAGCGCCTCGGAACGATCGTGGCAATGCCGGAAATCACCGGTGCCTCGGGGCCCAGGTCAGGGAACAGGTCGCCCATGGATTTCGCTTCTTCTTCAGTCATGTCTTGCCTTGTCTTGCTTGAAATTACTTACGATTATCGTTCGCTGTAGCCGCGCTCAGTCGAGGTTCGGCAGCTACGCGGGTCAATGCCGTCGGGCACCACCAATGTGCCGGGGCGACGGGAGAACGAGGAACGCACGTGCAGCGGCATGTTGAAACGCTGAGCGTATTCCACACAGCGCAGTGCCAGCACCTTGGAGCCGCAGGACGCCATCTCCAGAATGGACTCGTAATCGATGGACGGAATGCGGCGGGCGGAAGGCACGATACGCGGGTCGGCGGTGAAGATGCCGTCCACGTCAGTGTAGATCTCGCAGATATCGGCACCGAGCGCCACGGCAAGCGCCACTGCGGAGGTATCCGAACCACCGCGGCCGAGCGTGGTGGCGTCACCCTTGGCGTTGATGCCCTGGAAGCCGGCAACGATGGCGATGTCTCCCAATGAGAGCGCGTTCTTCACGCGGTCCGGTCTCACGGCCTTGATGTGGGCCGCGCCGTAACGGGCGTCGGTGAAGAAGCCGGCCTGCTGACCGGTGAAGGAGTGGGCACGGCTGCTTCGGCGTGAATGGCCATGGCCAGCAGGCTCATGGAAATTCGCTCGCCTGCGGTCATCAGCATGTCCATCTCGCGCTCGGGCGGGTTGGAGTCGATGCTCAGCGCCTGATCGATAAGGTCATCGGTGGTGTCGCCCATGGCGGAGACCACCACGGCCACCTTGTTGCCCTTCTTTTCCGTCTCAACAACGCGCTTGGCCACACGTTTGATCGATTCGGTATCGGCGACCGACGAACCGCCGTACTTCTGCACGATGAGAGCCACTGCTGTCCTTTGTTCTTCTCTTAGGGGGAGTTTGCTCAATATTCTACGCAAACGCAACGATTATAAAGGTTGCCGCGTTCACCCCGCGACCCCGCGCCGACATGTGGACACGGGCATGGCCTACGTTGTTCAGCAAATATTCAAGTTTTCACCGGTGGTTCTTTGAGGCAGCCGCATCCATCCTTTGAGATTCGAGCGGTTAACTATCAATTACCGGCAAACGAAAGCAAACCGGCGAGGTTTCCGCAGACCCCATAACTGAATACCTTCTTCTTCCTCTCTCCTTTTCAAGGCCCGGTCCCGCAGCCCGGGCCTTTTCCTTTTGTGTTGGGAACGATGGGTCAAACGCACGATACGAGCTCACGGAGCAAGCGTGGCCAACGGCACTACCAATACCCCATCATCCCGGCGATAAGCGGCAGCCGTAGCGGTCAGCACCATCAAGAATGACGGACGGCCTTCGTGATCTTGATCAATTCTGTCAGCCAACTTTTTCAAATGGGCCGCCGCAATATCAACCTGCTTTTCTCCGAGCTTGACCTCAATGAGAGCCCATCGTCCATCATGCAGGCCAATGACCGCATCAGATTCCAATCCCGTCTTATCCCGATAATGGAACACATCTCCGCCAAGCGCATCAGCATACACACGCAGATCGCGAATACACATGGACTCAAACAGCAAGCCAAAGGTCTCGAAATCATTAAGGAGTTTCTCCGGGGTCGCGTGCAGTACCGCACAAGCTATCGACGGGTCGCTGAAGTGTCTGGTTGGGCTCGTTCTCACTGCAGTCTTAGAACGTAAACGAGGGTTCCAAGCTGGAAGATCTTCAGTTACGCAAGCTCGCGACAATGCATCTAAATAATCGGAGAGTGTACCTTCCGAAGGCGGTTCACCCTGCATATCCGCCGCGATAGTGGATTGCGACGCCTGAGAAGAAATATTGCGCGCATACGAGCGCATAATCAGACGCATCCAAGTTTTATTGCGCTTTATACCATCCATACGATTGATGTCAGAATCAAGTAGTTCTTCGACATAATCCGCGGCCATGCGCAAGGCAACATTTACTCGAGATTCGACTACTGCTTCAGGCCAGCCACCGCGGCATAGCGCAAACGCGGTGTTTTCAATATCGAAATCGGAGAAACCCGAAACATCATGGTTGCCATCGAACAACTCTCCCAACGAAACAACGCCCGTCGATTCCTGCGATTCAAATAAGGACATGGTACGCATGGTTAATCGGGCAATTCTTCCCACTCCGGAATGAGCTGGTTCCTGTTGAGGAGTCGCCGATCCAGTTAGGATGAATCGGCCACGACCGCGCCCTCGATCGATGGCGAAACGCACCGCGTCCCACAATTGCGGGGCCATCTGCCATTCATCAATGAGTCTCGGCTCCTCACCTCGCAGGATGAGAGAAGGCTTTGTATCAGCCAAGGCCAACAGCGTAGCACTGCGATCCGGGTCCTGCATGAAGACCTGACTCGCCGACTGCCTTTCTGCCGTTGCAGTCTTGCCACACCATTTTGGACCTTTAATCTGAACGGCACCAGAAGACTGCAATGCCTGAGTCAGCAACCCATCAGCCACTCGAGGAAGGTACTCGCCACGTTGAATCTCCGAGCTCTCCACTGCCATATGTGCCCTCCCGCAAACCGTCGAAACATCAACCTATAAATCACTCTATTGCGGAAGTTGGACCATTCTAATTGTGGAAGTTGGACTATTTTCGTTGTGGAAGTTGGACCATTCCTATTAGGGAAGTTGGACACTAGATTACGAACTAGACTTTTCCTTTTTGCAGCAACAGTGCCACCAACACGATGGGCGTCATCACCGCCTATCGCCAGACCCTTTTCCTTGACCTAAAAAGAGAGATGCCCAGACAGTGCCATCTTTTCTCTGATCACACTAGCCAATTCGGAACGCAGCGGCGAATCCGTGATCCGCGCATCCTCTGCAACCGCGCCTTTGACGTTCGGCAATCCGGCGAATGAGCTTTTGCTCAGGCGCTCTTCGCGATTCATTTCTTTGGTCGGAAAACAGAATACGCGGGAACGCCCCTCACGCCTACGAAACCAACGGCTCGACGACGAACCGACATCCACGAAAACAGCAATAGCGCCTCTTTTATCGAGGTAACATATTCCCTCTTTATGCATTCATACCCCCCTATTTGAAAGCTCTGCCAAATATCGCCGACGCTGCGACTTATCATGTTGCCATACTTTGCAATCCTTTGCATCCCCTTGCATCTCAACGGCTTGTCCGAAGTAAGCCGCATCACTGACAGCCGTAGCAACGTTGTTCGTATCGCATTTTCAGACTTCTTATGCCCCCTACATTGCCCCTATATGGCCCCGTCGGCATGTTGCATGAAAGGCTTGGTGCGGAGTAACGTTTCGCAGTGTGGCGCGTGCGGTGTTGCCATTTGCGACAGCACCTATGCCATGCACGACTAAGACGGACCCGGCCGTCTTGTATAAGCAAATCATGAGCAGATCAAGCGAAGGAACAGGCGACTATGGCATTGCTGCATCGACGTTCGACGAGTAAGCGTGCCTCACAGAAAATGTGGGAAAACAACGCGGCCATGCCGGATGACGCATCTGCAAATGACAACGTTTCCTCAGCGCGGCCCGAGCCCGCAGCATTCGTTCCAACACCATTTGACGAAGTCATCGATATCAGCGATCTCGTGGCCGAGCGCCGACGCCTGCAACGCAACCTGTGGGCGATGCGCATCATCACCATTGTGCTGCTGATCGCCGCAATCGCCGTGGCCTGCTTCCCGCTAGCGTTGCAATTCGAGTCCGACCGCAACTTGGCCGCCACCACAGCCACCACGGCCAAAGAAGTAGCTGGCTGGCCTTACCCGCAGGCGGAAGACAAGCTCACGGCGGCCCGCGCATACAACAAGAAGCTCGCTGAATCCGGCCAGCCTATCTTGGGTGAAGCCGTCGATCCGTTCGCCGCCGCTCAAGGAGGATCCCAAGCCAGCGGCGAGGATTCCGCCTCAAAGAAAGACAAGGAATACCAGTCACTGCTTAATACCGGCAACGGCGTGATGGGCACAATCAAGGTGCCCAAGCAGTCCATCAATCTGCCGTTTTATCACGGCACTTCCGAGGAAGCACTGGCTTCTGGTGCCGGCCACTTGTACGGCACGTCGCTGCCGGTGGGAGGTAAATCCACCCATTCGGTCATTACCGGGCACCGCGGGTTGGTTGAAGCGCTGATGTTCACCCGTTTGGACGAGGTGAAAGAGGGCGACTTCTTCTACATCGAAGTCATGGGCGAAACTTTGGGCTACAAAGTGGACCGCATTTCGGTGATTTTGCCGGATGACACGTCGAAGCTCAAGATCGTGCCGGGTGAGGATCGCGTCACTTTGATGACCTGTACGCCATACGGCGTGAACACGCACCGACTGCTTATCTCCGGGCACCGCGTGGCGATTCCGATGCCGGCCCCCGAGCCGAATGACGTGCTTGACGCGCGCAATATCGCCCTTGGTGTTGGTCTAGGCATACTGGCGGCAGGACTGTTCATTATCTGGTTGGCACGACGCCACAAGGCCGCGCGCATCATCCGCCACGGCGCATTCTGGCCGTGGATGCGCCGCAAGGGCGAAAGCGCCAATGATACGCTGGCTTAGGCCTCGCGCCGACCGGCCAGTGCCCTGCCAGCGTGATTTCGTCGGCATACTCCAAGTCGGAGCCCACCGGCAGGCCGCTGGCAAGTCGGGTGACCTTGACACCTACGGGTCGCAATAGCTGGGTCAAGTAGCTGGTGGTGGCCTCGCCTTCAATATTCGGGTCGAGCGCCATAATCACTTCCTTGACCTCATCGCCTTCTAAGCGTTTGAGCAGACCGGGAATACGCAGGTCGGCAGGGCCAACGTTGGCCATTGGGTTGATTGCGCCGCCGAGCACATGGTATAGGCCGTGGTATTCGCGCGTGCGCTCGATGCTCATCACATCCTTGGGCTCTTCGACCACGCAGATCACCGAACGGTCGCGTCTCGGGTCGGCGCATACCGGGCAGGGGCTGGATTCGCACACGTTGCCGCAAATATCACAGAAGCGGATCTTGGCCTTGACCTCTTCGATGGCCTCGGCCAAATCGCGCGCTTCATCTTCGGGCGCGGACAGCATGTAGAAGGCGATACGCTGCGCGCCCTTCGGCCCGATGCCGGGCAGCCGCCCGAAAGCGTCGATCAGTCGTTGTATTGCGCCGTCATAAGCAAGTGCCATGGGTATTCCTCGTTATTCGTCCTCATTATTCATCCGAGTGCTTCTTGGCAGGCTGGATGTTCTTGGGGTTCTTCGGATCATCTGCCGCGAATTGCTCGACTTTTTTTGACCTCGAATAGCTTTTTCAGATCGTCGAGATTCATGGCCGTCGCCTCGCCGAGCGACTGGTCGCTCATCGAGTATTCGTCATCCTCGGCCGCGACTTGCGGTTGTGGTTTCGGCTGGGGCTGGGGCTGGCTATTCCACGGGTCGCATTCGGGGTCGGCTGTGCGGGTTGCGGTTGATTCCACGGGTCACCGTGCGGGGTGGCCTGCGGAGCCGATTGTGGAACTGCCTGCGGTTGATTCCACGGGTCATCGCCGGCAGCCGGCTGCGGAACCGATTGGGGCTGGTTCCACGGGTCATCGCCCGACATATTGCCCGACACTGTCTGAGGAACCGAAGAAGCCGGAGTCTGGGACTGAGGCTGATTCCACGGGTCGTCTCCTGCTGCGGAGCCGCCTGAGCATGGTTCCCCTGCGGTTGATTCCACGGATCATCGTGAGGAGACTGCTGATATGGCTGGTTCCACGGGTCGGCTTCGGCCGGTTGCGACGCCGGTGAGACCGCGGCCTGAGACTGCGTCTGATTCCATGGATCGTCGCTCGCGCCGGCAACTGCCGTAACGGAAGATGCGGTGGCTGGCTGCCCAGTGGACTGTCCAGTGGGTCCAGCGGACGCAACGGACGCAGTGGGTGCAACAGGAGCAGCCGGAGCGGCCCACGGATCAACACCGTCACTGATGTCCGGAACCGCAACATGCTTCTTGTGATGCTCTTCGGGCGCAGGCGTAGCAGCGGGCTCGTTAGGTGCGAACCCGTCTGCAGATTGCGGCGAAGCGTTGCTTACGGCCGGCTTGGCCCAAGGGTCATCGTCACTCCAGTTCTTCGCTGCCGTGGATGCACTGGATTGTCCGGCTCGATGGCTGTCGTCTGCGTCCTCGGCTTGGCCTGTTGCAGTCGGCTTCGGAGCTTTCGTCTCGCTCCCCATATGAATGCCCAGGCTCGCGCCCAAACTCGACGCGGCCAATCCAGCCTTGGCCATGGCAATCTGCTGCTTGACCTTGGCCAATTGCTCCGGCTCATACGTTTGACGGATTCGACTCGCTCGCCATTCGCCGCGACCGCAGAAGGTGCAATAACCGCATTGGCG
>ENA-OQHY01000872-OQHY01000872.1-human-gut-metagenome-genome-assembly--contig:-NODE-872-length-15105-cov-2.056216_pt1 | contig 15105 bp, 19 predicted proteins | sample MGYA00242570_ERZ504733 | MGnify/ENA primary metagenome ERZ504733 (study PRJEB26092, sample SAMD00036219) | human gut metagenome | host: Homo sapiens | study: EMG produced TPA metagenomics assembly of...
ATAAAAATAAAAATCCGCTTGTCTCAGTTCCAAAGTGGATGGTATTGGAAGACAGCACGACGCTGGAACTTGATGAGGAAACGGATGATACCAATTATTATTATGTGTATGCAAATGGCGGGCTGTACGGAATTTATACGGATGTTGCAAGTGCCGTGCAAGAAGCAGATGCACAGACAGGTGTTGTGTTAAATCGTGCACAGCAGTATGTCTGGGAGCGTGGAAATACAAAGACTAAAGTGACATTAAATGTCGATGAGATTCCAGACTGGTTTAAGAGTGCAAAGACCGATGTTTCTTATCTGGAAGAACAGTTGGGAGATGGCGGAACAGTGATGAATCTGACAGGATGTACCCTGGAAGAAGTGTTATATCAGGTCAGTGCACAGCGTCCGGTGATTGTAAGCCTTGGAGATGCAGGAAATCGTGTGATTGTAGGATATGATGCATACAATACTCTGCTTTATAATCCGGCAGACCAGACAACATCTTATATGGGAATCAATGACAGTACTGCAGCATTTGAGGCAGCAGGCAATGTATTTATCAGTTACATTGAAAAGAAGATTGAATAAAAAAATGAGAAAAATTGGGGCAAAATATTTTGCTCCAATTTTTTTTGCAACAAAATGGCATTAAAAAGACACTATAACAATATAGAAAGAAAAGTACGTCTGGAAAAGTAACTGTAAAATTGTAAAATCAAGGATAAAGCACAGAAAAATTCCGAAAGTACATTAAAGAGAGAGGAGGGAAAAAATGGAGGAAAGTCGGGAGCTGGTAAGACAGGCAAAAAAGGGAAAGAGAGAGCATTTGCAAAGCTTTATGAAACAGTATACGAGGATATGTACCGATTTGCACTTTACGTGTTAAAAGACAGGGAAGATGCAGAGGATGCTGTGGCAGAGACTGTGGCAGATGCGTTTGAATCCATTGGAAAATTGAGAAAGGAAGAAGCATTTCGGGCATGGATTTTTCAGATTTTATCCAATAAATGTAAACGAAAGCTAAAAGAATATATAACAAAAACCTATTCTTATGAGGAAAGTGAACAAAGGTTAGAAAAAGACAGCAAAACAGAGGATATAGCACACGCTATTCACGTAAGAGATGCATTTTATTCTCTGGAAGAAGAGGAACGTTACATGGTGGCACTTCAGGTGTTTGGAGGTTATAAAAGTCGGGAGATTGCAGAACTTTTACATAAAAATCATAATACAGTGCGTTCACAAGTAAGCCGGGCATTAAAGAAGATGAAAGAAAAACTGGATTAGGAGGTGCAGTGATGGCGAAAAAAGAAGAATATCATAATTTAAAAGACCTGCAGTCAGATGAGCTGAACCTGGAAAAAGTAATAGAAAAGATTCGGGAAGAAGCAAAAGAAGAAGAAATTCCAGAACGCTTGAAACCGGAACATTTAGATGAAATTTTAAATTCACAGAAAAAGAAAGGCAGGTGGCAGGGGATGAAAAAAGAAAATATATGGTAGCAGCTGCATGGGTGGCAGTTTTAGTCGGAATTGGAGTTTCCAGCGTAGTACTTATTCATAAAAAGGATTCGGCAGAAATTGGTGCACAGACAGCTTCTTCGGCAAAAGACGGAAGCGGAAACAGTACCATTCGCAGGAAGCTTCAGCAGAAGAAAAGCAGGTGGAAGGTTATAAATCTGCTTCCAGCTATGAAGAAATTTATCAGAAATTATTTGTAGAGACAAAGCAGGCACAGGAAACACAGGAGGCATGGTATTCGAGTTCATCGAATATTGATGAAGATTATGGAATTATGAAGGAAAGTGCTGTGGCCGATGGTACAACCTCTTCAATGGCAAAAGCGGTTTCAGAAGATAATAGTTCAGACAGTTATTCCCGGACAAATGTGCGGACAGAGGGTGTAGATGAAGGGGATCTGGTAAAAACAGATGGTACTTATATTTATACGTTAACTCGTTCAGGCAGACTGATGATTACAAAGGCAGAAGGAAGCAAATTAGAAAAGGCAGGAGAAACTTCTCTTGAAAGTATGACTGACACCATCAGTGATATGTATGTGGATGGAAATACGGTATGTATCGTGGCCTACGGATATGACACCGATGTCTCGATGGAAGGAGAAGATACCTATGCGGTCAATTCGACAAATTATACGAAACTTTACACTTATGATGTATCGGATAAAACAAACATCGTATTAAAAGGAACAATCAAACAGGAAGGATATTATGAGACATCAAGAAAAGTAGGAAATTACATGTATCTGTTTTCTACCTATTATGCCCAGGAAGAAAATGCGTCTAAAGACCATCCGGAACTTTTAGTGCCGAAGATTAATGGAGTGCCAATACAGGCTTCGGATGTATTTTGTCCGGTAGAGCCTCAGACAGATACGACTCAGCTTATAATTTCTTCTGTCAACTTAGAAGAACCGGATAAAGTGATGGCAAGTCGTTCTTTAATTGGAGCCGGTGGAATGTATTATGTCAGCCAGAATAATATCTATGTTTGCATGAGTCAATATCAGACACAGGAGATAACAACACAGATTGCACGCTTTTCTTATGCAGATGGAGCACTGGAATTAAAAGCAGCCGGACAGATTAATGGAACAATCCATGACAGTTTTTGTCTGGATGAAAATAATGGCTATCTCAGAGTAGTTGTGACTCGCTATCCGAATGGATGGGGTGGACAGGAAAGTAATGGATTATATGTCCTGGATGAAAATATGAAAGTCAGTGGGAAAATCGAAGATCTTGCATTTGGAGAAAGTATTCAGTCTGCACGATTTTAGGAGACACCGGATATTTTGTGACTTATAAACAGGTAGATCCGCTGTTTTCTGTGGATTTAAAAGACCCTGAAAATCCAAAAGTGATTGGAGAGTTAAAGGTGACCGGATTTTCCGAGTATCTGCATTTTTATGGGGAAAATAAACTGCTTGGAATCGGACAGGAAACGGATCCGGATACTGGAGAATTAAGAGGAATTAAATTATCCATGTTTGATATTTCCAATCCTGCCGACGTAAAAGAAGTCGATAAAATTGTATTAAAAGATATTGATATTTACAGCCCACAAGATAATTATAAGAGTGTGATGATTGATGCAGATGAAAATATCATCGGATTTGCAATGGGCTCTTATGATAAAGTGACTTATAATCTGAAGGGGTATTATGGAGTTTTTGGTTATTCAGCAGAAGATGGATTTACGCAGGAACTGATGCAGAGTTTAAGTAAGGCAACCGGAAATTCATCCGACAGCTACAATGTAATTGATGAAACAAGAGGAATTTATATTGGCGATACCTTTTATCTGTGCCAGAATCAGGGAATCTATGCATTTGACCGGAGTGACGGATACAAAGAAATCGGCAAACTTGAGTGGTAAAATTCCCTTGCGAAGCCTATTACAATGCGTTATACTTATGTGGAGCGGGTTTCCTGCTCCACTTTTTCATTACATTTTGAGAAGTAATAAAAAACTGGATACACAGGGATGGAAATAAAGGAGAACAAATTTATGAAACTGACAACAGTAAAAGAGATTTACAAAAACAGAGAGCAGTATCTTGATAAAGAAGTTACTGTAGGCGGATGGGTGCGAAGCGTACGTGATTCCAAAACATTTGGTTTTATTGTACTTCATGACGGTAGTTTTTTTGAAACCCTTCAGGTCGTTTATCATGATTCCATGGACAATTTCCAGGATATCAGTAAATTAAATGTAGGAGCAGCCATTATTGTAAAAGGTAATTTAGTAGCAACTCCACAGGCAAAACAGCCGTTTGAAATTCAGGCAGAAGAAATTATGGTAGAAGGAGAATCAGCAGGAGATTACCCACTGCAGAAAAAACGTCATTCTCTGGAATACTTAAGAACCATTTCTCATCTGCGTCCAAGAACGAATACGTTCCAGGCAGTATTTCGTGTACGCTCCCTGATTGCTTATGCAATTCATCAGTTTTTCCAGGAGAGAGGATTCGTCTATGTACACACTCCATTAATCACAGGAAGTGACTGTGAGGGTGCGGGAGAAATGTTCCGTGTTACAACATTGGATATGGAAAATCTTCCAAAAACAGAAGATGGAAAGATTGATTACAGCAAGGACTTCTTCAAAAAAGAAACAAACCTTACTGTAAGTGGTCAGTTAAATGGAGAGACTTATGCGCAGGCATTTAGAAATATCTACACATTTGGACCGACTTTCCGTGCAGAAAACTCTAACACAACCCGTCATGCGGCAGAGTTCTGGATGATTGAGCCGGAAATGGCATTTGCTGATTTAGATGATAACATGGCACTTGCGGAGTCTATGTTAAAATATGTAATCGGATACGTGTTGGAACATGCACCAGAAGAAATGAATTTCTTTAATTCTTTTATTGATAAAGGTTTATTAGACCGTCTGAATCACGTTATGACTTCAGAATTTGCACATGTGACTTACACAGAAGCAATTGAAATTCTGGAAAAAGTAAACGACAAGTTTGAATACAAAGTATTCTGGGGATGTGACCTGCAGACCGAACATGAACGTTATCTGACCGAACAGGTCTACAAACGTCCGGTATTCGTTACTGATTATCCGAAGGAAATCAAAGCATTCTATATGAAACAGAATGAAGACGGAAAAACTGTAGCAGCTATGGACTGTCTTGTTCCTGGAATCGGTGAGATCATCGGAGGAAGCCAGAGAGAAGATTCTTATGAAAAATTAAAAACAAGAATGGATGAGCTTGGCTTAAATGAAGAAGATTACGGATTCTACCTTGACCTGCGTAAATACGGTTCTACCCGTCATTCTGGATTTGGTCTTGGATTTGAGCGTTGCGTCATGTATTTAACCGGTATGCAGAATATCCGTGACGTCATTCCGTTCCCAAGAACAGTAAATAACTGTGATTTATAAAATGGTTTGAATATGCCATTTATGGGAGTTTGACATCATAAAATCAGATGAATAAAAAATCCCAGAGCACTAATATCAGAGTGCTCTGGGATTTTTTTGATTATTTTTTATTTGCCAGATTTGCGTTATGTTTTGCAAGGAAGCGGTTGATTCGTTCAACTGGATTTAACAATTTGCTGATAGAAGAATCATGATTTAAGGTATCAATGAGTAAAGCAATATATTTACTCATATCACAGTTTACATAGTATTCTTTCTGAAGCAGTTCTTCTGTCTGATAAACCAGATTTGTGGTAAGCAGACGGTCAAATGCACCTTTTTCATAAGCTTCATCAAATTTTTTGAGACCATTGGTGAACAGTCCAAAAGTAGCGCACATAAAGATTTTTGCAGCTCCTTTTTCTTTTAATAAAGCAGCAACTTCAAGCATACTGTCACCGGAAGAAATCATATCGTCGATGATAATCATATTTTTGCCTTTTACGTCAGCACCAAGGAATTCATGTGCTACGATAGGATTACGTCCGTCAACAATAGTGGAATAATCACGTCGCTTGTAGAACATACCCATATCAACACCGAGTACGTTGGCGAGATAAATAGCACGTCCGGTACCACCGGCATCCGGGCTGATTACCATCAGTTTGTCATTGCTGATTTCAATGTCCGGTTCTGCACGAAACAGACCTTTTACAACTGATAAGCTGGTTGAACTGTTTCAAACCCATGAAGCGGAATAGAATTCTGAACACGAGGGTCATGAGCGTCAAAAGTAATGATGTTGTCAACTCCCATGTTTACTAATTCCTGAAGTGCAAGTGCACAGTCAAGAGATTCACGTCCGGTACGTTTATGCTGGCGACTCTCATAAAGGAACGGCATAATAACATTGACACGGCGAGCTTTTCCTGCGATGGTGCAATCACACGTTTTAAATCCTGAAAATGGTCATCCGGAGACATGTGATTGGTCTGTCCGCAAAGTGAGTAAGTCAGACTGTAGTTGCAAACATCTACCATGAGATAGATATCATCACCACGAACAGATTCTTTTAAAATTCCTTTTGCTTCTCCTGAGCCAAAACGTGGGGTTTCTGCCTGAATTAAATAAGAGTCGCGTTCATAGCCTTCAAACTCCAGGTTGTTAAAGTGAGAATATTCTCTGTCTTTACGCCAGTCTACAATGTAGTCGTTGACCCTTGCGCCAAGAGCAGAGCAGCTCTTAACGGAATGATTCCGAGGCGTCCTACAGGAAGTGAATCTAAAGGTGTGGTATCTTTTGGTGATGGTGACATTTTTTACTTTCCTCCTAATAGTTTTTTTTGGATTCTTATGTCATTTCCAATTAGTTTGAGCATGGTGTAATTACTGGATATTCTGGAGAAGATACGTTCTGAGTAAGTTTCCAGAAAATTTTCCATGGTCAGGTTTGTTGATATAATAGTGGATTTATGATTGATAATGCGCTCATTTACACAGAAAAACAGCTGACTGGCAACGAAAGAATTTACAAGTTCCGTGCCAAGGTCGTCGATGATTAATAAATCACAGTTTGCTATATATTCTGCCATATCTGAGGCAGCAGTATCCTTTTTAAATGTGTTTTTTGCCAACAGGTCAAATAAATCAAAAGATGAAAAATATAAGACAAAATAAGACCTCTGGATTAATTCTTTGGCAATACAGTGGGAAAGATAGGTTTTTCCTACACCGGTATCACCGTAAAAGAAAATGCCGGCAGGATGGCTGGCAAAATTATCAATAAAATCCCAGCATTTAAAGTAAGCATCCCTTGCGGTTTCAAGTGCATTTAAGCCGGTAGCGGGATTTTTTACTTCCTCAGAATAATATTGAAACGTAAAGTTTTCAAAATTTTCTACTTCTAAGATTTCGCGGATATTTGACTGTGTATAAAGTAAGTCAACAGCCGCCTTGCGAAAACAGGAACATTTCTGATTATCGACATATCCGGTATCTTTACAGTGCGGACAGTCATAGTGAAGTTCCAGATAATCAGCGGGAAAGCCGTTTCTAAGAAGCAGTGTCCTGCGTTCTTTGGAGAGTGTTTCAATTTCATCAGAGAGATTGAAATCTGCTGATGAAGAGGGCATAAGAAGAGCCCTGGCTTTTTTTAAACTAAGGGATGCAATTTCGTTGTCAATCTCCTGAAGCCTGGGAATCCTTTTATAAGCAATCCGGATACGGTCTCGCTGCTCATGTTTATGTTTTAATTGTTTCTGGTTATATTGGCGCATGAGTGCGTCGTATTGTGAGTTATTTAGTGACACAGTTTTTCCTCTTTTTATTTGTTCAACAGCAATTTTTCAAGTTCATTAACATTATACGCACGCTGATGAAAGTTATTGAATTTATTGCGGGAGGCAGATGACTGAGCACGGGGAGCCGGAGCCTCGTTTTTTGCAGCCTTTGCCTGTTTATGAGAATCTTCCAGCTTTTCCACATCGGCAACATCATGAACATCTCTTTTCTGCCAGCTTCTTAAAATCGAGTCGGCATAAGGAAAATTTGGCTGACCGGTTGCCATGACTGCCTTGCTGCAGGCAAGGGAAATAATTTCAAGAGAAAATCCAAGTTCGTCAAGCCATACATTCATGTAGCGGATTTCTTCATCAATCGGATTTCGGTTTTTAATCCCAAATGCGCGCAAAATCGCAAAGTAATTTTTGTTGTATGCAGTGGTTGCCGCCTTTGCCTGTTCAATAGTTGTGATATTCTGGTCAGCCCAGGAAAGTGCTACGGTTTCTATGTAGCGGATGCTGTGGCTGCCTTTTGATACACAATACTCAATCAGGTATTCCATAAGGTCGGTTGAAAAATGAAGTTCGTCATAAAAATACAATAATTTATTAATTTCGATTGGAGAGAGTGCTTTTCCAAGATACTGTTCTGCAACAAAAAGTATCTGAATAACATCTTCCCGTTCGGTTAAAGCCCTGATTTTTTCCGCCGATAAAGAAGACGGCTTTGCAGGTTCATTTGAAACAGCTTCCGAACCGGTTGGAATTTCAGTAGAAGTTGAAGCTGTAGAAACTATATTTGCAGCACTGGTTGAAGCCTGCGGAAGATTTGCACCCACAGGAAGCAGACGGACACTGTTTAAATTGCCTTGTTCGTCCAATTTTAAATCAAGCACTCCTGATTTATGCCAGTATTTTAATGCCCTGAGCACATCATTTTCCGTACAATTAAAAATGTCGGCAATCGATGACAGCTCAAGTGAAGCGGAAACGCCGGTGGCATTTCGTAAGAGATAAAGATAAACCTTAACGAATTCCCCGTTTGCCTGTGGCATACAGACGTCGAGGAAATAGTTGGAGATTAAAGTGTAATCTCCGGGAAAATCATTACAGAGTGTAAACTGTCCCATTTCCAACATCCTTTTCTAATCAATCTATGTCCAAGCTCAGTATAACATAGAATTTTTGAAAAGAGAATAAGCATTTTTTGACAAAAAACCTGCAGGCATTTCCTTAAATTGAACGCAGATAAGCATTCCCCCGCTTCAAGTGCGCAGAGCACTAAGCGGCGGGTGAGGGGGATGCTTCTGCCAGTGGGAGTTGAAAGCTCCCACTGACAGATCGCAAAGCGACTGCGTTCATGAGCAAGTAGCGAAGCGGATTGCGATGTCCGCTTTACTATCAGGAATGCCTGCAGAGTATATAAGTTCTTACAGCCCGAGCAGATGTTCTCCGATTTTATAAACATCGCCGCGCCCATTGTAATTAATAAGTCCTGCGGTATACAGTTTTCCAGAAGGAAATCTTCGATTTCGTCAAAAGTAGAGAAATAATGAGCATCTGTTCCAAGTAAGGAAATTTTTTCCTGAAGGTCTTTGGAAGAAATTCCCAGTGTATCTGTTTCTCGTGCCGCATAGATATCTGCAAGCACAACTTTATCTGCAAGGCTTAATGCCTGGGCAAACTCATCCATCAGTGCTTTTGTTCTGGTATAGGTATGAGGCTGGAATACACACCAGATTGTCTTATGTGGATAGTTTTTTGCAGTGCGCAGTGTTGCGGCAATCTCTGTCGGATGATGTGCATAGTCATCAATAACGGTAACGCCTCCCACTTTTCCTTTATACTGGAAACGACGGTTTGTTCCTCCAAAATGCAGGAGACCTTTCTGGATAGATTCCAGGGAAAGACCAAGTTTTCTTCCAGTGCAATGGCAGACAATGCATTTGAGACATTGTGAATACCAGGAACGGAAAGTGAAAAATGACCAAGTAAAGTACCTTTTTCCATACAATCGAAGGAAGCGTGTGCAGTTTCATCAAATTCAATATTTGCAGCAGTGTAATCTGCATCCTGTTCCAGGGCATAGGAAATAATTCCGCATGGTAAATCCTTTGTGATTTCGGCAACATTTGGAATATCCTGATTGATAATTAAAGTTCCGTCTTTTGGAAGTCTTTCGGCAAATAATCGGAAAGAATGGCGAATATCATCAATATCTTTAAAGAAATCCAGATGGTCTGCATCGATATTTAAGATAATGCTGATTTTCGGGAAAAAGCTTAAAAAGCTGTTTGTGTATTCACAGGCTTCTGTAACAAAGGTTTCAGATTCGCCAACACGGATATTTCCATGGATTGCAGGTAAGATTCCTCCAACGGAAATGGTAGGGTCAGCGTCTGCTTCTAAGAGAATATGGGAAATCATGGAAGTTGTAGTTGTCTTTCCATGTGTTCCGGAAACGGCAATTGGAGTTTCATAGTTGCGCATAATCTGACCAAGCAGTTCTGCTCTTGTGAGCATTGGAATCTGTTTTTCTTTTGCACAGGCAAATTCCGGATTATCCGGATGAATCGCAGCTGTGTAGATAACGAGTTCAATATCGTCTGTGATATTAGAAGCACGCTGTCCGATATAGACTTTTGCTCCCAGACTTTCTAAGTGCGTTACAAGGTCAGAAGGTTTGGCGTCCGAACCGGAAATTTTAAAATCTTCTTTTAAAAGGATTTCGGCAAGACCACTCATGCTGATTCCACCGATACCGATAAAATGAATGTGTAATGGTTTATTAAAATCTATTTCATACATAAGGCAGCAAGTTCCTTTCTATTCTATCTTAATCTATCTTACTTACTTAGCTTTTACATCTTTCAATAGTTCATTATACATAAAAAAAAAGGGAATGAAAACCCTTTCTTAATCGAAATGTTAGAGACAAGTAAAATGTCACAAAAACAATGGAAAAGTCGAAAAAAATTGTTAAAAATGTTCACAATTTTGATTTGATGTGGTATAATAGAAGAATCATAAATATATACAAGAGGTGATTACATGATTAAGAAAGAGATGATTGCCATGTTGCTTGCAGGTGGACAGGGCAGCCGTTTGGGTGTACTGACTGCAAAGGTAGCAAAACCGGCAGTTTCGTTTGGAGGAAAATATAGAATTATAGATTTCCCGCTTAGTAACTGTATTAATTCAGGAGTAGATACAGTCGGAGTACTGACACAATATCAGCCACTTCGCTTAAATACACATATCGGAATTGGTATTCCGTGGGATTTGGATAAAAATGTAGGTGGTGTTTCCATTCTTCCGCCTTATGAGAAAAAAACAGATACAGAATGGTATACAGGAACAGCAAACGCAATTTACCAGAATATGGCATATATGGAAACCTACAATCCGGATTATGTATTAATCTTGGTGGTGACCATATTTATAAAATGGATTACGAAGTAATGCTCGATTTCCATAAAGCAAATAAAGCTGACGTAACATTAGCTTGTATGCCGGTTCCGTGGGAAGAAGCAAGCCGTTTTGGTCTGGCAATTACAGATGAGACAGGACGCATCACAGAATTTGAAGAAAAACCGGAAAATCCAAAGAGCAATCTTGCATCTATGGGTATTTACATATTCAGCTGGCCAGTATTAAAAGAAGCCTTACTTGCATTAAAAGACCAGCCAGGCTGTGATTTTGGTAAACATATTCTGCCATACTGCAGAGAAAAAGGTCAGCGTCTGTTTGCTTATGAGTACAATGGCTACTGGAAAGATGTAGGTACACTTGGCTCTTACTGGGAAGCAAATATGGAACTGATTGATATCATTCCTGAATTTAATTTATACGAAGAATTTTGGAAAATCTATACAAAAACAGATATTATTCCGCCTCAGTACATTTCAGCAGAAGCTGTTGTAGAAAGAAGTATCATCGGCGAAGGCAGTGAAATCCACGGTGAAGTTTATAACTCTGTTATCGGACCTGGTGTAGTGATTAAAAAAGGCAGTGTAGTGCGTAACTCTATCATTATGAAACAGTCCTTTATCGGAGAGAATGTAACAATTGATAAGGCAATCATCGCAGAAAATGTTACAGTTGGAAATAACGTAGTAATGGGTGTTGGAGAAGACGTTCCAAATAAAGAAAAACCAAGAGTATACTCTTTTGGTTTAGTAACAATTGGAGAAAATTCTGTTATTCCGGCAGACGTAAGAATCGGAATTAACACAGCGATTGTCGGAGAGACAACACCGGAAGATTATCCGGATGGAGAACTTGCAAGTGGAGAAACTTTAAATAAGGAAGGTGAGACAGCATGAGAGCAATAGGAATTATTCTTGCCGGCGGCAATAACAATAAAATGAAAGAATTATCAAACAAACGAGCAATAGCAGCAATGCCTGTTGCCGGAAGTTTCCGCAGTATCGACTTTGCGCTTAGTAATATGTCGAACTCCCGTATTCAGAAAGTAGCAGTTTTAACACAGTATAATGCACGTTCTTTAAATGAACATTTAAGTTCTTCAAAATGGTGGGACTTTGGTAGAAAGCAGGGGGCTTATATACATTCCCGCCAACCATTACCGCAGATAATAACTTCTGGTATAGAGGAACCGCCGATGCAATGGCTCAGAACTTAAATTTCTTAAAAAACAGCCATGAGCCTTATGTTGTAATCGCTTCCGGTGATTGTGTTTATAAAATGGATTTCAATAAAGTTCTGGAATTCCATATTGCAAAACGAGCAGATGTTACCGTTGTATGTACGGATGTTCCGGCTGATGAAGCAACCAGATTTGGCTGTATCAAAATGAATGAAGACTGCAGAATTCAGGAATTTGAAGAAAAACCGATGATAACACATACCAACACAGTTTCTACCGGTATCTATGTTGTCAGAAGACGTCAGTTAATCGAACTGCTTGAAAAATGCCAGGAAGAAGACAGATATGATTTCGTAAAAGATATTCTGATTCGTTATAAAGAGTTAAAGAGAATCTATGGATATAAGATTAATACATACTGGAGCAATATCTCCACTGTAGATGCTTATTATAGAACAAATATGGATTTCCTGAAGCCGGAAGTCAGAGATTACTTCTTTAATCAGTATCCATCCATTCAGTCTAAGATTGATGATTTACCACCGGCAAAATACAATCCGGGTTCACAGGTGAAAAACAGCCTGATTTCCAGTGGATGTATCATTAACGGACAGGTAGAAAATTCTATCTTATTTAAAAAAGTATTTGTGGGTAATAATTGTGTAATCAAGAACTCTATCATTTTGAATGATGTTTATTTAGGTGATAACACACACATTGAAAACTGTATTGTGGAAAGTCGTGATACCATTCGTGCAAATTCTTACTATTGCGGAGAAGAAGGCATCAAGATTGTAATTGAGAAAAACGAAAGATATGTATTGTAATGACTAAGCAGGTTTTTACAAAATAAAAGATACAAAAATCGGACTTATAAAGAGGGCTTTTTGAGAAGGCTATGAAAGGGGAAGGGTTTATTATGAACATCACAGATGTAAGAGTAAGAAGAGTTGCAAAAGAAGGTAAAATGAAGGCAGTTGTATCCATCACAATTGATGAAGAATTTGTAGTACATGACATCAAGGTGATTGAGGGTGAAAAAGGATTGTTTATCGCAATGCCGAGCAGAAAAGCGACTGATGGCGAATATAGAGATATCGCTCATCCGATTAACTCTGAAACACGTGAAAAAATTCAGGGAATTATTCTTCAGAAATATGAGCAGGTACTTGCAGAAGAACCGGTGGAAGCAGAACAGCCTGCAGAATAAAAAGAATAAGAGCGAAAATGAAATTAAACGGTATGTCTGTAGTTGCAGGCATACCGTTTTTGCTATATAATGCTTCAAAGAATAAATACTGTAAAGGAAATAAAACTATGATTGAACAACTGCCAAAGGCATTTTTAGAGCGTATGAAAACCATGCTTGGGAAAGAATACGAAGATTTTTTAAAAAGTTATGAAGCTCCCCGCCAGTTTGGTCTGCGTGTCAATACGCTGAAAATATCTGTAGAAGAATTTTTAAAACAGTCTCCATTTCATCTAACTAAAGTTCCGTGGACAGAGAATGGATTTTATTATGAAGAAGCTGACCGTCCTGCCAGACACCCTTACTATGCCTCCGGACTTTATTATCTTCAAGAGCCGAGTGCAATGGCTCCTGCTGCTATTTTACCGGTTGCTCCGGGGGACTATGTATTGGATTTATGTGCTGCACCGGGCGGGAAGGCAACGGAACTTGGCGCACGCTTAAAAGGGCAGGGCATGCTGGTTGCAAATGAAATCAGTGCCTCAAGAGCAAAAGCCCTGCTTAGAAATATTGAGCTTTGTGGAATTAAAATTCATTTATCACAAATGAAGTTCCCAAAAATCTTGCCCGTGTGATGCCGGAATTTTTTGATAAAGTTTTAGTCGATGCACCATGTTCAGGTGAGGGAATGTTCCGAAAAGATATGGACGTTGCAAAAACATGGGATGAGAGCCGTCCGGAATTTTTTGCAAATCTGCAAAGAGAAATCGTTTCAAATGCGATTTCCATGCTAAAACCAGGTGGACTCATGCTGTATTCCACCTGCACCTTTGCACCAATCGAAAATGAAGGAACAATTTCGTATATCCTTGAAAATTTCCCGGAGATGGAACTTTTAGAAATTCCGGCTTATGAAGGATTTTCAGAGGGAAATCCAGAATGGGGAAATGGAGACGAAACCTTAAAAAGATGTGTGCGTATTTTCCCGCATAAAATGGCAGGAGAAGGGCATTTTATTGCACTGTTGAAGAAAAAAGGAATTCTGTATCCATCCAAGTCCGATGTGGCAGTCCAGAAACCGGAAAAAGAAGCATGGAAATTATTAAATGAATTCTGGGCGCCAATGGAACTTCCATTTGAAAAAGAACGGATTGAAATCCGCAATCAAAATGTATATTATCTGCCGCCGGCATCGAATCACTATAAAGGAATCCATTTTGTCCGAAATGGTTTATTCTTAGGAGAATTAAAGAAAAACCGCTTTGAGCCATCCGAACCACTTGCGCTTGCGCTCTCACAAGACCAGTTTCCTGCAATTTTGAATCTTTCGAGTGAAGAGGAACGGGTTGCACGCTATTTAAGAGGAGAGACACTTCTAATCGAAGATGGCGAAGCAAAAGTAAAAAAAGGCTGGCAGCTTGTCTGTGTGGATGGACATCCGATGGGGTTTGGAAAACTGGTGAATCAGACTTTGAAAAATAAATACCCGGCAGTGGAGAAGAAATTCGTAAAGAAATTGAAAAAGGATTGGAAATTGAATGCTTATCTGCGTTCAATTTCAATCCTTAAAAAATAAAAGAAAAACGGTACGACATTTCTGCCATACCGTTTCTTCGTTGAAGTCGAAGCGACGTGATTCGAACACGCGACCTCTGCGTCCCGAACGCAGCGCTCTACCAAACTGAGCCACGCCTCGATTACATGACGTAGTATAATATAAATCCAGGAGAATGTCAACACTTTTTTTGAAGAATTTTTAAAAATATTTATTATGTTTAATATTTCGCTATAGTTGCTTGTGTTTGCTCAATTCGATAAATTTATATTTACTTCATTCAGCTTCTGAATCGTCTTGCACAGCTCCTCAACCGCTTCTTCCCCATTTCCCGCCTCTATATCATCAACCACACAGGTTTTGATATGGTTGGACAGCAGGACTTTGGAAAAACTGTTCAGCGCCGCCTGAACCGCTGATACCTGGTTTAATATATCGACGCAGTATCGCTCGTCTTCCACCATCGCCTTCACACCGCGCACCTGTCCCTCGATCCGGTTTAAAACGTTTCAGCAGATCTTTTTCTTCGGTCAGGTTTCTGTGTTTGTGGCGTTTCGTCTCTCCTCCCTGACAGACCTGCGCTTGT
>ENA-OQHY01000873-OQHY01000873.1-human-gut-metagenome-genome-assembly--contig:-NODE-873-length-15077-cov-4.978060_pt1 | contig 15077 bp, 12 predicted proteins | sample MGYA00242570_ERZ504733 | MGnify/ENA primary metagenome ERZ504733 (study PRJEB26092, sample SAMD00036219) | human gut metagenome | host: Homo sapiens | study: EMG produced TPA metagenomics assembly of...
GCAGTTTGTAATTGTTTGATAAATCAAGAAAAGAGTTTAAAAACCGCCGAGCAGTGATGCTGGGCGGTTTTTTGTTTGTTGCTTGCTTAAGTTACATATATTAGCTACCGCTCCTACTTCTGTTTCTAGCTTTTCCGATGAGATTCCTTCGCTCTCCGGCACCACGCGCGGAAAATACGTTTCCGGAGATGCAAAATCCCCGAACGCTTCCTTCTGCGGCGCAAAGTCCGTCTTTCCCATATGTCCTGTCGTCCCACTCATAAATCCCCAGATCATTTCCATTGCGGTTAACTGTTCTTTCGCTGCCATGTACGATGCCTCCTGTCTCATGCGGTTGGATTTCCCTGTTTTTCCAGTTTTCCTCATTATATCCAGATTCCTTGAAAATCGCAATGCTTCTTCTGATAAAAAAGAACCGACATAGAAATCTGTATTTCGATTTCTGCCGGTTCTTTTTCCGTGTGTGATTTTTTTATTTTACTTTAGCTTACTCATTCCAGAGTTTCATACGCTCCTGATAATTCTGTGTGATAACTTTTTCTACATCTTCCAGTCCTGCGTCATTCATTTCGGAAATCATCTTGTCGTACTCTTCCATTGCCGCATCGTGGCTGTCTGCATTCACAATCTTCGGATATTCCTGATCGTAGATATCCTGGATTTTCTGCCATTTCAAGCCATCCGGAGTGCTTCCTGCCGGGGTAAGGCCTGTAAACTCTGCGGTATCCCATCTGTCGTTCTCACCAAAGTGATTCATAGCCACCTGCCGGGTCTCTTTTACTTTATACTGTGTTACATCGTATGGAGTTCCGTCTGTACCATTTCCGTTCTTTACAAACCAGGTCCATTTGCGGACGCCGGTATCCAGTTGTGTTTTGTCAAAATCCGTCTGGAATCCTTCAATCAGATCATCGTTCGGAACGTGTTTTCCATCTTCCATATTCCAGTTGGTTCCCTCAATACCCCACATCAGAAGATACTGTCCTTCTTCGCTTGCAAGGTAGTTGATCATCTTCATGGCTGCTTCCGGATTTTTACAATTCTTGGTGATCGCGATTGCATCCCAGCCAAGTGTACTTCTTCCGCAGTAAGTAGTTTCATCTGCACTGATTCCGTTTCCAAGGATTTTATAGGAATAGAATTTTGCATCTTCTCCTACAGAAGAAGCAAGTGCTGTATTTGCTGCATCGGTATCCCAGTAGGAAGCAAAGGTACTGAATACGTTGCCTGCAGACAGTTTCTGCGTCCACTGATTTTTCTTGTTGACAACCCACTCTTTGTCCAGAAGGCCTTCGGTATACAGTTCATTGGCAAAGGACATCATCTCTTTGAAGTTTGGTGCTTTGGCAACATGTTCCAGATTGTCCCCATCCTGATAATATGTTTTCAGACCATACATTCCTTTTAATGTTCCATCGTAGTTTTTGGATTCTGCATCAAAGGTAATGGCAATACTCTCTTTTCCGTCAATGGTCGGATGAAGTTCTTTGAATTTCTTGCAAATGTCAATATACTCTTCCTGTGTAAATGCTCATCGCTGTCTGCGCGGTCTTTTCCAACGATTTCGCACAGATAATCATAGCGCATCAGAACACCGGCTACCGGATCCGGATCTTCTCCGTACCAGTTATTCAGATAGTAATTCTTTCCATCGGTATAACGACTCTTGTTTAAGGTTTCCCCGTACATCTCTTTTACATCCGGGCCGTACTCATCGATCAGATCATTCAACGGAAGCAGTGCGCCTGCCTCAATGTAACGGTTTACAATATCATTTCCACGATCCATCAGGACGATATCCGGGTAATTCTGACCGGTCAGCATCAGGTTCAATTTTTCCAGCGGATCTCCGGTTGGATTTTCTACCTGAATTTTGACACCTGTTTTTTCCTCAATTGCTTTTGCAACTGGATCATCAAAGGTATTGCTTCCGGAGTTTTTGTCAAAGATAGAAATCGTAACTCCGTCTGTTGATACCTCGCCCGATGCAGATGATGCACTGCCGGATGCAGTACTTGATGATGTACTGCCATTTGATCCGCATCCTGCAAGCATTCCCGCTGCCATCAGGACACTCATCGCCATTGCGATACTTTTTTTGAACTTCATTTTCTTTTCCTCCTTCTATCATCAGCTCTTTACAGATCCGAGCATGATTCCTTTAACAAAATATTTCTGAATAAACGGATAAACCATGATAATCGGAATGGTCGCAATCATCGTAGCAGCCATTCGAATGCTGTCCGGCGTAATGGTCTGTGACGCCTGATTTGCCGCCTGGTTCGCTGATGAAGTCTGATACTGATTCAGAATTTCAACCAAAATGGACTGCATTGTTTTTAAAGACTGTGCATTCGTAAACAAATATGCATCGAACCAAGAATTCCAATGGGTAATTGCAACAAACAGTGCAATGGTCATAATAATCGGCTTGGACAATGGAATTACCATTTTAAAGAAAACTGTCAGATCGTTTGCTCCGTCAATTTTCGCCGATTCAAAAATCTCTGCCGGCATTCCCTCTATATAATTCTTTACCAGAATCATATTATAAACACTTACCAGGTTCGGGAAAATAAATACAATGAAATTATTCAGCATTCCAAGGCTCTTTAATACCATATAATACGGAACCATTCCGCCGCCAAAATACATGGTGAAGATAAAGAACAGGTTCAGCTGTTTCCGGAACAGCAGCTCTTTTCTGGAAAGCACATAGGCAAGTGCTGTCGTGACAAGGACCGCCAGCGGTGTACCAATTGCAGTACGAAGTACAGTGATCAGAATGCCATGCAAAAATGTGGCACGTCCCAGAATATCTTTATAACTTGCCAGACTCAGTTTTCTCGGCAGAAGTAGAGCCCGCCGCGCAGTGCATCGGTTGCATCGTTAATGGATACCACAAAAATGTTCCAGAACGGATACACACAGATCACAGTAACTAACACCAGAAAAACCACTTTGAAAATATCAAGAAACCAGTCACTGGCACAACGTTTTCTTTTGATTTTAATTGCTTTTTCTCTCATTTTCCTTCCTCCTAAAACAGTGCCGTATTATCATCACTGAATTTCTTCGAAAGTGCATTTGCACTGATGACCAGAATGAAGGAGACTGCGGATTTAAAGAATCCTACTGCAGTACCGTAAGAATACATTCCGTTTTTCAGACCATAGCGGTATGCATACGTATCAAGTACATCAGAATAATTTAAAATAGCATCATTAGACATCAACAGCTGCTGCTCATATCCTGTATTCAGAACACCTCCGATTGCCAGAATCAGAAGAATCATAATGGTCGGCTTTAATGCCGGAAGTGTGATATGCAGAATCTTCTGCATTCTCGTCGCACCATCCACATCCGCTGCTTCATACATATCCTGGCTGATGCCGGAGATTGCCGCCATATAGATAATCGCATTGTATCCAAGTACCTTCCACGCATTTGCGATCGCGATGATCCACCAGAAATATGGTCCTTTCTGGAAAAACAGAATCGACTCATCGGTTAATCCGAGGAATTTTAACAGATTGTTGATGACGCCGTCTGAAGAAAGGAATGTAAGGAAAATGTTTGCCGCAATAACCCAGGAAATAAAATAGGGAATATAAGATGCGGTCTGTACAAATTTCTTTGCCTTCTGGTTTCGAACTTCATTCAGGCAAAGCGCCAGAATGATTGGCAGCGGGAATGAGAATAACAGTGTCAGTAAGCTGGTTGCCAGTGTGTTTCTCATGATTTTTGTGAAATCTGTGGAAAAGAAATACTTGAACCAGTCAAGACCGACAAACTGCGAATTCACCATATCCGCAAAATAGCCGCTACCCTGCGGCGTGTAGTTGATGAAGGACATATACAGTCCTGTCATTGGTGCATAGCAGATCAGAATGACCCATACCAACGATGGAAGCAGCAGTAAAAACAGATATTTCTGTTTCCAGAACCGTTCCGCGAGGCTTTTTTTGTGCTTTGCATGCACGTTTTCTTTTTTCATGCCTTCTCCTTCTTTCTTCTTTTTGTTCATCTTGTACACTCTTGCTGTCTATGTTTCCATTCTAATGGATAGTCTGTCCTGCAACAATCTCACTTTTTTATGATTTCTATCTCGATTTAACGGAGTTTTATAATTCTCTTTTTTATTCTGTTGTTTTCTTACGATTTCTGTCAATATCTAACGAAACAGAAACCGGCTGACGGGCAAAATCACCTTTATCAGCCGGTTTCTGTTTCCTCTTCTATGCAAACAATACGAAGTTATTTCTGCTTTGTTTGATTTTTTATTCGTTTACTGGAATTCTGACAGAAACTGTCGTTCCATATCCTTCCTGGCTTTCTATTCGGACACCATAATCCTCTCCATAAGCCAGACGAACCCTGTTTGCAACATTTCTCAGTCCATATCCTTCCTCTAAGCGCCGCAGAGAACTTCGCAGTTTAATCAGTTTTTCCGCCTCGATTCCACATCCATCATCTGTCACCTGGAATACCACATCCCTTTCTTCTTTTTGAATTCTGACCGCAATGTGGAGAACTTCTTCCTCTTTTCTCGCATGGTGAATGGCATTTTCAACCAGCGGCTGCAGAAGAAGTTTAATGGTTCGATATGTCAGTACTTCTCTTGCAATCTCATACTCCACCTGTACGCTGTCCCGAAAACGCATCTGCTGGATTTTCAGATAGCTCTGCAGCAGTTCCACTTCTTCCTGGATGGAAAGCACCTGTTTTCCCTTATTCAGGGAAATCCGGTAGAAGCTGGACAAATTTTTGACCACCTGCATCGTCTGTTTTCCACCTTCCCGCATCGCCAGTGCTGAAATAACCGCAAGTGCATTGTAAAGAAAGTGCGGATTGATCTGTTCCTGCAGCAGATTCAGTTCGCTCGTCTGAATCCGGATTTTCTTTTCGTAATTTTCCCGAATTAGCTCCTGAATCTGATCACTGAGCTGATTAAACGCCAGCCGATCTGTCCGATCTCATCTTCTCCCATATTTTCCAGACGGTAATCAAATTCTCCCTGTCCCATCCGTTTTGCTGCATACACCACTTTCTGCACCCGCATGGAAATCCATCTTGTGTAACAGATAATGCAGAGAAATACCATAGCCGCGCTGCAGAGGATCAGGAACAGCATCCTTCTTGAAACAGCTTTTGCGTCTTTTAAAACCGTCTCCTTATCCGAAATCACAAGAATTTTTGTTCCGAAAACTCCGCTCTGGATATTTCCGATTTTTGAAATGCCGTCACGCTCAAACTCAATCTGCGCTTTCTGCTCCAGATCCTCTTCCGGCATTCTGGTCCGGATCGGAAGGCCTGCCATTTCCGGTTCGGAAGCAGCCAGAATATATCCTTTTTGATCCACCAGATAAATTTCATCGGTGGAATTTATTGTTTCGAGGAGGGGCTGTATCTGCTGATTTTCAATCTGTAACGACAGTACGCCCTTCATCCCGCCCTGTGGATAAAAATTCATCAGACGATTCATATGAAATGCTTTTCCGTCTCCAGATGTCCCACAGAATACCGTTTCCCCTATCGCATCAAATGTCAGCACACATTCCCTCCGATCTAGATCCTGCATGGAATAAAAATAATAATTATCCTGCGGAAGCGTTTCATTGTTGCTGTAAAAACAGATTTTGTAAATTCCTGCATTCATCAGACAGATTTCGCTGAGCTTCTTATCAATATAGTAAAACATATCTTCATAAGAATCGTTGCTGTAATCCTGAAACAAATATCCGCTCAGCATCTGATCCACATACAGCACATCCAGAATTGTTTCGTAAGGCTCGACCATCGTAGAAAATTTTTTTTCAATTCGTTCTGCTTCCTGTTCTGCACTCTGATATGCTTCAGTAAGAAGCACATTCCTTGTTTTTCCATAACTGTACCAGGTAACACACAGCATTGGAATCAGTGCCAGTACCAGATAGCCGATCACCAGTTTAAACTGAAAACTCCGATTTTTATACCATTTTACGATATTCATTTGGTGTCACTCCAAATCTTTTCTGAAAAACAACGCCAAAGTAAGAAACATTTTCATATCCAACCGCCAGACTCACTTCCCGTACTTTATTTTTCTTATTCTTTAACAGTTCCGCCGCCCTCTGCAGACGCATTTCCGTATTGTATTCCAAAATCGTTTTTCCTGTTGCCTCTTTAAACAGGCTCCTCAGATAATTCGGAGACAAACCAACCTCCGCGGCCAGCTTCTCGATATCTGCGCTTTCCGAGCAGTGCTCCTGAAGATATGTTTTTACCTGATAAACGGCATAGTAATTTGGATTTTGATTCTGTTCTTCAAAAAATGCCAACATCCGTTCCAGATACTGCTTCATCTTTTCCCGCATCTGATAACTGTTGTTTGCTTCAAAAATTTCATTTTCTCTCAAAATTTTTTCTGCTTCCATCCAGTTTTCCAGCAGTTCATCGCTCAAAACAAGACGGTTCCATAGATACATATAGAGATTGTAAACTTCTCCCGCAAATGTTTTCGGCGCAAGCCCTTTAGCTGTTGAAAATAATCTTTCATGGTCTGCAGCGTTTCCTGCTTTTTCCCGTTGCTGACCAGACGACAGATTTCTTCTCTCCGCTCCTTCTGTTCCCGGAAATGATATGCTTTTTCCTCTTCCGTTTCTTTTTCATCTGCACAGAAAAGTTCCGGTGGATCCATATGAAATGCCAGAACACAACAGTTCCGAAGTTTTTCCGCCTTTTCGTACAGGCAGTCAGCTGTCCATGCTCCACTGCACCATCCAACGGCTCTCGGTGCGTCTTCTTTCAAATCATTCCAGATCTGAAATGCCGTATCTTTCACCGACAGATACCCCGCCAGCAGCAGCATACTGATCCGTTCCGTTTTGCTGATGTAACGGATGCCCTTGTATTTTTCCTGAATTTGGCTACAGATGTTTTCTTCCGTTTTTCCATAAACCGCTATGATTCCAAACCTGCACTCTTCCAGTTCTTCTCCAAATACACCACGGAAATTTTTCCGTAAAAGCTCTGTTTCCTGTTTTTCCCGCAAAGCCATTTCCAGCAACTGCTTCGCCGCCGTTTTCCGCGACCAGTCTGCTATCTCTCTTTTCTCCAGTTCACTTCTCACTTTTTTCAGACATGCTTCTACTTCTTCAATCGTAAATGGCTTTAAAAGGTAATCCACGGCATTCACCTGAAAAGCGGAATGGATATAGGAAAAATCATCATATCCTGTCAGAAAAACAATTTTGCATGGATATCCCCGGCGTACGATCGTCTCTGCCAGTTCAATTCCACTCATTCCTGGCATCTGAATATCCGTAATCACAATATCTGCCATATTTTCTTCCAGGCACTCCAGTGCCCTTCTGCCATTGCGCGCGGTAAATACTCTGGAAATCCCGTTCTTTTTCCAGTCAATATAATCCCGCAATGTCTCCAGTTCAATTTCTTCATCTTCTACAAGAAGAACGCGATACATTTTCTCCCTCCTGTTTCCAGTTGCTCCTGCAGTTTTCTTCTCCTGCTGCTTTTCATTTCTGTCTTTTTACTGCAGAAGTTCAATCATATACGCCTCATACGGCTGTAACTTCCACACTTCTTTTGTGAGGCTTTCTGTATCATTATGAATCAGAACCGTTCCTTTTGTCAAATCATATCGGGCTTTCATCTCTGCCGCGGTATCCCGGAAATTGCAGAGCACAATCAGCTTTTTCTCTCCCAGATTTCTCTCATAAGCAAAAATATCCGGATTTTCTTCCTCAATCAGACGGAAATCCCCATAAACAAGAGTGTCATTTTTCCTACGCAGCGCAATTAGTTTTTGATAGAAATAGAAGAGGGAATCCGGATTTTTTCTGCTGTTTTCCACATTGATCTCCTCGTAATTCTGATTTTCCGCCATCCACGGTGTTCCCGCTGTAAATCCGGCGTGTTTTTCCGCATTCCACTGCATTGGCGTCCGCGCATGGTCCCGGCTGTTCCGTGCAAGATAGGTACGAATTTTTTCTTCCTCCCAGCCTTCTTTTTTACGGTCTTCGGCAAAATTTACAGACTCGATATCCTGATAGTCCTCGATCCGAAGCCCTGACACATTTGTCATACCGATTTCTTCCCCCTGGTAAATATAAGGAGTTCCTTTCATCCCATGGAGAAGGACAGCCAACATTTTTGCTGATTTTTCCCGATACGGTTCCCTGTCATTTCCAAAGCGCGATACGACACGCGGAAAATCATGGTTTCCCCAGAACAGGCTGTTCCATCCTTTTTCTTCCAGTCCCGTCTGCCATTTTTCAAAGAGCTGCTTCAGTTGCGGCAGCGTATACGGTTTCGGATCCCAGTTTCCACTTCGGATGCCGTCGATTCCCATCAGTTCAAACTGAAAAATCATACTGAGCTCCTGGCTTTCCGGATCAGAATACTGCTGTGCCATTTCTACCGTAGCACCTCCGGTTTCCCCCACTGTCAGGATCTGTTCTGATTTTCCATACGTATTCTGATTCATTTCCATTAAGTATGTATGAATCTGCTCCGAATGAGTATCATTTCCTCCATGTCCATCTTTTACAATATTGTCAATTGCATCCAGCCGGAAACCACGGATCCCTTTATCCATCCAGAACTGGATCATCCGGTACAGCTCTTTCCGAAGCGACGGATTTTTCCAGTTCAGATCCGGCTGCATTACACTGAAACTGTGATAATAATATTCCTGAACCTCCGGCACCCATTCCCAGGTGCTTCCTCCAAAGAATGCTCCGCCGCCTTCTGGCGGCTGCTCCTTCGTTCCTTCCTTCCAGATGTAAAAATCATGGTATTTACTGTTTCGATCCTTTCTGGCTTCCAGGAACCATGGGTGCAGATGGGAACTATGATTTAAAACAAGATCCATCATGACCACAATTTCCCGCTTTTCACAGGCTGCGATCAGTTCTTCCAGCTCTTCCATTGTGCCCGCTTCTTCCATTACTTTATAATAGTCACTGACATCATATCCATTGTCGTAATTAGGAGAATCGTTAAAAGGCGAAAGCCAGATGGCTCCAACACCAAGCTCCTGCAGATAGTCCAGCTTCTGCAGAATCCCTCCAAAATCGCCGATGCCGTCTCCGTTGCTGTCACAGAAGCTTCTGGTGTAAATCTGATATACGGTTAAGCTATGCCACCACTCTCTTTTCATTTTCTGTCCTCTCTTTCTTTTTTCCTATAAGAGCAGTATAATGATATTATCTTATATTTTCTAACCTGATTTTCGTATTTAATGAAAGGATTTTGACTTTTATGAAAAAAGAACGTTCAAAAGAGCTCTTTTCTCCTGAATCTTGTTCCCCTGTTCTTTCTGGCGGAATCCGGGATTTTACCGTGCATGGAACCGAACCTGTTCCGCTCCATATCTATCATCAGGATTATGCGCATGGCGGGCTCTCTGTTCCTTTTCACTGGCATAAAGAATTAGAATGGATCTGGGTTGAAAAAGGTACTCTCACTCTGACACTGAAAACTGAAACCCGGACAATTTCCGAAGGTACTTTTCTTTTCATCAACAGTCACGAACTGCATCAGCTCTGCAGCATTGGAACTACCCCTTCGATTCACCATGCCCTTGTATTTCTTCCAGAAATTCTCTCATGTGCCTATCTGGATTCCTGTGAAGCAGACTGGATTCGTCCGCTGCTCTCTCATCAACTGCTTCTTCCGGCTTTTCCATTGGAAGAGCTTTCTGCTGCTGAAGCCTCCTCTCAGACACAGAAAACATTTGTACTGACATTATCTGAGCTTTTCCAGGAAATCCTGTATGCATACGATACCAAACCCATCGGCTGGTTTCTTCTGATCAAAAGTGACATGTATCGGATTCTTGCACTTCTGGCGCAATACCAGCTTTTTCTTCATCCGGAACCCCTCTGCACTCGTAAAAAAGAAAGATCTGATCAGTGTAAAAAACTCTTACGTTATATTCAGGATAACTATGATTCTAAAATCCGTCTTTCAGATCTTGCTGCTATACTCAATATGAATCCACAATATTTTTGTCGTTTCTTCAAAACGCACTTTCACACAACGCCTATTTCCTATATCAACCAGTACCGCGTAACCCAAGCCGCAGATCTTCTTACCGGCAGCTCGCTTTCTATCTTGGAAATTGCTCTGCATACCGGATTTGAAAGCCCCAGCTATTTTGCCAGCATTTTCCGCCGGACTTTTGGTATGTCACCGGAAGAATATCGAAAGGCCATGCCCTGACCCGGCAAATTTTTTCCTTCTGAATGCACGGCAACACAAATCTCAAAATTTTTTGATTTTTTTTTCAAAAAACACTTGCCAAACTCGTTTTCTTATGATAATATACTACTTGTCGCTGAGCAAAAATCACGGCAGACAAAACAAAAACTTCGGCTCCGTGGTCAAGCGGTTAAGACATCGCCCTTTCACGGCGGTAACACGGGTTCGATTCCCGTCGGAGTCATATGGCGTCGTAGCCAAGTGGTAAGGCAATGGTCTGCAACACCAGTATCCACCGGTTCAAATCCGGTCGACGCCTCTTCTTTCCCGGAAACAGATAGTTTCCGGGATTTTTCTTTTTCAAAATTATTTCAAAAAAGCTGCCGGTTCTGTTTGCTTCGGCAGCTTTTTTGAAAATATCATTTTTTAATTTTCTTTTTCTTTCACATAGTCTTCATACACATACGCCGTTTTTCCCTCATACGAAATCTTGTACCATCCGTTCTCTTTTCCGAGCATTTCCACTTCTTCCCCTGTCGTCAGAGCTCCGATAACCTGGCTTGTGCTGACGTTGGTTCTGTACGTACATTGACCGGTGAGATACAGGTGACGGTTTTCTTACCCTTCTGCTTTTTCACGCCATCCGAATTATTTTCTGCTTTCAGCGCTCTTTTCTGCTCCTTGCAGGCCGTCTGAAATGTTTCTGTCAGCAGCTCATTGTCCGGGAACTGCAGAGACTCCAGTATTTCCGGCACGATTTGCTGTGTATCGTTGCTGCCGCTTCCTTTTTTCCATATGATCTGATACCCTTCATTCTCCGTTTTCACCCCGCAGAAAAATGCAATCGGAATCTGCTGGGAATTTTTTACCTGGAAACGATAAAAGGAACTCTCGTTATCTTTTCCTTCGTTAGCTGTTTTCACCATAAAATCGCTGATGCTGTTTTCCCCTGTTATTTCATTCGGATAGAGCAAATTTTCAGCGCTCTCTTCGTCCTCCGGAAAATCCATAAGTATCACTTTTGCCATTCCTTCCCGATACGATATCTCAAGACTTTCTCCATCTTCCGATATGAAACTGCATTGGATTTTCTCATCTCTCATTACATTCCAGCCTTCTGGAAGTGTGATTATAATATTCTGGTATGTAGAAAGAAACTCTTTTTCACCATCTTCTGACTCATCCTGGACACTGGATGCTCTTTCGGAGACAACCGATGGATTCTCCTTTTCCACCTGCTGATTTCCACATCCCATTACCACAATAGTTGTCATCAAAAGAACAGCTAAACAGTTTTTTCTGTTTCTCATGTACAATTTCCTTTCTTGACAGTTCCGTCTTTATTTTCTGTCAGAAAATTTCTTTTGCTTATTGTATCACAACTATTTTTGCACTGTAAAGAGTACGTTCCTTCCCTCCTGCTTTGATTTTCTTTATGCAAAAAATCTCCAACCAGATTGAGGTTCCCTTCCTCTCAAATCCAGTTGAAGATTTTTCTTATCTTTTTTATTTTTACTTCTGTAAATTCGACCCGGATACTCTCATACTCTCCCAGCACCTGCTGCAGCGTCAGTCCCGCACGGTTCCAAGTACGGCCGGAGCGGATTTCTCCATCCAGACTGCAGCGGTACAGCTTATCCTCTGCAAGACCGCACACTTTCGTGTGAACCGGAAGCGGATTTCCTTCTGCATCCGTCTTTACCAGTGTAAGCAGTGCGCGGCTCTGATCTTTTGCCACGAACTCCCATGCCATGAAATCCTGCTTTTTCAGCCCGGTCAGACGGTAATACAGGCCTTCGTGCGTCAGATCGTAATATGTATGCATTGCAGCAACCTGCTCTTTTACCATCTTCTTTCTTCTTCCATTCCGAAATCTTGTTCAGTCCATCTCATAGCCGAAGCTTCCTGCAAGAGTACATCACCTCTTGTCTTGAATGGAGTTACGCGGCCGGTCTGATGGTTCGGGCATACCGAAACGTGGGATCCAACCGTGCTGATAGGATAGAAGAAGGAACTTCCATACTGAATCGACAGACGGTTGATCGCGTCCGTGTTATCACTGCACCAGATCTGCGGGGAATAATACATCATACCGGCATCAAATCTTCCGCCGCCTCCGCTGCATCCCTCAAGCAGCAGATCCGGGCACGCGGCAAGGAAACGCTCGAGCAGATCATAAACACCGAGCACATAGCGGTGATACAGCTCTCCGTTTCGGCTCTGTGCTGCCACATGGCTGTAAACATCGCAGACACTGCGGTTCATATCCCATTTGACATAATCAATTTCTGCATCGTGGACGATGGTCGTCAAACGCTCCAGCAGATACTCCCGCACATCGTCACGCGTCATATCCAGTACAAGCTGATTTCTTCCATGGTTTGGCACACGTCCCGGAACTGCAAATGCCCAGTCCGGATGTGCACGGTAGAGATCACTGTCCTCGGAAATCATCTCCGGCTCGAACCAGAGACCGAATTTCATGCCCATCTTGTGGATTTTTTCTGCAAGCTGTGCCATGGAACCGTTCATCTTCTTCTCGTTGACAAACCAGTCGCCAAGGCGCTGTTGTCATCATCTCGTTTTCCGAACCAGCCATCATCAAGCACCAGCATTTCGATGCCGAGTTTCTGCGCCTGCTCTGCGATTTTCAGAATTTTCTCTTCATTGAAATCAAAATACGTTGCCTCCCAGTTGTTGATCAGGATCGGACGTTCGGCATGTTTATACGCACCGCGGCAGATATGCTCGCGGATGATCTCATGATACTGCTGTGACAGTTTGGTAAGGCCGCTTCCGGAGTAGCTCAGGATCACCTGCGGGGTATCGAACACTTTTCCTTTTTCCAGGTGGAAACAGAAGTTTGCCGGGTGAATACCCATCTGGAAACGGGTCTGGTTTTTCTGATCCTTCTGTGCCGCTGCAACAAAGTTTCCGCTGTAAACAAGGCATGCGCCGATGCAGGAACCGTGTGTCTCGTCAGCCCCCTCCTCGCAGAGGATTACGGCCGAATTGTAATGATGGCTCGACGTGCCGCGGATGCTGCCGATCTCGACTTTTGCGCGCTGCACCGGAATCCGCTCTGCCGTACGCTCCATCGCATGACGGCCGGAGAAATAGATCATCTCATAATTTTCATACATCAGATCCATGCTGAAAGACAGCATTTTTTCCAGCTCGATTGCCGTCTCTCCGTGGTTTTCCAGTCTTGCCGCTCTCGTAATCACGTTTTCGTTTTCAAATACTCCGTAGAACAATTTCAGTACAACACCGGAAGCTTTCTCTTTCATCGTGATGACAAGCGTTTCTCCTTTTTCTTCCTCTGTATCGTACAGTGCCGGCATACCCGGAACCGCATAGGAATGATCGAGGATTTCATAAGAATCGAAACGGAAATCTGCCGCACAGCTTCCATCCACCTGACGAATCCGAACCATATCATCACGGTAATCGCCGACTCCGCTCGAAGGTACTTCCTGCGGCAGTGTATCCAGAGAATACGTGCGATCGCTTCCGGCTTCCTCCGGATTTCCTGCAAATCCCATATCCGTACAGAAAATCAGACCGGAAAGATTTTCCTCACCGATTTTTTCTCCATAGTAGAGATGCAGAAGCACATTTTTGTCATCTGCGAACATCTGGTAACTGCTGTCTTTTGTCTGGAGGGTAAATAACCGTCCATTTTCACTTACTTTGATTGCCATGATTTCCTCCTCCTGCGGCATCTTGCAGTATCCTGCAAAACACGATATAATTTTACTGATATTTCGGAATCTCATCCTTTGTGACATTCCAGCTTTTCTGATGATTCATTTTGTGAGGTATACTTATGGAAACTTCCTGGACACTTCCCGTCCCAAAGCATAAATTTTCGGATCTTTATCTCTGTTTCTGCGGTTACGAAGCCTGCCAGCCACTGCACAGCTACGGCCCTGCTGTACGCCCCAATTACGTGATCCACTATATTATTTCCGGGAAAGGCACTTTTACCATCGGAAACCGCACTTACCGTTTAACCGCCGGACAGGGCTTTTTCCTGATGCCAAATGTCCGCACCTACTATGAAGCCGATGCGGATGATCCCTGGACCTATCTCTGGATCGGTTTTGACGGCGAAAAAGCTGCCTCTTATGTACAGGAACTCGGTCTTTCCGAGGAGCACCCTGTCTACCAGTGCAACTTTTCCGGTGAACTGCAGTCCCTCTTGTTTCAGATGCAGAAGCATAATACCTATGACACCTCTGACCAGTATCTTCTGGAAGGCTGTCTGTACCAGTTTTTCTCAATTCTTTCCCGCGAAATCACGCTTGCCGATCCTTCTGCACGGGAGAGCGGCAATCTTTACGTGGAAAAAGCCGTTGAGTTTATCCGAAATAATTATTCCAATGAAATCCTTGTCTCGGATATTGCCAGATATGTCTGCATCAACCGAAGTTACCTTTATACCCTGTTTCAGAAATATCTCCATACCTCACCGCAGGACTATCTTTCTTCCTGCCGGATCACGCGTGCGCTCGAGCTTTTATCGTATACGGATCTCTCCATCGAAACGGTCGCTTTTTCCTGTGGTTACCAGAATGCCGAAGTTTTTACCAAAGCCTTCCGCCAGAAGCAGGGCATGACGCCAAGCGCCTATCGGAAAAAGTTCCGCCTTGACTTTTTACTCTAACAGTAACTTCTACAGTGTTCATTGCAGATGCACTGGGGCATATAAAGAGAATAATTTGTGGCAGGACTTTAAAGCCGTGACAGTTATTATTGATCCGTCAACAGGTAAGTTAATAGATATAGAAAATTTTAATTATTATTATGATTATGCAGTAGGATCAAATTCTTTGACATTCACCAGACGTTATCCGTCAATGACATTG
>ENA-OQHY01000874-OQHY01000874.1-human-gut-metagenome-genome-assembly--contig:-NODE-874-length-15068-cov-3.367981_pt1 | contig 15068 bp, 28 predicted proteins | sample MGYA00242570_ERZ504733 | MGnify/ENA primary metagenome ERZ504733 (study PRJEB26092, sample SAMD00036219) | human gut metagenome | host: Homo sapiens | study: EMG produced TPA metagenomics assembly of...
CCAAGGAATGGGGTTGCCATCCTCGACCCAAGAAGCGTTTAGAAGCAACAAACTTGATGTTCTCGACGGGAACGGCGTTTTCAGCCAAAAAAGCGGACAGGCTCATTGTTTTTCCTCCTATATTTGATACGAAAAAGGCCCCGGCCCCTACCGAAGTAAGGCCGGGCGCTCTGCTTACTGCATACCGGCCAAAAGGCTGAAGGTTTCGGGCATCTCGAAATCTTCAAAGGTGAAGTCCATATCTTCATCCAAGTATTCCGCATCAGCATCAAACTTGGCAAGCAAGCCGCCGTCCATATTGCAATCCTTCAGGATCACGGTCTGACGGCCCACGGAAGAAGTGGGATCTTCATTTGTCACCTGAATGTCAAAATAGACATCCTCGCCGGTGTCCTTATAACGCTTCATCAGCTCACGGAAGATGGAAGTGTTATAGTGGAAGGTGGCGGAACCCGTACCTTCCAGCCGGTGGCCTTATTGCCCTTGCCGGTCTTGCCCAAAATGGGAACTTCCGTTTTGTTCTTCTCAAAGTTGGCTTCAAGGTTGATAGCCTGCATGAAGTTGTAACGGTTATCCCCGATGGTCACGAAACATTCAGCCAAGGAAGCGGAAACAGCATCCTTGGCGTTCATGATGGTTCTATCTGCCATGATGGTTGTACCTCCTTACTGAACATAGACGGTCATATAAAGCTGTTCCATAGCGTTCACGGGGGTCACATAATCAGTAACCACCACGGATTTCTTGGTATCGCCCTTTTCAACCGTCACATTTTCGCCGCTGAAGTTCTCAATGGCCCGAATATCCTGAAGTTCCGTGTGGTGCTTCACAATATCGTTCCAAAGGGAAATCCGGCCAGCGGCATCATTGGGAACCTTGCCAAGATACTTCTTGCCGAACAGAACGGCAATATCATTGGCGATCTGATCCAAAACTCGGATCGTCTGGTTGCTGGAAAAGTCGCTGGACTTTTCATCCGTGATGGAAATGAAGCTGTTAATGTCAGTCAGGACACACACCGCTTCATCCACACGATGGAACATAAAGGAACCTTCCTTGATACCGTTTTCAAGCTGGGTCTGCGTGAAATCGGTATCAACATCATATTCACCATCATAGGTCATGTTGGTGGCGCTCTTATTGACCGCCGTTCCGCCGATCACGCCCGTAACCCAAGGGATCAGGGCGGTGGAAGTCTTGTCGGAAGTCAGGCCGTTCTTGACGCTCACAACGCCTTCATAATCGGCCAGCTTCTGGAAAAGAACCACCTGAAACTTCTTGCCCACATCATCACGCATCCGCTTTGCGAAGGCCGCAAACAGGGCGGTGATGGTGGCCTTGCTCTCGGTGCAACCCATAGCGTTGAAGGTGTACGCTTCCGCCTGATCAAGATAGGTCTGATAGTCGGAATCGGCACGGTGCCATTGGTGCCGCCCGTTAGGGGCAAGGAAGCGGTCAAAGAAAGGGTTCCGCTGGACTTCCAATCCACATAGGCATTGGCCTTCAGATCGGTGATAGCGGCCACACCTTCCTGAAGATCAACCTGAACGGTTCCCAAGAAGGTTGCCACATCGAACAGCGGCTTCTGTTCTGTGGTGTTTTCATTCGCCGTGATAACGGTACGAAGATCATTACCACGGGTGCCGGGGTATTTGGCCGTTGCGTAGGTGTTAGCCGCCTTCACGCCGCTGGTGCCAAGGCGGAAGAAATGAACGGTTTTGGCGTGAAGGAAGATTTCACGCATAGGCTTCAGTTCATCCGCCGTGTACGCATAGCCGAAAATTTTCTGACTGTTCTTGATAAAGTCAGCCTGTTCCACCGTGAAAATCTTGCCTTCAGGCCCCCAATTCATAGCAAGGGGGATGGTGACAATGCCACGGTCAGAAAGGGTGGCGCTTGCCTGCGCCACAGAAATGAAGTTGATATATGCACCGGGCAGAACCTTGTTCTGCACCAAGAAGGTGCCGCCGCCAAGGGCCATATTATTTCACCTTACCTTTCATAAAGTCATTGATCAGCCCATCAATCTGATCGAAGGTGTATTCCTTCCCATCTTCCAAAAGGACAGACAGAAGATCACGCCGGTCAGCGTAACGCCTGAAGGTCAACACCCGTTCTTTGGGGAATACCACCGGGGCCGTGATGGTCGGTTCCTGTGCGGTGGCGGCTTTCTTTCTGGTAGCCATTCAATCACCCTTTCTTTGGCTCCACAGTAGTTTCCAAGGTTTCCATTGCGGTTTCCTCGGTTTCTCTGCGAAGTGTCAAATTGTAGTTCACGAAGAAGTGAAGAACCCCGTCTTGCACTTCATAACTCATGGAAGTTCCGTGAAGCACATCCCCATTGGGAAGGGTGATGAACTCCAAACATTCCATCAAATCCCCGGCCATAGTGAACAATTCAGCGTTGTTTCTCCCGCTGGTTGGGAAATAGTGAACATCCAGCGGGTTCCGGTTCATGAATCGGTTCTTCTGCAACGGGGAAATGTCAGGCTTCAGGACAGCAATGAAAAAACAGGGTTCCTTGAAGCCCTGTTCCACATCATTCTGATAGATTTTGTACCCGGCTCCAAAGGTGGCGTTCAGCTTCATGGAAACACCTTTGATGATTTCATTGATCAACTGAACACCCCCTTCAAAGCGTCATACAACATATCATTCAGAATGGACGGGGCCAAGGTTTTCACTTCCTGTTCGGAAATCGTCAGCATGAACCGCCCCTTCACCCAACTTGCCTTCAGGGTCTTTCCCAAGGCTGGAACATAGCGCCCCGGTGTTTGCCGGTGGCCGTATTCCACATAGGACGCATATTCCAAATTGTTGATGATGGTCACGGTGTACTGCTCCCCATGTTTTTCAATGGGAAGGATCGTCCAAGCGTCACGCAAGGAACCGCCACGATAACCGGGCCAATATTCTTCCTTGGCTTCATCCGTGGCATACGGCGGAACCACACCAACGGGGGTTCTTTCTTCACCTTATTCAGAAGGATTTGGGCAATCTTCTTGGCGGCATCCCGACAAAGCCGATCCATGTCAACTTCCGAAAGCTGTTGAAGGCGTTCATCCAGCTTCTTCAATTCCCGGTAATCACATCGGCCCCATCTTCCCATCACGGCCCACCCCTGAAGTTCAAGCATGATTTCTTGATGGTTGGAGAAAACACCCGGTTCACCGGAACGGGAATAGGTGAAGGTTCGTTCCACATCGTTTGGTCGGGTGACAATGATCTTGCATCCTGCGGGAACCTTCACATCCGGGGAAAGGAACAGCTTCACCACCTGTTGGGCGGTTGCCACTTCATCCCCATTGGTTGAAGTTAATGTTTCAAAAGACAGCTTACACGGCTGATCCTGAAGAAGCGGCTTTTCTTCAGAATCCGTCAGGTGGGTGACAGGATCGGTGACTTCCTCACGGATGAAGATAGAACACCGATCCTTCCACAACCGTTCCAAGGCGGTTCGCACGGCCTTATTCACCATACCAACCGCCTATAACGGTAGATTTCACCAATGCGCCCGTTGATCAGATAATCAATCAGGCTGTTCAACCTCTGTTCAGGGGTTGAACTACCTTCACCAAGGGCAAAGGTAATGTTGGTGTCACCTTCCTGAATGGATTTCACCGCCGCATCCAAATCAAACCCTTCAAGCTGTCCAGAACACTTCTTCATGTTCAGGTATTCGCCCACGGCCATAGAAACGGCCAGACTTTCCAACCCCTCCGGGATTTCGGAAAGGTTGGAAAGGTTTTTGATCCTCCATTGAACATTTGTCAAAACCATATCCAACAACGGATCATCAGCGGCCCCCGCCACGCCAAGGGCCGTTAGCATTGCAACCGCTTTATCACGCAACGGGGTTCACCGCCTTTCTTACGCCGCCGTGATTTCGTACCAACCCTTGGTCTTGGGGTTGTCACCGGAACCGGGCGTGACCTTCACATAGCCGATACCGGAAGCGGCGTAATAGGTCTTGTCGCTGGAAACCGTGGTGTCAGTGGTGACAGCGGCGGAACCGGTGATGATCTTCACCGCCTTGGCTTCATTGGTCATGGCCGCAAGGTAATACTTGCGGGAATAAACCGTGTTGCGGCGGATGTTGCCTTCACGCTCCTGTTCCACTTCCGTACCCTTCTTGTTGAACAGGGTAACAGCTTCCTTGGTGCAATGACCACCTTGCCGGTTTCGGCGTTCTTCTTGGTGTAGATGTTGATACCGCCCACGGTGCCAACATAGCCCTGCTTGGCGTATGCTTCCACATACTTCAGATCGTCCTTCAGGGCCTTACGAAGTTTCGCCATATCAGCGGGGTTGACGAAGCCGAAGATGGTCACGCTTCAAGGTTTTCCAGATTCAGCATGGCCGCACCATCCACAAAGGCATCAAAGCCAAGGGCGGTGGTCACGATGGTCATGGTGGCCTCGTTGAAAGCGCCGAAAATGTCAGCGTTCACGGTGTTGAACATATCCGTACCAGCGTGACGGGTGCCGGTAGTGATCACCATGGGATCGGTCATGGCTTCCTCGTCATAATACTGGAAGCGGTTCTGGGCCATCTGAATCCGGTATTCCTTCTCGGTGTAACCGGCTTCAATGGTCTTGGTGTTGCCGTTGCCCATGGTCAGCTTCTCGGTGCCATCGGTGGCCTTGTACTTGTGAATCTTGCGAACCATGCCAGCAACGCCGGTCAGGTTGTTGTCCACGGTGCAAAACTGCTGAAGATCAAGGTGGCTCTGGTACTGATCTTCAATTTCGTTGGACAGGAAAAAGTTATCGTAGCAAGTGTTTGCCATTACTCATTACCTCCATAAAGTTCTTTGTATTCGTCAGGATGGTTGACGGAATAGTTGTAGCGATCCAAGGGGTTCATGGCCTTCAGCTTTTCAAGGGTCATGCCGCCTTCAGCGCCATCACCCTTTTCAGCGGATTTGGCCCCCTTGAACTTGGTGCCGGTGGACTTCTCAAAAAGAAAAGCCGTGTCCTTGCCTTCCACCAACTTCTTGACTTCATCATCAAGCCCTTGACGGTTCCATCCTCCGCCAATTCAGCCTTACCGATGAAATCAACCAACAGCGCCTTAACAGCGGTGTTGTTCTTGGCCTTTGCGCCGGTCAGGGCCAGTTCAACCGCATTGCTGATTTTCAGATTCTTCAGTTCAGCGGCGTGATCCGTGTCCTTCTTCTTGTTATCGGCCTGAAGCTGTGTGATCTGATCCTGAAGGGCCTTGGTGTCACCAGAAGCTTCTTCAGCGTTTCAAGCTGGGTATCACGCTCTTTGATGGTGTTCTTGGCGGTGGTCAGTTCGGTGTTGACCTCATTGAACCGGGCTTGGTGACGAAGGAACCGTTCAAGCCTCCATAACCTTTGTGGCCTGTTCTTCAGTCAGGCCCCATTCCAACAGCTTTTCTTTAGTCATTGTTGTTACCTCCAAAATCCTTTTTTACCGTGGGTTAGGAACCACGATTTTTCCGGTTCTGTTTACCGCCCACCACCGGGAAACGGCGAAAATGGTATGAAAAAACCACCACCGGCCAGAAGGCCGGGGTGGTCAGATCATCAATATAGGGATTTTTCATCCAGTTCAGGTGGCCGGTAAGGGGTTCCCTTATCCAAACAATCCTGAATAATGGCTTCCACTTCCGCTTCCTCGACACCCATCAGGGCGAACAGGGGGAAGTTTTCATGAAATTGTTCAAGATACTGTTCAATCAGTTCAGCCATTTTCAACACCCCTTTCACGGCTGATTTGCAATCACCTTCAACATATCTTCATACATGGCATAGGACTTGGGAAGATATTTCTTGATGGTTGCCAAACTTTCCGGGGAAGTCATGGTTGCGGAAGTCATTTCCGCAAAGGCTTCAGTTCCAAGGCCCCAATCAATCCCGTTGTAAGTTCGGGTTGTCCAGTAGGAACCACCACCATGACCAATACCACAGCGGATTTTTCCACGGGTGGCCCCTTCCAATATATCAGAAAGATCACCGTACTGCAATGGGGTCAATGCCTTCACTTCCGTTTGAACGGCGGCATAGGCATAAGATTTTTTTACCTTGAACCCACCATACTTGATGTAATAATCAGCGGTGGTTTGCGACATCCAGCCTTTTTGTACCAATACGGGAAATTATCTTTATGGGCCTTCATGTCAGCAAGAACCCGATCCACCCAATCATTCACTTCATCCTTGATGGTTTGGGGAAAAGCCCGCCCTTGTAAGTAGAAGAAAAATGCCATTGCCCATTCGGGTTCCAAGCTGTGCCGCAAGCCCATCAATGGCATGGCCGCTTTCATGGAAGGTGGTTGCATAAGGGGCGCTCCAAGAACGGCCCTTTCCGTCAGCGTCAATGTTCACATAAATGCTGTTGCCCTGACAGTATGCACCGCCTTGATGGTTCGCCTTTGCAACTTTGATTTTGGTTTCGTACTTATCCCAAGTAACCTGAAGGTCAGGGCTTGGGCAAGCGTCCACATGGTCACGAATCTGATCATAGTGGTCTTTGCCGAACTTCTTTCCAAACTCGCTGTTATAATCACGAAGCGTTTTGGCAACACCGGCCCCGGTTGCAACGGTCAGGCCCGTTTTGGAACCGCCGTTCACGAAGGTCTGAACCCAATCAGCATATTTCATGTTGGCGGGAACATAGTACACATCCCCATCAGCGTTCCGGGCGGCTCTTTCACCGGCATACTTGGGATCAATGGCCGGGGCCGTAGTTCCTCGACAGTTGGGGTGGAATGGCGGCACAGTCACGCCGGTTCATATTGAGAAATGGGGATCACCTTACCATCAAGCCCACCACAAATGGAACAGGTATGGGAATCCAGCGTTTCAATGATTTCCACCATTTCAACATCCAAATCCTTGTAACATTCCTTGGTGGCAACGGCGTTGAAATAGGTGGTTTCGGTGTTGACCAACCGCCCCGCCTTATACCGATGAACCCCAAACTGCTTCTGAATGGCCGTGGTGATCTTGGCCGGGGAATCACCCCGAAGAAGCCCTTGCGTCAGGCTCTTACTGACCGAACCCACCAAATCATTCTTGTTCAGCCAACAGCGATCCCGGAAGGTTCGCCCGTCCGTTGTCCAAGGCTTTGAAAGCAAGGTTTCAAGTTTCTTCTGATCCAGCCCGGTAATATCCCAACCAAGGCCCACACCCTTCTGAACCTCAAAGGCCGTGCGGGTGTATCCATTGCCCACAACCTTCTTCAACAGGGCATCCAAACTATCAACCTGATTGCCATACAGCAATTCAAGCTGTTGCTGAATACCCGTCTGAACAGCTTCAAGGCGGGAAATGTGGAACCGGGTGGACGCATTTTCCAGCTTCTTCAGCCATGCCGCATCCAACCCGGCCTGTTCACCGATCTTGATATACTGTTCAACGCTCCAATGAAATTCTTCAAGCTGTCCAGCGGTCAGCCATTTCCGGGCATCGGTCAAGCTGATTTGGTTGTTCACCGCAAAACGGGCATACCAGCTTTCAATTTCCTTCTGAACTGAACGCTGGGCATCCAGATACAATTCTTCCATGTCCTGAATGGTCTTTTGGGCTTCTCTGTGGGCGCTGTCCTCCAAGATGGAAAACCGCCCACGCCAATAATCCGCATTTCTCATGGCCGGTTCCTCCAATCCTGAAAAATGGTGCTGAAGGTGGGATTTGAACCCACACGCCTTGCGGCAACGGATTTTGAATCCGCCGTGTCTGCCTATTCCATCCACTTCAGCTTATTAGGCCACGCTGTTTCTTCATAGGGGCTTGCGCCTTGCTGAATTTTGGTTCCTTCCTTTGTGGCCTTGGTAGCCCGTGCCGGGATCGAACCGGCGTTACCGCCGTGAAAGGGCGGTGTCTTAACCACTTGACTAACGGGCCATGATGGGCCGGGGAAGGGAATTTCACCCTTTGGCGGGTAGGAGTAATAGCACCCCGCCACACTCAATGTCTGCCCCGGCATATATTGTGAAACGGCGGGGGTTATTCACCCTCGCCATTGTCACCTTTGTTCTGGTTGCCGGTCTGGAAGGCCCCGGCGTATTCCTGTGCTTGTTCCATTGCTTCATCCTTTTCCTTACGCAACCGGGCCAATTCCACTTCAACATCCGTAACCCACGGGTGCTGTTCCACAATGGTTTCCGTGGACAGAATACCAACGGACTTGGAACAGTTTTCAATGGATTCCGTTTCATTGATCAGAATGTCACGGTTAAACACGATCTGAAGTTCAGCACCTTCATAATCGCCCAAGCCCCGGTTGCTGAAATCCTGATTGATGAACCACAACAATTCTTCAAAGGCCGCTTGGAACTCGGTTTCCATGCCGTTTGCGTCAAGGTCAATGTCAGAATACATGGATTGAATGTTCATCTGATTGGGGTTGCCACTCAAACGATCATCTTGGCATCGTAGCCACGGGCATTTTCAATCAAGGACTTCTTCAGAAGTTCCAAAATGCCCTTGTAGTTCTCTGCATTGATTTCAACCTGAAGGGTTTCAACCCCGCCATCCTCACGAACCTTCACGGCTCCATAGGTGGAAAGGTTGTGGCGGAACTCACCAAGATTTTCACCGTCATAGTTCTTCAGAACCAGAATGGTGTTCCGTGCGTCCTCTTGCATATTGTTTTCAAAGTCGGAAATCATGGTGTTGATTCCGTCCTGAAGGGTTTTCACACGGCGGATCAGGGGGATTTCCTGCTTGTTATACTTGAATGGAACCAGCGGAATCCTTGTCCAGTTGAACCCCTTGGGTTCTTGGCCTTCTTCCTCAACCATGAAATAGTTTTCGTGTTCACCGGCTTCCACATCGGCAATCAGCATATCATTCTGATAGATATACCGGTAAATGCCATCGGCTTTGAAGATTTCCACCTTCTCAACCTTTTCCTTCTGGTAGCCGTTCCACACTTCTTGGGTGTAGTAACGAATCGCACAATCAAGGATGGTGTGATCATCGTCAGCCCAAAAAGGAAGAATGTCATAGGCCGGGAAATGCTTGAAGGACAATTCACCAGCTTCATTGTAGTAAGGATAAAGCCAGCCAAGGCCACCGTTCAGGGCATCTTCACAGACATATTTCAAAAGCCGGTAAAACCGTTTGTTGAAAACCTTGCCCAAAGCATCCGTATAACCCTTATCCTGACAGTTCAGGGTGAAGGGCTTGCCCACAAGGTAGTTGGTTTTCTGATCCACCATCAGGGCATATTGGTTATCAATCAGGCGGTTGTTCGGAAGGTTCGTCACAACCTGAAGCTGACCATTTTCACCAATGATTGTGCGCTGACGCTGAAGAATGTCATGCTGTCCTTCATAGTACAGATCACCCATAACCTGATCCTTGCGGCGCTGACTATTCTTCCATTCCTTGATTTCAGCGGCGAAGAACTGATTTTCAGTCATGCCGGTTCGCCCACCCTGAAGGATCAGGCGGTTGATACGCTCCATAGCGTTATCCAGAAACATATTCACTTACCGCCTTTCTTCATTGCTTAATAAACGCAAACACACGGAAACCGTGTGTTTTTCGTGTGTTTTGTTACTATCATGTTATTAGTCGAAGCTGAAGGCGGGTCCAACCAACATATCTTCCAGCCCGTAACGCATAGCGTCCATAAGGTGGTTGAAATCATCAATGGGAACATTGATCTTGGCCCCGAACTTATCTTCTGCCATGTGTAGTTTGAAATCTCTGTGATGAAGTTCACGCATCGGGGATGAACAATGATGGTGTAACCCTGAATGTACTGGATTCCGTTGTTCACGCTGTCCTTGCCCTTCCGGGCGGCTCTGATACGATGAAGGCCAGCATCCCGCAATTCATCAATGCTCTTGGGTTCTGCACAATCGGCCTTGATCCGTTCCTTGGCATAACCATGGCGGTAATCCGTTCACAGATTGCCCGGTTGGTCAGGGCCTTTTCATACAGTTCATCGAAAACCCAAATGGTCTTTTCTTCCTTGCTGACAAGCCCACAGAAAAGCGCCGTGGGGTCATTGGTATAACCGAAGTCAAGGCCGAAGGCCGATTTCACACCGTTCCGGGCGCTGATTTCAGCCGGGTTGAACAGTTCTTCCCGCCAATTCTCATAAATCAGGCCATCCACAATGCCCCAACCACCCAAACCGGCCACTTTATAGCGCCGGGGGTTGGTTTCCTTCATGGTCTGGAAAACCTTCAGGTCAGCTTCATCCAGCCATTCATTACACAGGTAATTGGTAGTGGTGGCGTAAATCTGCCATCCGGGGAAGTCCAGCTATCATGGAATTGATATGTGGGGTTTCCTTGGGCATCCTTGCCGGTAATCTCTCCAAAGAACCGCTTCCTGATCCAATGCTTTTCATTCCACGGGTTGAATGTCAGCGTGATTTGCTTGAACAGGCCGGTTTCTTCCGGGATAGCACCACGGATGGATTCATCCAGCATATCAAAATCAGCTTCATTCATGATTTCGTATGCTTCTTCAATCCAGCACCAGCACAGATAGCCAATTTCAACCGTAATTGAAGTGACCTTCAGGGGATCATCAAGGCCCCGGAAGTAAATCTTCTGACCGGTGGGAAGGTAGGTCATTTCAAGGGGGCTTTCTTTGATTTCCCAATAGGCTGAAACCCCAAGGCGGTTGATTGCCCATTTCAGTTCGGTGAAACAGGAATCTTTCAAGGTTCTGAACACCTTACGAACCACAAGGGTATTGGCTTCCGGGTATTGCATCATCCGTTTGATGATGTTCAGGGCCGTTGTCTTGGATTTCTTGGAAGCACGGCTTCCCTTACACACCCGGTAACGGCCTTTGAAGTTCCAGAAGGTTCCGTAACCCTTGCCAACCACTTCAGGAAGGTGAACCCGCTTGGCCTGTGGGCTAATCTTCAAGTTGATCATCCCCCGTGATAATCACCGGAACGGCCCCTTCCACACCTACCTTGTCCGTGAACATACCATAACGCTTGCCGATCAGTTCAGCGGCCTTCAGTCTTTCCTTGGCTCCAACCTCTTTCTGCGTCAACTCTTGGCAACCGTCACCGCACAGGATCGGGATTTCTTCAGTATGTTCACCCCGCATTACCGAAGTCAGGTATTTCATGACTTCTTCAGCATCAGCGATCTTGGCCGAATGAAGTTTTTCAAGTTCGGTTTCGATGTACGCTTTCAAGTCAGGTTTTGCAAGGTTTTCAGAACCCGTCTGCTTTGCGGTCTTGGGCGAATACCCCGCCTTGATTGCCGCATCGGTGGCATTGCCGCTGATCAGGTATTCATCACAAAACTTCTTCTGTCTTGCCGTCAAGGTATTCACCCCTTTCTAAAAAGATAAAATGCACCCCGGTTATCAGTGCATTTTTACAATGCCATTATATCATGAAGCACACTATCTTTTACTATCATCTTTCAGAATATCCGGGTTTTCTTTGATGAAGTCAAGCAAAGCGGCTCCGTGAATTCGGTAAATTTGGGCGATTGAAAAGTTAAGGTCAACAGCAATCTTTTCCCATTTTTCCCCGTTTACATACCGGGCAATCAAAATATTCTGCTGGTCTTGGTCAGGCACATTCTGAATCCGGCGCATGGCATCAGCCTTTTGTTTAACAAGTTCATCAATCCGGGTGTTAATATCATCTTCAAGGGACATGATTTTTGCAATGGTTTCCCCTAAAGTGTCTTTTGGCCCGGAAGTCTGAACCTTGTCAGGCTTCAGTTCATAGCTTTGACTGGTCAACCCGGATCGAAGGGTATTCACTGTATCTGTCAACCGCTGGATCAGTCGGTCAGTTTTTCGGATTTGGGCAAAATATTCTTTAGCCGCTGGGAAAGTTCCTTATCAGTCACTATGTAGCACGCATCCTTTCACACATCTGTTCTGTGAAAACTCCTGAAATATCAAGGCTTTTCAATGTGTAGACAGATAGAACACATCTTTGGACAGTTCTCTTATATTACTTATCTTATATATTTTTTTACTTTTTAAGTTTAAGTAATATAACATCTGTTCTATCTGTTCTACTTTACCTAAACGCCAGCATTTACAATAGTTTTCACCAGAACAGATCAAGCCTTTACATCTGTCCCATATCTGTTCCAACCCCAACCCCTGAAGGATTTTGGCGGGGTCGTTTTCTTGAAAGTTAATTTTCAAAAGTGGAAAATCCGGTGTATTAGGTCTTTCAACCGGGCTTTGAAAATCCACCACGCCAACTTCCGCCGCAACCACCGGGGGCAATCCATTGTGATAGTGAAAGAAACATCGGCCAGAATCGGTGGAAGATCTGACGGCTCCACTTCCAGTGGAATTTTGATTTCCCCAACTTCCGCAAGGGGTTCCCCGTTAATATACAGGGTTCCTTTCCCTGTATCGCTATTCGGCCCCATTATTTGAACTCCCTCCCATTCCGCTTATCTTTCAGTTCAATCCGGTTCAACAGTTCAAACCCGGCCAAGCGGATAATGTACTTCAGAACGAAAATCAGATTGTTCAACCGCCGTTGTTGTTCTTCATTCTCCCGAATGATAGGCTTCAACCCCTCATAGGCGGTGGGGTCGGAATAGCCTTCACTGTTTTGCCAAGGTTTAGTTCCCACGATCTTTCAACCTCCCATCTGAAACAATAGTGATCCCGGTTTCTTCTTTCAGGGTCAGGTGAATATCTTCAAGGGACACATAACCTTTTTCAAAGCTATCATACAGTTCAAGAACAGCATCCGTGAACCGTTCACACCGAACCGGGCCAAAGCCGAATTTGTCATGAAGCACCATCACCGGCAACCCCAACATCAGAAGAAAAGCCTTGTCCGCCGCTTCTTTGGAAGCATCCTGTTTGATCTTCTGAACATCAGCGGCTTTGATATTCACCACGGGTTCCTTCTTTACCGGAATACCCGCTTTCTTGGCTCTCCGCCGTTCAGCCCTGTTCATGCGGTTCCTCCATTCTGGTTGGTATGTCCTGAAGTTCAGGGTGTTTGATTTCCATATACAGGGCGAATAAGCAATTCCAGCAAGCCGCCCGAAGGTGGGGTTCATCCTTCATGCCCATCATGTATTTGGCAAGGTGGCGGAAGGCCGAATCAATCAGGCTATGAATGGGAATGCCCTTTTCACAGTTGCGTTCCCCGTACTTTAGCGCCCCTTCTTCACAATGCTTGGAAACCTCCACCAAGGCTTCCCAAGGCAATAAATCCATTCGGCCCTTGCCGGTGTGCATATCACGAACCGCCCCGGTATCAAACCGGGTGCGTTCTCCACTATCTTTAATCATGCCATTCACTCAACCTTTCCAATTCCTCAAGTATCGTCCACACCATTTCCCTTGCTTCATGGGTGGCTGTACTCTTGGCAATCGCTTCTTTCAGTCTATCTTCCAAATACCCCCGATCCAGCGGGTGGCAAACAGACAAAGAATTAGAAAATCCAGTTATTTCACCATGTAGGAAAGAACAACGCTTTTCCAACCGATGAAGAACTTCCCGAAGAACCGCTTTTTGATATTTGGCTATTTCTTGAACCTCATTCTTCAATTCCGGGATTTCCCCATATTCAATGGCTGAATTTACATCAAGCCCGTGGTCAGAACAGAAGGTTTCAGCATTGAATAGGCTTCCAAATACCCGCCGCCCAACTTTGGCATAGGGATAGCTTTATTTTTGAATTTTGAATACTGATGGTTCATGTTCCACCACCCTTTCAGTTGAACCACTTAATCACCGGATCACCGGTAAATCCTTTTTCCCATACATACCACGCATAAGCAATAGCGCTTTCGGCTTAACGCTCATATCTCCGTTCTTATAACAGGCCAAACGGGAACGAGATATGTAAACTATACGGGGGGGGGTATCCTTAAAGAAGGCCCCCCGCTTCTGTCCTTCCAAAAATTGAACCTTCAGGAACATTGCCACTTTCCCACCGGGGCGGACGCTTTCAAGCGCCCGTTGAACAAATTCAAGCCCCGTTGAATATGGCGGGTTGGTGATTATATCGCCTTCAAATCCATCCAAAGTTTCCTTCAGGAAGTCCAGCGGTTCAGGATCACCAAAGCCCGGTAAACAAGATCGGTGGAAATGACTTGATAACCGTGTGCCTGAAGCACCTTGGAAATGTGGCCTTCACCACAGGCCGGTTCCCAAATCACCGGGGCAAACTGTTCCAGTTCCAACAGCATTTCCACAGCTTTTGGATCGGTGGCGTAGTAGTCAAAGGCTTCCCGTTCTTCAGGCACATGGTTTGAACTCCCAAGGGTGGCGAACACTTTTTTAGAACCGGCCATCATAAATCACCTTCTTCCACGAAAATTCTTGTTTTTCTTCCTTGATATACTTTGCTCCACTGGTTAAGCCACAGCGTTTGCAGATTTGTCGGGAAAACTCAATTTTGGATAGGGCTTGGAAATTGTTTGAAATGCAATATTCTTTATATCTCCGATAAACTGTATCAGTGGCTTCATTGATGATCCCATCCAGTCCGATTTCCTGAATGAAGCCAATAATGGGGTTGTTGTTCTGTTCGTACTCGTCAAGTTGCCCTGAACCCGGCTGGAAGTGGTAAAGGCGGCATTGGTCAGAACACGCTTCAGGCATTCAAGCCCAACTGGATCAGATATTCCATTGAACTTTGTTCACACAATTCATCTTTAATAAATGGGCGGAAATCTGCATCATTGGGGGTAAACTTGGCATCAAAGGGAACAATCACCAAGCGTCTTTGAACGGCTCCGGTCTTATCCTTCATGCGGGGGATCACATTAGCACTAAACAGGAACTTGGAATAATTATTGAATTCAAAGGGATCTTGACCTTTCCGCTCCACATTCACCCGTTCGCCTGTTACCAGTTTGCGGAATACAGACGCATTGGCAATAAATTCATCCCCAATATCATCACCAATGTTCGCCAGTTTTCCGAACAGTTCAGCGGTTTTGAACCTGTCCCCAAGTTCTTTCAGGTCAAGGGAAGCAATATTCTTATCCCCCAACATATTTTTGACCACATGAAGGAAGGTGGATTTGCCGTTGCTCTTATCGCCAATCAGAATGAAGGCTTTACCAAGTTCATTGCGCCGGTAAAGGCAATACCCAACCATTTCTTCCAG